>Ga0209370_1002192_pt1 | contig 14623 bp, 13 predicted proteins | sample AgamicAtPrz_FD_187164 | JGI IMG/M metagenome (GOLD analysis project Ga0209370, IMG submission 187164) | Agave microbial communities from Guanajuato, Mexico - At.P.rz (SPAdes) (version 2) | ecosystem: Host-associated > Plants > Phyllosphere > Phylloplane/Leaf | place: Guanajuato, Mexico... | reverse complement strand
CTGCGTGGAGCGCGACGATGGCGTGGAAACCGGCATCTGGGAATGCACGCCCGGCCGCTGGCGCCGGCAGATCGTGCAGCAGGAGTTCTGCCACTTCATCGCCGGGCGCTGCACCTTTATCCCCGACTTGGGCGAGCCCATCGAAATCAAGGCAGGCGACGCACTGATGTTGCCAGCCAACACCACAGGCGTGTGGGACATACAAGAAACGCTGCGCAAGACCTATGTACTGATTTTCTGAGGATCTATTCAAAGTCTCGCGAGCTAGAGCAATGCAAGGCAAAAACAGGCGAAGAAGCGCAGTTTACGTGCTGTAAATGAGCATTCTGAGTCTGTTTTTAACGCAGCAGTGCCAACGCGCAGCAGGCTTTGAACAGGTCCTGACCGCTGCCTCCACAACATCGATAACAACGGTTGAGGTTTCCCATGCTGAAAACGCTTATCCCGCTGATGCTCGTCGCCTCGGTCAGCCAGGCGGCGCAGGACGTGCGCATCTACAACTGGACCGACTACATCGCCCCCGACACGCTGAAGAACTTTCAGCAGGCTAGCGGCGTGACGCCCCACTACGACGTTTACGACAGCAACGAAACCCTCGACGCCAAGCTGATGGCCGGGCGCTCTGGCTATGATGTGGTGTTTCCCTCCAACCACTTCATGGCCCGGCAGATCCAGGGCGGCGCGCTCAAGGAGCTGGACAAGAGCCAGCTGCCCAACTGGAAGAACCTAAATCCGACGCTGCTCAAGGCCCTGGAAGGCAACGACCCGGGCAACAAGCACGGTTTCCCGTATCTGTGGGGGAGTACCGGCATCGGCTACAACGTCGAGAAGGTCAAGGCCGTGCTCGGCGACGACGTGCCGCTGGACTCCTGGGACCTGATATTCAAGCCCGAGCTGATGGCCAAGCTGAGCAAGTGCGGTGTGGCGATTCTCGACAACGGCCCGGAAATGCTGCCCATCGCCCTGCACTACCTGGGCCTGCCGCACCACAGCCAGAAGGCAGAGGACTACAAGAAGGCCGAAGCGCTGCTGATGGAGATGCGCAAGAACGTCGCCTACTTCCACTCCTCCAAGTACGTGGGTGAGCTGGCCAACGGCGACGTGTGCATGGCGGTCGGTTTCTCCGGCGACATCATGCAGGCCAGCGCCCGCGCCAAGGAGGCCGGCAATGGCGTCGACATCGCCTACGTGATCCCCAAGGAAGGCGCGCCGATGTGGTTCGACATGGTCGCCATGCCCAAGGACGCGCCCAACGAAAAGGCAGCCTATGCCTTCATGAACTACCTGCTCGAGCCAGAGGTGATCGCCGGCATCAGCGACCATGTGCACTACGCCAACGGCAACAGCCAGGCCGACGCGCTGGTCGACCCGGCGCTCAAGGCCGACCCCACCGTCTACCCGCCCGCTGACGTGATGGAAAAGCTTTACGCCCTGGAAGCCATGCCGCTGAACATCGACCGCATCCGCACACGGATCTGGACCAAGGTGAAAAGCGGCACCTGAAACGGTTGCCAAGGGTTGACGCTCGCAGGAGCGCCAACCCGACCGTCAGATCCACAGATCGTTGATCGCCGTACGCTCCCCGCCCTCCACCCCGGTGTTCAGCACGCCGCGCGGCTCGATCAGCAGCAACTTCACCTCATCCTCGGCATAGGGTTTGTGCTCCACGCCCCTGGGCACCACGTACAGCTCGCCGCTGCCCAAGGTTACCGAACCGTCACGAAAATCCAGACGCAGCTGGCCGTCGAGCACCAGAAAGGCTTCATCGGTTTCGGCATGGGCATGCCAGATGAAATCACCCTGCAGGCGCACCACCTTGAACTGGTAGTCGTTCATTTCCGCGACCACCCGCGGAGACCATTGTTCGGCGATCAGGTCAAGCTTGCGGATCAGGTTGATGGATTGCTTGGCAGACGAAACTGGCGGGTTCATGGAGCGTTCCTCGGTTGGTTTTCACCACTCTAGCGAGGCACCCCAGGCGCTATCTTGTACGATCCTGCAACTTCTGCATGGCCAGCCAGCGGGCCGGGGACAGACCAAAACTGGCCACGAAATGCCGGGTCATGTGGCTCTGGTCGAAGAACCCGGCAATGAGTGCCGCATCGGCCAGGCCGACACCCGACAGGGCCAGTTCACGGCAGCGCGCCAGGCGGCGCATGGTCACATAGCGATAGGGGCTGGTGCCGAACAGGGCACGAAAATCCCGCGACAGGCTCCAGCGATCCCGTCCGCTGACGCGCTCCAGCTCGTCCAGGGTGACGCTCGCGCCGTTGCGGCTGTGGATGTACTCGCGCGCCCGCTGCGTGGCGGGGTAATCGAAGGCGCGGCGGCCACGGGGCTTGCCGGCAACCGCCTGCAGGGAATGGGCCAGGTCATAGATCGCATCGTCTTCTTCCAGCGACTCCAGCGGGTCGTCCATCGCCTGCAAGAAGCGCTGCGTCGCCCGGCGCAGGCGCACGTCATCGCTCAAACCACCCTGGATGAACGGCAGCGGCTGCCCGCCCAGTACCTGCTGGATCAGCACCGGGTCGATGTACAGCATGCGGTAATGAAAGCCGGCCTCGGTACCGGCCATGCCGTCATGCAGCTCATCCGGGTGCAGCACCAGGGTGCCGCCGGGCAGGCTGTGGCGCATGGCGCGCCGATAACGAAAGCTCTGCACACCGGACAAGGTGCGGCCGATGGCGTAGGAGTCATGGCGGTGAGGGTCGTAGCCATGGCCGCTGAAATACGCCTCGATGCGCTCCACCCGCCCCTGATCAGGGCTGCGCAGCAACCAGTCGCTGTGGCCTGTCGATTTGCCCATATCGTCCTCCGTGCCGCTGCCAGGCAGGCGACACGGTAAACCGTCAGGGGCTAAAAAGCTCGTGTGCCTGGCAACTCAACCTACGCGCTCGATAGCCAATGCCAGCCCCTGCCCCACGCCAACGCACATGGTCGCCAGGCCGAGCTTGCCGCCGGTCTTTTCCAGATGGTGCACCGCGGTCAGCACCAGGCGGTTGCCGCTCATGCCCAGCGGGTGACCGAGGGCAATGGCGCCGCCGTTCGGGTTGACCTTGGGACTGTCGTCCGGCAGGCCGAGATCACGGGTGACGGCCAGGCCCTGGGCCGCGAAGGCCTCGTTCAGTTCGATCACGTCGAAGGCATCGATATCCAGGTTCAGCCGCGTCAGCAACTTGCGTACCGCCGGCACCGGGCCGACGCCCATGATGCGTGGTGCGACGCCGCCGCTGGCCATGCCCAGCACCTTGGCGCGCGGCTTGAGGCCGTACTGCTTAACGGCCTCAGCAGAGGCCAGGATCATCGCCGAGGCGCCATCGTTGAGGCCCGAGGCGTTGCCGGCGGTGACGGTCTTGTCCGGGCCATTGACCGGTTTGAGCTTGGCCAGGCCTTCGGCGGTGGTGTCGGCACGCGGGTGCTCGTCAGTATCGACGACGATCTCGCCCTTCTTGGTCTTGATCACCACCGGAACGATCTCCTCGGCGTAGTAACCCGCTTCCTGGGCCGCTGCTGCACGCTCCTGGCTGCGCAGACCAAAGGCGTCCTGATCGGCGCGGCTGACGCCATACTGCTCGGCGACGTTGTCACCGGTGACCGGCATCGGGTCGACGCCGTACTGCTCTTTCATCGCCGGGTTGACGAAGCGCCAACCCAGGGTGGTGTCCTCCAGCTTCTGGCCGCGGCCAAAGGCGCTGTCGGCCTTGCCCATCACGTAAGGCGCGCGGGTCATCGACTCGACGCCTGCAGCAATGGCCAGCTCCATCTCGCCCGAGGCGATGGCGCGGAACGCAGCACCGACCGCTTCCATGCCCGAGGCGCACAGGCGATTGAGGGTCACGCCTGGCACCGTTTCCGGCAGACCGGCGAGCAGCAGGGCCATACGGGCGACGTTGCGGTTGTCCTCGCCGGACTGGTTGGCGCAGCCCATGAACACTTCATCGACCGCGGACCAGTCGACCTGCGGATTACGCTCGACCAGCGCCTTGAGCGGAATCGCCGCCAGGTCGTCGGCGCGTACCGCGGACAGCGCGCCATTCAAGCGGCCAATCGGCGTGCGCAGCGCATCGCAGATAAATACATCTCGGTTCATCAGCATTTCTCCATGCTTTGAAAAAACCGGCCGGCGCACAGGCCGACCGGCCGAGGAAAACAGCTAGCCGCGGGTGAAACTGCCACCCTGTTCAGCCAGGCGCCTTAGCAGCGGCGCCACCTCGATGCCGCGCTGGGCAAATGCCGCGCGCCAGCCGTCGAGTGCGCCGACCACAGTAGCGAGGCCAACTTCGTCGGCGTGGTAAAGCAACCCGCCCCTGTAGCGCGGGAAGCCATAGCCATGTAGCCACACCAGGTCGATATCGTTGGCGCTGTCGACGATGCCCTGTTCGAGCAGATGGGCCGCCTCGTTGATCATCACGAACAGGCAGCGCTGGAGGATTTCCTCGTCGCCGATCGAGCGCGGCGTGATGCCCCGGCGACGCCGGTGCTCGGCAAGCAGGTCGCTGACGAATACGTCTTCTACGCCGCGGCGCTGGCCTTGTTGATAACGGTAATAGCCGGCGCCGGACTTCTGCCCCAATCGCCCGGCGGCATGCAGTTGCTCGATCAGGTCGCAGCGGCGCTCGGCCTCGGACAGATCGCGGGCCTGGCGATTGCGCCAGGCGATGTCCACACCGGACAGGTCGCGCAGCTCGAAAGGCCCCATGGGAAAGCCAAAGCCGCGAATTACCCGGTCCACGTCCTGTGGGCTGGCGCCCTCCTCGAGCAGAAAACCGGCCTCGCGCTCACGTACCGCCAGCAAGCGGTTGCCGACGAAGCCGTAGCAGTTACCCACCGCAATGGACGTTTTGCCCAATCGGGCGCCGAGCTGCAGCACGCTGGCCAGCACCTCGGGCGCTACCTGCGGGGTGCGCACCACTTCCAGCAGTTTCATCACTTGGGCCGGGCTGAAGAAGTGCATACCGACCACGTCACTGGGGCGCGCGGTGGCGCTGGCGATCGCCGTCACGTCCAGGTACGAGGTGTTGGTGGCGAGGATGGCGCCCGGCTTGGCGAACTGATCGAGCTGACGGAAAACGTCCTGCTTGACCGCCAGGTCCTCGAATACCGCTTCGATGATCAGGTCGGCTCCGGCAACGCTTTCCAGGGTCGCGTCATAGCGAATCAGCGAAGTGCGACGCGCCGCCTCATCGGCGTCGAGCTTGCCCTTCTCCACCGAGCCCTGAAAGTAACCCTCGACCACCGAGCGACCACGCTGCAGGGCTTGCTCTTGGGTATCGACAAGCAGCGTCGCGATGCCGGCATTGGCCAGGCACAGGGCAATACCGCTGCCCATCATGCCGGCGCCGATCACTGCCACCGCCTCGATGGGCCGGGTTGGCGCACGCTTACCCAGCACCCGGGCGCGTGACGCGAGATCGCGCTCGGCAAAGAACACATGGCGCAACGCATGGGCCTGGCGGCTCTGCCGACGAGCGATGAAGACTTCACGCTCATGGGCCATGCCAGCCTCGAACGATAAGCGAGAGGCCTGCTCCAGCGCCTGCAGCGCCAGCGGCGGTGCTTCCTGGCCGGGCAGCTTGCGCAGCAGTTGCGTGGCGCGCTCCCTGAACACTGCCGGGTCGTACTCGGGCACCTGCCGCTCACTCACCCGCCGTGGCGGCTGCCCGGCAACCTCGCGCGCCAGGGCTATCGCACCGGCACGCAGCTTGTCCGCCACCAGCTTGTCGATAAGCCCGAACCGCAAGGCGCGCTCGGCGCCGACCCGTTCACCGCCCACCACCAGATCCAATGCTACCTGCATGCCGCACAACCGCGGCAAACGCTGGGTACCACCGGCGCCGGGTATCAGCCCCAGGCTGACCTCCGGCAGGGCGAACTGGGCGCCACCCTCGGCGATGCGATAGTGACAGGCCAGGGCCAGCTCCAGGCCGCCACCGAACGCCGAGCCATGCAGGGCGGCGACAACAGGCTTGGCAGCGTTTTCGATCAGCGCCAGTACGTCTGGCAGATGGGGCGTTTGCAGTGGTAGGTCGAACTCCCTGATGTCGGCACCTGCCACAAAGGTCTTACCCTCGCAGGCGATCACCAGGGCCGCCACGGATTCATCGGCCAGCGCCGCCTGCAGGCATTCGAGCAGTTGCTCGCGCACCTGTCGTGACAGTGCATTGACGGGAGGATTGTCGATCAGCACCAGCGCGATCTCGCCCTCGCGCCGTAAAACCACGGTCGAATTCATGAACGCCTCCGGCGGATTACAGAAGGGAAAGCGGGTAGCTGACGATCACGCGTACATCGTCGGCATCGCGGGAGAAGTCCGAGCGATAGGTGGCGCTGCGCAGCCGCGTGGACAGGCCGCGTAACGCGCCGCTTTGCACCACGTACTGCAGCTCCACGTCTAACTCGCGCTCGCCTCCACCATCGGCACCCGGCACATCGGCACCGCTGCCCTTGGTGTAGCGGGTCATGAAGGTCAGGCCGGGAATGCCGAGTTTGGCCAGGTCGTAGTCGTAGCGAGCCTGCCAGGAGCGCTCGTCCTTTTCGGCGAAGTCACCGACTTGCACGAAGTTGACCAGGAAAGGGTCGGTGCCATTGACATAGGCGAACGCCGAGTCGCCGGAAATGCGCTGATAACCCAGGCCGAAGGAGTGACCAGCTGCCTTGTAAGTGCCCATCGCGCTGAATGCCCGGTTATCGATGTCGCCACCGCGTGCCTGACCTTCGTCGTCGGTCACGAACAGCCGCACATCGCTGAAAAAGGCACCCCAGTCGCCCTGGCGACGGTCGGTGAAGCCATAGAACTGCTGGCGGTAGATATCCTCGAACAAGGCGTACTGCGCGGTGAGGTCGGTGGCCTGCCCCAGACGGTAGGTGGCCCCCAGCACATCGAAATCGCCGCCATCGAGCGGCCCGCTGAAACGCCGGTTCTTGTTGTTGAGGCTCAAGCCCTCGGAGCCGGACTGGTCGCGATAGACGGTGTCGCGAATATGCGCACCAACCAATTCGAGCGGTTTGAACTCACCGATCTGCAACTGCGCCCCTTCGAAGGTCTGCGGCAGCAGGCGCCCGTTGTTGGCCGCCAGTGTCGGCCACTTGGGCAACAAGGTACCGACGCGCAGCTCGCTGTTGGAGACCTTGAGCTTGAGCGTGGCACCGGCCTTCGCATAATCATCGTCGACGCCGCCGTCATCCTGCACAGGCAGCAGACCGGTGCCGCTGCGCCCGCGCCCGGAATCCAGTTTGACGCCCAACATGCCAATGGCATCGACGCCTACACCCACGGTTCCGGCGGTATAGCCCGACTCGTAGCGCAGAATGAAGCCCTGTGCCCATTCCTCGCGCTGGGACTGACCGCTGCCCTCGCGAAAATCGCGGTTCATGTAGAAGTTGCGCAGCTCCATCGAGGCCTTGCTGTCTTCGAAAAAGCCCGCGGCGCCGGCGACAGGCAGGTAACCGGCAAGGCTCATCCCTACCGCTAGAAACGGCATGTGTCTGGTCATGTTCATGGTCTCGTACCGAAGAAAGGGACCAGCACCTGCTGCGTGGCGCAGGCGCCGGTCAAACCTGGAGAATTAAGCCGGTCAGCGGATCTGGGTGAGGTAGTCGGAAGCCTTTCCGGGGATGGTCACACCCTGGATCTGGCTCAGGAACTTGATCGCCCGCTCCACATCGCTCTCTTCGAGGTACGGGGTTTTCGGGAAGGACTCGCGGTTGTTCTCCCACGCAGCGGCGTAGACTTGGTCGTTGACCCCGTCGAAGCGCTTGCGCACCTGCTTCATGGCCTCTTGCGGCTGATCGTTGATCAGCGTCGTGGCATCGTTGAGCGCAGCCATGAAGGCCTTGACCGTATCCTGGTTGTCCTCGGCCCACTGGCGACGGGCGCTGAGGGCGATGGATGGATAGCCGTCGAGTGCCTCGACCTCGCCCTTGGACATGTCCAGCAGCATGTAGCCTTTCTGCTCGATTACCGCGCTTTCCGAGGTCGGCGACGACAGGGCGAAGCCATCAATGTTGCCCTGGGCGAACGCCGCCAGCATCGCACCGCCGTTGTTGAGGTACAGCAGCGTGAAGTCTTTCTCCGACTGCAGACCACCTTCCATGCCCAGAAAGCGCACCAGGAAGTCGGCGCTGCCACCGGAACCACTGACGGCCAGACGAAGGCCCTTGAAGGCCGCCAGGCGTTCCTTGATCGGCGTTTGCTCGGTAATACCGAGCTTTTCCGCAACCTCCTGACGAATCACCACGTTGCTGGCGTACTGCCCGACCATGCGCCCCAGCAGGGTGATGTCCGCGCCCTTGACCTTGGCGTTGATGGCGTTCTGGATGGCACAGGAGCAGAACTCCACCGAGCGGCTGGCCAGCCCGGAGGCCGCAGCACCGCCTCCCTTGAACTTGACCAGTTCGACATCCAGGCCGTGCTTCTCGAAGAAGCCGCCATCCAGCGCCACGAACAGCGGCATGTGCACGAAGCCCTCGGTGCCCAGGGCCACCTTGATCTCCTTCGCGGCCATGGCCTGCATCGACGACAGTCCCAGCAGGGCGCTGAGGCCCAATGCGCTTACCAAACCTTTGATCGACATGGGGTAAACCTCGCGTTTCTTGTTGTTTTCAATGGGAAAATTTCAGACCGACAGCTCGCGCTCTTCCTGATCACGCTTCCAGGGCATCAGCACCTGTTCGAGCTTGCGCACCGCCGCCTGCAGCAGCAGCGCCAGGGCGATGATGGCGATCAGCGCAGCGAACACGCCGGCGGTATCCAGCTGCCCGGCAGCGTCCTGCAGCAGGTAACCGAGGCCGCGATTGGCCGCCATGATCTCGCCGACGATGGCGCCGATCAGCGCGTAGGGCACCGACAGCTTGAGGCCGGTGAATACCCATTGGATGGCCGAAGGCAGAACAACCTTGGTGATCAGGTGATGTTCCTTGGCGCCCATCAGGCGCAGGATTTCCAGCTGCTCGCGTTCCACGGCGCGCACGCCGCTGTAGGTGTTGAGGAACACCAGGAAGAAAACGATGGTGGCGGTGAGGATGATCTTCATCTCGATGCCGATACCGAACCACATGATGAACAGCGGTGCGAGAGCGATCTTCGGCAGGCTGTAGATGGCGATCAGGATAGGGTCGAGCAGCTTGGCCAGCAGCTCGTTACGCCCCAGAATCAGGCCCACGGTGATACCGGCGCAGGCGCCGAAGAAGAAGCCCACCAGGGTTTCCACCACGGTGATCCAGCCATGGGAAAACAGCCGCCCGCTGCTAACCAGATCGGCGAAACGCTTGCCGATCTCGGCCGGCGAGCTGACGAAGAACGGGTCGATCAGCGGCCCTGAAGCGAGCTGCCAGCCGATCAGAAGTGCAGCGAAGATGGCCACACGGCCAAGAAAAATATTCATGTGAAATCCTCCGAGAATGAGCGTCAGGCGTCGTGATCAGGGGTAATGAATTCCCACAGATCGCCGCACAGTTCGTGGTAGCGCGGGTCCTTGCGCAGTTGGAGGATGTTGCGGTCGTCACCCAGCGGAATCGGCACGTCGCGCACGATGGTGCCGGGGCGTCCGGAGAAGATCAGGCAGCGGTCACCAAGAGCCACGGCCTCGTCCAGGTCGTGGGTGACGAACAGCACGGTCTTCTTAAGCTGACGGCTGAGCTTGAACAGCTCGGTCTGCATGCGCAGGCGCAGTTGGGCATCGAGCGCGGCGAAGGGCTCGTCCATCAGCAAGGTTTCCGGGTCATAGGCAAGCAAGCGGGCCAACGCGGCGCGCTTGCGCATGCCGCCGGAGAGCTGGCTCGGGTAGGCCTTCTCGTTGCCGGTCAGACCGACCAGCGCCATCAGCTCGGCGATGCGCGCCTGGCGCTGCGCCTTGGGTACGCCCTGGATCTCCAGCGGCGTGGCGATGTTGCTGGCCACGTCGCGCCAGGGCAGCAGGTGGTCGCTCTGGGTCATGTAGCCGGTACGGCCATTGATGCCTGTGACCTGCTCGCCGCGATACACCACCTCGCCGGTGGTGGGCGCGAAGAGCCCGGCGACCATGTTCAGCAATGTGGACTTGCCGCAGCCGGATGGGCCGATGATGGTCACCACCTGGCCCTGCTGGATATCCACATTGATGCTGTGCGACGCCTGCTTGGTCACACCCTTGACGGTGAAGGACTTGGAAACGTCGCGAAAGGAGATGACGGTGGGTGCGGCAGTTTTGGCACCGACCGCCTCGAGGTTGACGGCATTCTTGAGCACGGCAGTCATGGCGGTTACTCCACGTTCGAGGTTTGCTGGCCGAGCGCGTAACTCACGCGCTCGACAACGGGACGGATCGAAATGGACGGCCACCACGGCGGGGTGTGGGCATGATGGTTCATAGCGACCTACTTGTTTTTATGAGTCTGAAATGAAGCTGTATTCGATTATGCGAGCCTGATTTTCAGGGGCAACGGCGCTGTTCCATCAGATGAAACAGCGCCGATTCAGGCGATCACTGTCAGCCCATCCAGGGCCACTACACCGCGGCCAGCGGGGCGGACCAGCAGCGGATTGATCTCCGCCTCCACCAAGCGATCACCGAGTTGCATGGCCATGTTCGAGAACGCCACGATGCATGCCACGGCGGCCTCGATATCGCCTTTGGGCATGCCGCGGAAGCCGTCCAGCAACGGGAAGGTACGCAGCTCGCGCAACATCTCGTGGGCCTGGTCGTGGTCCACCGGCAGCAGGTGCAGGGTGGTGTCTTGGAACAGTTCGGCGGTCACCCCACCCATGCCCAGCAACAGCGCCGGGCCGAGCTGCGGGTCGCGGTGGAAGCCGAGGATCAGCTCCTGCCCGCCTACCACCATTTCCTGGATCAGGAAGCTCTCGGGAACGAAGCCCACATGCCCGCCCACCTCGTCACGCATGCGCTCGAGGCGCTCGCCGATGCCATCGGCGCCAAGCCCAAGAGCCACGCCACCCACTTCGCTCTTGTGGGCAATACGCTCGGAGAGCACCTTGAGCACCACCTGCCCGCCCAGCTCGCGGGCCGCCAGCGCAGCCTGCTCGCCGTCGTGCACCACCCGTTCGCGGGTCACCGGAATGCCGAAGCTGGCGTACAGCCGCTTGCTGCGCTCCTCGTCCAGTTGGCCGGCCGGCAGTTGCAGATCGAAGGCCGTGCTGGAGGTCGACGCCGCTGGGGACAGCGCCCCGCCCTTCTGCTCAGCAAAACTGGCCATGGCGCTCAGGGCACTGGCACAACTTTCCGGTGCGCTGAACGCTACGCCGCCAGAACCATTGATGCGCTGCGCCGCAGACGGCGCGTGAGGGCTGATATAGGCCAGCACCGGCTTGTCGGAACCGGCCAGGCTGTCGCGGATCGCGTCGGCCATCAGGTGAGGCTGCGCCACGCCAGAGGAGCCGACCACGCTGATCACCGCATCGAAATCCGGGCTGTCGAGCAGGATGCGGATGGCGCTGCGCATCAGCTCCGGCTGCAGGCCGGCCAGGGTCAGATCGATGGGGTTACGATCGAGCACGGCCTGATCGCCGATATCCAGAGCGCGCAGTTTTTCCGCGGTATCCAGGCCCGGCGTTGGCGTCTCGAAACCGGCCACACCAAGGTTGTCGGCGATCAACGTACCGGCACCACCGGTGGACGTGAGGATGGCAACGCGGCGCCCGTGCATCACCCGGCCACTGGCCAGGGCGAAGGGAATGTCGAGTAGATCGGCAAAGGTTTCCGCACGAATCACCCCCAGCTGCCGGAAGTACGCCGAGTACAGGTTGTCGGCTCCGGCCAGTGCGCCGGTGTGCGAGTTCGCCGCATGGGCACCCGCTTCCGAGCGACCGACCTTGTAGACCACCACCGGCTTGCCGGCGGCCCGCGCCTTGAGCGCAGCACGGGTGAATTTCTCACTGTCGCGCAGGCCTTCCAGGTACAGGGCGATCACCGACGTCGCCGGATCATCGGCCAGATAATCGACGAAATCGGCAACGTCGAGATCGACCTCGTTGCTGGTCGAAATCAGCTTGGAAAAACCGATGCCGGCCGACACCCCGCGCGACAATAGTGCGCCAAGGATGCCGCCGCTCTGCGATACCACGGCGATGCGCCCGGCAAGCAGCTCGTCCATGTCCAATGCGCCACTGGCCGACAGGGTGATGCGCTCGGTGAGGTTGACCAGGCCAATGGTGTTGGGGCCCAGAATGCGCATCTGGCCGCGCGCGGCATCCAGCGCCTGCTGACGCTGCAGGCCATCTTCGCCCGTTTCGCCGTAGCCACCGGCAAGCACGATGGCAGCCGCGCAACCACGCGCCGACAGCTCGGCGACGGCCTGATTGGCGCGCTCCGGGCCGAGCAGGATCAGCGCCACGTCCGGTACTTCCGGTAGCTCGGCCACCGAGGCGTAACAGCGCAGGCCATCGATCTCTTCATAACGTGGGTTGACGGGATACAGGCGCCCCTGGAAACCGTGTTTGCGTAGGAAGGCGATCGGTCGCCCGGAAGTCTTGCGGGCATCGCCGGAAGCGCCGATCACTGCGACACTGGAGGGACTGAGGAGACGGTTGATCTGGTTCATCGCTCAGCTCCTTTGCGCTTTGCGCGCCAGGAAGGCGGCAACCGATTCCTGGTGCTCGCTCGAGGTGTAGCAGATGCCCTGCGCCTGGCTGCCCATGGCCGAGATCTGCCCCTGGGTCAGCTCGAAGCTGTTGTTGAGGATCGATTTGCTCAGGGCCAGGGCTGTGGCCGAACCGGCGGACAGTTGCAGTGCCCAGTCCTGGGCAGCGGGCAGCAGGCTGTCGTGGGGCACCACGCGATCGATCATGCCGATCTGCTGGGCCTCCTGCGGCGCCACCATGCGACCGCTGAAAATCAGCTCTTTGGCCTTTGGCAGGCCGACCCGCCGCGGCAGGAAGTACAGGCCGCCGCCATCGGGAATCAACCCGCGGGCAATGTAGCTCATGGCGAAGGAGGCCTGCTCGGAGGCAATGATGAAGTCGCAGCTCAGCGCCATGTCGCAGCCCAGGCCGGTGGCCGCGCCGTTGACCGCGGCGATGGTCGGCTTGGGCATGTTGTGCAGCAGAGAAACCGCATGGTGCACGCGCTGCTGGCGTTTCCAACCATTGAAGGCCACCGAGCCGGCCGGCGCGCTCATGCGCGCCTGCATGCCCTTGATGTCGCCGCCGGCGCAAAAGCCCTTGCCAGCGCCGGTGACCACCAGCGCCTTGATCGCAGGGTCTGCCGCTATCTGCTCCAAGTGCTCGATGAGCAGGCTGCGCATAGCGTCGCTGATGGCGTTGCGCGCCTCGGGGCGATTGAGCGTCAGGGTGGCGATGCCGTCGACGACGGCCAATTCGATGGGCGTGGAAGTTTCCTGGGAAATCGTCATGCGGTTACTCTCTTTTTATTCGTTGAACATCCATCCGGTGCTGGCCGGCTGAATTTCAGTCTTAGGGAGAGCCCCGATCATGACAACGCACCTATTCCACCAGATGGAACAGAGTGAAGGCACAACGGCTGACGTGCCAGGCCACGGCAAAGCCACACCCAACCGCTCACTCGAGCGCGGGCTGGGTCTGCTTCGGGCCTTTCGCCCTGGCACCGAGTGCCTGACCAATGGCGACCTGAGCGAGGCCTGCGGGCTGTCAAAATCCACCGTAAGCCGCTTGACCCAGACGCTGGTTCGCGCAGGCTTTCTGGATTACGACGGCACCAGCGGCGCCTACCGCCTCTCGGTCTCGCTACTCGGCCTGGCGCACTCGATGTATCACGGCAGTTCTCTGCTGCGTGCGGCGAGTCCACTGATGGCGGCAGTGGCGAAAAGTGAGCAGGTCAACGTCAGCCTCGCTGCAGCCGACGGTGACGAGATGATCTACCTGGAATCGATTCGCATGGGCGCGCGCAAGTCTCCGCGCAACGTGCTTACCGGCCAGCGTCTGCCGATGGACGTCACCTCCCTGGGGCGCGCCTACCTGTCTGTACTCGACGAGGTGCAGCGAAAATCAATGGTCGAGCTGTTCAAGTCACGGCGTTGCGAGTCGCGTGCGGTGAAGCTGGAACAGGAGATCGATGAGGCCGTACACAGCGTGCGTACCCAGGGCTACTGCGTGACATCCTGGCAGCCGGAAGTGATGGCCATCGCCACGCCCTTGGATATCCCTGCCTACCGCTCCCATGCGCTGAACATCAGCCTGGCGACCACCGAAAGTGCCGAAGTGATCGTAGGGCGCTACGCCGATGTGCTGCTGGAACTCGCCCAAGCGATTCGCACCGCTTACCTCAACAGGGCTTGAACACCGCTCAGGCGACCGCCCTCTTCACCGCGACCACTGCGGGTCCGTGGTGAAGGCGATGGTCAGCCAGCGGTTCGGGCCTTCATCGCCGATGGCCTGGCCGATCACGTCGCGCACGGCGTCCCATTCATCGAGGGTTTGCGCGGGCCAGTCGGGGGGCACGATGAAGTACAGCTCGATCTGCCGGGCGCGGCCGACGCGGGCGACGTAGGCCTGGTAGCTGATGAAGCCGTACTGTTCGACGATGCCCTGGGCCACGGCGTCGACGTGCTGCTTGAGGTCCGGCGGGGTGACCAGCAGGATGTCCGCCAGGGCCTGACGGATGGTGGCCAGCGGGATGGGCAGGATCACCACGCAGATCACCGCCAGCACCGC
>Ga0209370_1002187_pt1 | contig 14638 bp, 11 predicted proteins | sample AgamicAtPrz_FD_187164 | JGI IMG/M metagenome (GOLD analysis project Ga0209370, IMG submission 187164) | Agave microbial communities from Guanajuato, Mexico - At.P.rz (SPAdes) (version 2) | ecosystem: Host-associated > Plants > Phyllosphere > Phylloplane/Leaf | place: Guanajuato, Mexico... | reverse complement strand
TACAGCACCGTGGGCTTCCATTTGATGAAGTTGTCGTCATGGGCCAGCAAAGTGGCGCCGCCAAACAGCACGATGACGCCGAGGCTCATCCATTGCATGGGTTCGATCTTGCCGGTTTTGAAGCGCAGATAGGCGATCTGCGCCACGGTGGCGACTATGGCCACGGCCGTGGCGGTGTAGATGCCCCAGACCTTGAAGGCCACGAAAAACAGGATGATGGGGAAGAAATCAATCAGCAGCTTCATGCGCGAAATGGTAGTCGTTCTGAAAATTCAGACTGCGCTGCACCGGCAAGGTTCCCGGTGCAGCGAGCAAAGTCGCATCATGCACCAAAGCCCGGGTCTCACCGTGGGCAAAGCCTTGTGAGCCGGACGGATTCAGCTATCAAAGCTGATAGCCAGGGCCTGCGCAGCGCGCCCGCGCCGACATGACTGCGGCCTTGCTGCTCAAGCCTTGTCAGCTCTTATTTTTGGGGCTCGTCCTGGAAATCCAGCGAGGCTGAATTCATGCAGTAGCGCAGTCCGGTGTCGGTGGGGCCGTCGGGAAAGACATGGCCCAGATGAGCGCCGCAGTTGCTGCACACTGTCTCGGTGCGCACCATGCCGTGGCTGCGATCCACGATATTGGTGATGGCGCCGGGCACGGCCTGGTCAAAGCTGGGCCAGCCGCAGCCCGCATCGAACTTGGTGTGCGAGTCGAACAGCTTGTTGCCGCAGCAGACGCAGTGGTAGCTGCCGTCGGCCCAGAACTGCTCGTATTTGCCAGTGAAGGGGCGCTCGGTGGCCGCATGGCGCGTAACCTGGAAGGCCGCGGCTTCAGCCCCCTTGTCCTGCAGCAGGACTTGCCATTCTTGGTCGGATTTCTGGATGGGAAAGCTCATGATGAACAGCTGATTTCAATCGAGGAAGCCCAGTCGGGCGGGAAGCCGGCCCAGTCAGCGTGGTCCGGATGCGAGTCATAAGGCGCTTGCAGCACGGCCAGCATCTGCTGCACCGGCGCGAAGTCACCGTCCCGGGCGGCGCGGATCACGGTTTCGCCCAGATGGTTGCGCAGCACGAAGCGCGGATTGGATTCTTGCATCAAAGCCATGGCCTGCACGCTATCCACTTGCGCCAGCTGCTCTGAATAAGTGAGCGACCAGGCGTCGAAGCTGGCCCGGTCAAGAATGATGTCACGCAGCGGCTCGAAGTCGATCGGCTTTGTCTGCCCTTGTGCGAGGGCATCGGTCAGGCGACTGAAGAAGATGGTGTAGTCCACCTTGTTGTCGGCCAGGATCTGCAGCAGCGGGTTGACCAGCAGTGCAAAGCGGCCTTCGGTGGCCGGCGTGCCGGCCTCGTTCTCGGGCAGGCCCAGCTTGGCCAGCATCTGGCGCGCATAGGCGGCGGGAAAGACGGTCTTGTACGACTCCAGCGCCGCAATCGTCAGCTCTTCGTCGCCGATCAGCGGCAGCAGGGCCTGGCCCAGGCAATAGAGACTCCAGTAGGCCACCTGGGGCTGGCGGTTGAAGGCATAGCGGCCCTGGCTGTCGCTGTGATTGCAGATATGGCCGGGGTCGAAGGCGTCGAGAAACTGGAAGGGGCCGTAATCGATGGTCAGGCCCAGAATGCTCATATTGTCGGTATTCATCACGCCGTGGCAAAAGCCCACGCCCTGCCACAGGGCCAGCAATCGGGCCGTGCGCTCGCTCACGGCCTGCAGCAAATTGGCGTAGTGGTTGCCGTTCAGCGTGGTGGCTGTGCGGCACTCGGGATAGTGCTGGTCTATGACCAGATCGGCCAGGGCGCGCAGCTCGGGCTGCATATCGCGTGCGGCGAAGTGCTCGAAATGGCCGAAGCGGATGAAACTCTCGGCCACACGCGTCACGACGGCGGCGGTTTCCATGGTCTCGCGCGCCACGGGCAGGGGCGAGCCCGTCAGCGCCAGCGCACGCGTGGTGGGAATGCCCAGGGCCGCCATGGCTTCGCTGCAGAGAAACTCGCGAATCGACGAGCGCAGCACGGCCCGGCCGTCGCCCATGCGCGAATAGGGTGTGCGGCCTGCTCCCTTGAGCTGGATTTCAAAGCCCTGCTCGGTTTCGCCCAGCAGGATGGCGCGGCCGTCGCCGAGCTGGCCGGCCCATACGCCGAACTGGTGACCGCTATAGACAGTGGCCAGCGGCTTGCTGCCGCCGCTGCCTGGGTCGGAGACGGCATTGCCGCTGAGGATTTGCAGTGCTTCGGCGCTGTGCAGCCATTCGGGGTTCAGATCCATCCAGCGGGCCGTGCTGGTGCTGGTGGCAATCCAGTGCGGCTCGGGTACGGGTGTGGGTTGCAGATAGGTGAAAAAAGCCGGGCCCAGGGCTTCGAAGCGGCCGGGCTTGCGCCATTGCGGGGCAGGGGATTCGCTCATGCAGGCATTGTGCTTGAGCGGCATCAAGGACAGGGCTTGCAGGGTTGTTGAGCCGGTTGACGCTGGAGAGCGTCCTAGGTTTTTCCCTGAGTGCTTGTCTATCGTTCAGAGGGAGGATGCAGACAAACGTCGCCACGGTTACGCATTGGTGACAGTCCTCAGATGACGGCAGGGAAGCCCGCGCTAGGATGCTTGCCGATCATCACAACGCTATCCAGGAGACTGCCAATGTTGGGTCTGATGCAAAGCCAGCCGCTGTTGATTTCTTCCCTGATCGAGTTTGCCGCGCGCAACCATGCCGACGGGGAGATCGTCTCCCGCCGTGTGGAGGGCGATATCCACCGTTATACCTACAAGGATCTGGCTGCGCGCTCGCGTCAGCTGGCCAACAAGCTCGATGCCATCGGCCTGGCCCAGGGCGACAGAGTGGCCAGCCTGGCCTGGAATGGCTATCGCCACATGGAGATGTATTTCGGCGTCAGCGGCTCGGGCCGGGTGCTGCACACCGTCAACCCGCGCCTGCATCCCGAGCAGATTGCCTGGATCGTCAACCACGCCGAAGACAAGGTGCTGTGCTTTGACCTGACCTTTTTGCCCATCATCCAGGCGGTGCATGCCAAATGCCCAGAGGTGCGGCAATGGGTGGTGCTCTGCGATGCGGACCGCCTGCCGGCAGACAGCGGCATTCCCGGCCTCATCAGCTACGAGAGCTGGATTGCGGGCCAGTCCGATCAATACCGCTGGCCGCAGTTCGACGAAAACACCGCATCCAGCATGTGCTACACCAGCGGCACCACCGGCAACCCCAAGGCCGTGCTCTACAGCCATCGCTCCAGCACCTTGCACGCCTATGCTGCCGCGCTGCCGGACGTGATGTGCCTGTCGGCCCGTGATTCGGTGCTGCCCGTGGTTCCCATGTTTCACGTCAATGCCTGGGGCCTGCCCTATTCGGCGGCGCTCACGGGCTGCAAGATGGTCTTCCCGGGCCCGGCGCTCGATGGCAAGTCGGTGTACGAACTCATCGAGTCGGAAGGCGTGACCTTTGCTGCCGGCGTGCCCACCGTCTGGCAGATGCTGCTTGGCTACATGAAGCCGGGCGGCCTGCGTTTTTCCAAGCTCAATCGCACGGTGATCGGCGGCTCTGCCTGCCCGCCAGCCATGATCACGGCCTTCCAGGACGATTACGGCGTGGAGGTTCTGCATGCCTGGGGCATGACGGAGATGAGCCCCCTGGGCACGCTGTGCACGCTCAAGAACAAGCATCTGGACTTGCCCAAGGACGAGCAGATGAAGATCCGGCAGAAGCAGGGGCGTGCGATCTATGGCGTGGAGATGAAGATCGTCAACGACGCCGGCGACGAGCAGCCCTGGGATGGCAAGAGCTATGGCGACCTGCTGGTGCGCGGCCCCTGGATCATCGACAGCTACTACAAAGGCAGTGGCAATCCCCTGGTGCGCGGTGCTGACGGCTATGGCTGGTTCCCGACGGGGGATGTGGCGACGATCGACCCCGATGGCTATATGCAGATCACCGACCGCAGCAAGGACGTGATCAAGTCCGGCGGCGAGTGGATCAGCTCCATCGATATAGAGAACATCGCCATGGCCAACCCGGCCGTGGCCATGGCAGCCTGCATAGGCATGCCGCATCCCAAGTGGGACGAGCGCCCCATTGTGGCCGTGGTCAAGAAGCCCGGCGCGGAAATCACGCGCGAAGAGCTGCTGAAGTTCTACGAGGGCAAGACGGCCAAGTGGCAGATTCCAGATGATGTGGTGTTTGTGGAAGCGATTCCGATTGGCGCCACGGGCAAGATGCTCAAGACCCGTTTGCGCGAGGAGCTCAAGGACTACAAGCTGCCCACGGCCGCCTGAGCGGGCTTAGATCCGGTTCGGGCTGGCACGACCAGAGCAAAGCCATCATCGTGGGATGATGGCTTTTTTTGTCTGGGCTCCATTTGTCCGGGCCTCTTCCGGAGCCATTGTTCGACATCCATTCCTTCTGCTCCCGGTGGCCTTATGGGGCTCGACCTTGCCGGGGCCGCTCGCTTGATGGTGGTGCCGGCGTCACTTGGGTCAGGGGGAACGCGCGGCCCGCTCGACTATCTGTGTGTGGCACTGACGGCCGGGGCACGCTTTGATCAACTGCCCGGTGGGGTGGCACTGCTGGCCAGGGTCAAGGCTGGCAGGCTGAGCTTCGAGCAGTTGCTGCAGGAGATAGGCCTGCATCTGGAGGACAGGGAATAGCCCGAGCCCCAGGTGCTGCGCAGCTTGGACGGCCTGCGGCTAACGGAAAGCCGGTTGCCGCTCCAGGCTTTTGAAATCAAAACTGTCTCTGGCCCTTTGCGGGTGGGGGATTCCAGCTATGGTTTTGGAAGTTATTGCCTGAGGTAAACCCTGCAGTCACCAATGTGATATGCGCTAGGGCAACCCCCAGGCCGCAGGCGCAGGCTTGCCCTTTAGTCTGGGCGTCGCTCATAAACACCAACGGAGACGCTCTATGAAGTTTGCAATCAAGGCTTTGACAGCATCGGTGATCCTGGCGTGCGCGGGGAGTGCGATGGCCCAGAAGGGAGAGACCGTCAAGGTCGCCTGGATTGACCCGCTCTCGGGCCTGATGGCAGCGCTGGGTTCCAACCAGCTCAAAAGCCTGCAGTACGTGGCAGAGGAACTCAACAAGGGCAATGCTTCGGGGGTGAAGTTCGAGATCATCGGCATCGACAACAAGCTCAGCCCGCAGGAGACCACGGCCGCGCTGCGTTCGGCCATGGACCAGGGCGTGCGCTATGTGTTCCAGGGTAATGGCTCGGGACCGGCGCTGGCCATCATGGATGCGCTGGAAAAGCACAATGCGCGCAACAAGGGCAAGGAGGTCGTGTTCCTCAACTATGCGGCGGTGGACCCCGATCTGACCAACAGCAAATGCAGCTACTGGCATTTCCGCCTCGATGCCGATACCTCCATGAAGATGGAGGCCTTGACCACGTACATGAAGGACGTACCCGAGATCAAGAAGGTCTATCTGATCAACCAGAACTACTCGCATGGTCAGCAGGTGTCCAAGTACGCCAAGGAGATGCTCAAGCGCAAGCGCCCCGATGTGGAAGTCGTGGGTGACGACTTCTCGCCGCTGGCCCAGGTGCGCGACTTCGCGCCCTATGTGGCCAAGATCAAGCAGTCGGGCGCAGACACGGTGATCACGGGCAACTGGGGCTCGGACCTGGCACTGCTGATCAAGGCTGCCAACGACGCGGGCCTGAATAACGTCAAGTTCTACACCTATTACGCCATTGCCACGGGAGCTCCCACGGCCATGGGTGCGGCAGCGGCCGGCAAGGTCTATATGGTGGGCTACGGCCACCTGAACATGCCCGGTGCCATGGACAAGATCGTCAAGGGCTTCAAGGCCAAGGTCAACGAGGATATGTACACCGGCACCGTGTACACGGGGCTGAACATGCTCGATCAGGCTTTTGCCAAGGCCAAGACCACCGATCCCGTCAAGGTCGCGGCGACCATGGAGGGCATGAAGTTCCAGAACTACAACGGCGAAGTCGAGATGCGCAAGAGCGATCACCAGCTGCAGCAGGGCCTGTACATCGCGCGCTGGGAAAAGGCCGGCGGCAAATACCCCATGGACTCCGAGAATACGGGCTATACCTTTGCACCCGTGAAGTACTTCGAACCCTATGTGGCCAGCACTCCCACCAGCTGCCAGATGAAGCGTCCCTCCTGAGGCGATGCGAGAGAAGCGGATTTCGGGGCGCCCTGGTGGCGCCCTTTTTTGATCGCGGGTTTCATTCGTCTGCAAGTGCGAGCAGCTGTCGCGCAAGTGTCGCCAACTGCCGCGAATCGGCCCGGCAAGTCGCATGCGTGATAGTTCCTAAGGCTTTCCCCAGCGGGAAAAAGTCTACCGACCGGTAGATTGGCGTCAGTCGCTAGCAAAAATGGTGAAAGGAGACAAGTATGAAATGGGTTATGCGAGCAGTGGCCGTCTCGGCCATGGCCGTGAGTGCAGGTGGAGCCTGGGCTCAAAAGGGCGAAACCGTCAAGATCGCCTGGATCGATCCCTTGTCCGGCCTGATGGCCGCCGTGGGAACGAATCAGCTCAAGACCTTTCAGCTGCTGGCGGAGGAGTTCAACAAGAAAAATGCCTCGGGCGTGAAGTTCGAGATCGTGGCGCTGGACAACAAGCTCAGCCCGCAGGAAACCACGGCCGCGCTGCGCTCGGCCATGGATCAGGGCGTGCGCTATGTGACGCAGGGCAATGGCTCGGGCCCGGCGCTGGCCATCATGGATGCGCTGGAAAAGCACAACAGCCGCAACAAGGGCAAGGAGCTGCTCTATCTCAACTACGCGGCCGTGGACCCGGACCTGACCAACAGCAAGTGCAGCTACTGGCATTTCCGCCTCGATGCCGATACCTCCATGAAGATGGAGGCACTGACCACCTACATGAAGGACGATGCCGAGGTCAAGAAGGTCTATCTGATCAACCAGAACTACGGGCACGGTCAGCAGGTGTCCAAGTACGCCAAGGACCTGCTTAAGAGAAAGCGTCCCGATGTGCAGATCGTGGGCGATGACTTTTCTCCGCTGGCCCAGGTACGCGACTTCGCGCCCTATGTGGCCAAGATCAAGCAGTCGGGAGCCGATACCGTGATCACCGGCAACTGGGGGGCCGATCTGTCGCTGCTGCTCAAGGCCGCCAATGACGCCGGCCTGAACAACGTCAAGTTCTATACCTATTACGCGTTTGGCGCCGGCGCTCCCACCGCCATGGGCGCGGCCTCCGACGGCAAGGTCTATACCGTGACTTACGGGCACTACAACATGGGAGCGCCGATTCAGGCCAGCATGGAGAGCTTCAAGAAGAAGTTCAACGACGACCTGACGCAAAGCTCGATCTACCATGTGTTCGCCTTGCTGGATGCGGCCTTTGTCAAGACGGGCTCCACCGACCCGGTCAAGGTGGCGGCGGCTCTCGAAGGCATGAAGCTCAAAAGCTTCAATGGCGAAGTCGAAATGCGCAAGAGCGACCACCAGCTGCAGCAGGGCCTGTACATCTCGAAGTGGCAGAAGGCAGGCGGCAAGTTTCCCTATGACGCGGAAAACACCGGCTATACCTTTGCGCCCGTGAAGTACTACGAGCCCTATGTGGCCAGCACTCCCACCAGCTGCCAGATGAAGCGTCCGTCCTGAGCCAGGCTCGCATATTCTCACCCTCCCTCGTGCTGCAGCATCCGCGCCGACCAGAACGCATAACAGGTGCAGTGCTGCAGCGGTCTTTTCGCTCATGAGAACAAGGCAAGTCGATGACGCCTGAATTTTTCACCATATCCATGCTCAACGGCGTGAGCTACGGGCTGCTGCTCTTCATGCTCAGCTCGGGCCTGACGCTGATCTTCAGCATGATGGGCGTGCTCAATTTCGCCCACACCAGCTTCTACATGCTTGGCGCGTATTTCGCATACACGCTCAGCGGCATCATCGGGTTCTGGCCCGCGCTCTTTTTCAGTCCGGTGCTGGTGGGAGTGCTGGGGGCGCTGTTCGAGCGCTACAGCCTGCGCCGGGTGCACAAGTACGGCCATGTGCCCGAGCTGCTGGTGACCTTTGGCCTGTCCTATCTGATTCTGGAAGTGGTGCAGCTGGTCTGGGGGCGCGGCACCGTGCCCTATGCGCTGCCGACAGCGCTGCAGGGGCCGCTGTTTACCTTGTACGGCACGCAGTTCCCCAAGTCGCGCTCATTTGTGATGCTGGTGGCGCTGCTGATGTTGGTGGCCGTGTGGCTGTTGCTGACGCGCACGCGCATCGGCCTGGTGATCCAGGCCGCGCTCAAGAACCCCGAAATGGTGGAGGCGCTGGGCCACAACGTGCCGCGCGTCTTCATGCTGGTGTTTGGCGGCGGCTGCGCGCTGGCAGGTCTGGCCGGTGTGATCGGTGGCAATACCTATGTGACCGAGCCCGCCATGGCGGCCTCCGTGGGCTCCATCATTTTCGTGGTGGTGGTGGTCGGCGGCATGGGCTCGCTGGCCGGGGCCTTCGTGGCTTCGCTGCTGATCGGCGTGGTGCAGACCTTTGCCGTGGCGCTGGACTGGTCGCTGGCCGGCCTGTTCAGTTCCATGGGGCATCAGGTCAATGAATCCACCTTCGGCTGGCCCGTGCTGCGGCTGACGCTGTCGCAGGTCGCGCCGATTCTGCCGTACCTGTTCCTGGTGCTGATTCTGATCTTCCGGCCCAAGGGCCTGCTGGGCACCAGAGGAGATTGAGCCATGTCTTCGATTGCAAAAACACCCATGAATTCTTCTGCTGCAGATAAAGCTCGGGCGCAGGCACATTACCGCTTCAAGCCCCTGAACATAGGGCGCATTCTGGTCTGGGGTCTGTTCGCGCTGGCGCTGATCGTGGCACCGCTGATCTTCACCAGCTCGCTGGCGCTGACCATGCTCAGCCAGATCGGCTATCTGATCATCATCTGCCTGTCCTACAACATCCTGCTGGGGCAGGGCGGCATGCTGAGCTTCGGGCATGCTGTCTATACCGGCCTGGGATCATTCTTGGCCATTCATGCCATGAACAAGGCTGCTGCTGGCGAGATCGCCATTCCGCTGGTGCTGATTCCCATCGTGGGCGGCCTGGCGGGCATGTTCTTCGCGGCGCTCTTCGGCTATGTGACGACCAAGAAATCGGGCACCACCTTTGCCATGATCACCATGGGGCTGGGAGAGCTGGTGGCCTCCATGGCGCTGATGTTCCCCGAGTTCTTCGGCGGCGAGGGCGGAATCACCACGGACCGTGTCTACAGCAAGTTCTTCGGGCTGGACTTCGGCTCGGGTCTGCAGGTGTATTACCTGATTGCCGTGTACTGCTTCGTCTGCACGGCCGCCATGTTCGCCTTCACCGGTACGCCGCTGGGACGCATGCTGAATGCCGTGCGTGACAACCCCGAGCGTGTCGAGTTCGTGGGCTACAACACCCAGCGCGTGCGCTACTTCGCCTTCATCATTGCAGGCTTTTTCGCGGGTATCGGCGGCGGGCTGACGGCCATCAACTTCGAGATCATCACGGCCATGGACAGCGTCAGCGTGGTGCGCTCTGGCGGTTATCTGCTGTTCACCTTCCTGGGCGGTGCCACCTTCTTCTTCGGCCCCATCATCGGTGCCGTGCTGCTGGTGCTGGCTTCGGTGCTGCTGTCCGAGCTGACCAAGGCCTGGCTGCTGTACCTTGGCCTGGTGTTCCTGCTCATGGTGATGTATGCGCCCGGCGGTGTGGCCAGCCTGATCATGATGAATCTGCGCGTAGCCAAGTTCGGCCATTTCAAGCGCCTGCTGATGCCCTATCTGGGCATTCTGGCGGCCGGCATCGTGACGGTGGTCGGTGCCGCGTCGCTGATCGAGATGATCTATCACATGCAGCTCAATGCGGCGCTGGGCCCCAAGGTGCCCTTCATGGGCGCCGAGCTGGACACCAGCGCTGCCTCCACCTGGACCGTGGCGATTGTGGTGTTCGTGGTGGGCCTGGGTCTGTTGGAGTGCGTGCGCCGCCTGACGGCCCGCCGCTGGGGACGCATACAGGAAGCGATCGAAGAAAGCATCAAGAAAGGGGAGGGCTGAACCATGTCCAGCATCGCCATCCATCAACCGGCTGCGCAAGCGGTGCAGCAGTCAGGCCATGCACTGGAGCTGCGTGATCTGCGCAAGAGCTTCGGCAAGACCGAAATCATTCGCGGCGCCAACCTGGCGGTCAATGCCGGCGAACGTATCGCCATCATCGGCCCCAACGGTGCTGGCAAGAGCACGCTGTTCAATCTGATCAGCGGTCGCTTCGAGCCCAGCAGCGGCGAGGTGCTGCTGCACGGCCAGCGCATCAACGGCAAGAAGCCCTTCGAAATCAATCGCATGGGGTTGTCGCGCAGCTTTCAGATCACGAACATCTTTCCCAAGCTTTCGGTGTTTGAAAACCTGCGCTGCAGCGTGCTCTGGAGCCTGGGCTATCGCTACAGCTTCTGGCGCTTTCTCTCCAATCTGCATGACGCCAACGAACGCGCCAACGAGCTGATGGAGATGATCGGCCTGCACCGCAAGCGCGACACGCTGGCGGTGAACCTGACCTATGCCGAGCAGCGTGCGCTGGAGATCGGCATCACCATCGGCGGCGGTGCCAGCGTCATCCTGCTGGACGAACCCACAGCCGGCATGAGTAACAGCGAAACCGCGCATTTCATTCAGCTGATCAAGAAGGTTACCGAAGGCAAGACGCTGCTGACCGTGGAGCACGACATGGGCGTGGTCTTCGGTCTCGCGGACAAGATTGCCGTGGTGGTCTATGGCGAGGTCATCGCCTACGACACGCCCGAAGCCGTGCGGGCCAACGCCAGAGTGCAAGAAGCATATCTGGGATCTTCCGTCGCAGACCAACAGGCAGGAGCGCATTGAGATGCTGAAGATCAACGATTTGCATGCCTACTACGGCAAAAGCCATGTGCTGCATGGCGTGGACTTCGAAGTCCATGCTGGCGAGATCGTGGCCTTGCTGGGACGCAACGGGTCGGGCCGCTCCACCACGGCCAAGGCCATCATGGGCCTGGTGCACTGGGAGGGTGCGCTGGACTGGAAAGGCAAGAACCTGAACGGCAAGAAAGCCTATGAGGTGGCCCATCTGGGTATCGGCTATGTACCGGAGAGCCGCGATGTGTTCCCCAATCTGACCGTGCATCAGAACCTGATGCTGGGCCAGAAAGGCAAGGGCAAAAGCAGCCGCTGGGGTTTTGACGATATGTATGCCATGTTTCCTCGCCTCAAGGAGCGCCAGCACACCGAGGCCGGCGTGATGTCGGGCGGCGAGCAGCAGATGCTCACGCTCTGCCGCACGCTGATGGGCGACCCCGATCTCATCATCATCGACGAACCCACGGAAGGGCTGGCACCCAAGATCGTGGAGCTGGTGGGCGAGTACCTCAAGAAGATCAAGGATCGCGGCGTGTCCGTGCTGCTGATCGAGCAAAAGCTGACCATTGCCATGAATATCTCGGATCGGGCCCTGGTCATGGGCCATGGACATATCGTGTTCGACGGCACTCCCGAGACCCTCAGGGCGAACGAAAAGGTTCGCAAGGAGTGGCTGGAGGTTTGAGGTGAATCTCGCCCTGAGGCGCTTCTAGCGCCTTTCCCCTGCCTCGCCTTGGGGGAGGGGAAGGATGCCAGCCCGGGCGGCCTCGCTGCGCCGCGGCTTGCTTGGCATCTCTGACGGGGATTGCGTCAGTGGTTGTGGCCAAAGGATGTCTCATTGAGGACAAGCATCAGTTGCGCAACGCAGCAAAACTCGGAAAATAAAAAACGCACGACCGTTCTTTTCTATTTATTGAACAGGGGACAACAGCATGACTGCTGAATACAAAGTGGACGGAGCCATCGCCGTCATTACCTTGAACAACCCGCCGGTCAACGGCCTGGGTCTGGCCACCAGACGAGGTGTGGTTGAGGGCTTGCGCCAGGCTCTGGCCGACAAGGCCGTCAAGGCCATTGTGATCACCGGGGCCGGCAAGGCCTTCTCTGGCGGAGCCGATATCACCGAATTCGGCAAGGAAGATGCCTACCGTGAGCCGCATCTGATTTCAGTCATCCAGCAACTGGACCTGTCGACCAAGCCTGTGATTGCTGCAATTCACAGCGTCTGCATGGGGGGCGGGCTGGAACTGGCGCTGGGCTGCCATTACCGCATTGCGGCTCCCGGCACGGCCGTGGCGCTGCCCGAGGTCAAGCTCGGCTTGCTGCCAGGCGCCGGCGGCACCCAGCGCCTGCCGCGCGTCTTGGGTGTGGAAGCCGCGCTCAACATGATCGTCAGCGGCGAGGCCGTGATGAGCGAAATGCTGGCCACGCTGCCCGGCCAGAAGCTGTTCAACAAGATGTCGGCCTCGGCCGAGACGCTGCTGGCCGAGGCCAAGGCCTTGGCGCTGGAGGTCGCCGATGTCCGCCCGCTGCCGCGTGTGCGCGACCTGTCCTGCAAGCATCCCCAGGGCGAGGCCTATTTCGAGTTTGCCGCCACCATGGTGCAGGGCATGTCCAAGAACTTCCCTGCGCCCCTGCGCTGCCTGGAAGCCGTCAAGAACGCCACGACCAAGAAGTTCGACGACGGCATGGTGGCCGAGCGCGAAGCCTTCATGCAGCTGATGATGACGCCCGAGTCGCGTTCGCTGCGCCATCTGTTCATGGCCGAGCGTGCCGCCTCCAAGATCCCCGATGTGCCCGGCGATACGCCGGTGCGCGAGATCCGCACTGTGGGCGTGATCGGTGCCGGCACTATGGGTGGCGGCATCTCCATGAACTTCCTCAATGCGGGCATTCCCGTCACGATTCTGGAGACCAAGCAGGAAGCCCTGGACCGCGGCGTGGCGACCATCCGCAAGAACTACGAGGCCCAGGTCAAGAAGGGCAAGCTCTCCGAGCAGAAGTACGAGCAGCGCATGAGCCTGCTGTCCACCACGCTCAACTATGGCGATCTGAAGAATGCCGACCTCATCATCGAGGCCGTGTTCGAGGAGCTGGGCGTGAAGGAGCAGGTCTTCAAGCAGCTCGATGAGGTGGCCAAGCCCGGCGCGATTCTGGCATCCAACACTTCGACCCTGGACGTGGACAAGATCGCAGCCTTCACCAAGCGTCCGCAGGACGTGGTGGGCATGCATTTCTTCAGTCCCGCCAATGTGATGAAGCTGCTGGAAGTGGTGCGTGGCAAGGCCACGGCCAAGGATGTGCTGGCCACGGTGATGAAGGTGGCCAAGAAGATCAAGAAGACGGCCGTGGTCTCCGGCGTCTGCGACGGCTTTATCGGCAATCGCATGATTGAGCAGTACTCGCGCCAGGCCGGCTTCCTGCTCGACGAAGGTGCATCGCCCCAGCAGGTCGACAAGGCCATCGAGAAGTTCGGCTTTGCCATGGGGCCGTTCCGCATGGGCGATCTGGCCGGCAACGATATCGGCTGGGCCATCCGCAAGCGTCGCCATGTCGAGCAACCCGACATGAAGTACAGCGCCAGCGCGGACCGTCTGTGCGAGCTGGGCCGCTTTGGTCAGAAGACCGGTGCGGGCTGGTATGACTATGTGCCCGGCAAGCGCGACGCCATCCCTTCGGAGGTGGTGACCAAGATGATCGACGAGCATCGCAAGAGCCTGGGGCTGACGCCGCGCAAGATCTCCGACGAGGAAATCGTGCAGCGCCTGGTCTTTGCGCTGGTCAACGAGGGCGCGCACATTCTGGAGGACGGCATTGCCAGCAAGTCCGGCGATATCGACATGGTGTATCTGACCGGTTACGGCTTTCCGCTGTGGCGCGGCGGCCCCATGCACTATGCGGGCGAAGTCGGCCTGTTCAACGTGGTTCAGGCCATGGACCGCTTTGCCCAGAACCCCAATGACGATGCCAAGTTCTGGCAGCCCGCTCCGCTGCTGGCCAAGCTGGCCGCCGAAGGCAAGCAGTTCAGCTAAGCGCCGCGCACACAGACCTTGAGACGTCGTAGCGAAGCCTTGTCGTACTGCTCGTACTGCCTGCGGCTTCGCTCCCCGTCTCCAACGCAAATCGTCGATTTGCTGGCCTGTGTGAACGGCGATCTGCCACGAAATACCCAGAATCAAAGGACAGAACATGACATCCGCAGTGATTGTTTCTACCGCGCGCACTCCGCTGGCCAAGAGCTGGAAGGGCGCTTTCAACATGACTTATGGCCCCACCCTGGGTGCCCACGCCGTCAAGGCGGCTGTGGAGCGCGCAGGCATTGAGGGCGCCGAGGTCGAGGACGTGATCATGGGCATGTCCCTGCCCGAAGGCACGACAGGCGGCAACGTCGCCCGTCTGATCGCCATGCGTGCGGGTCTGCCGGTCACGACATCGGGCCTGACCATCAACCGCTTCTGCTCCTCGGGTCTCCAGGCGATTGCACTGGCTGCCCAGCGCATCATCGCGGGTGAGAACGATGTGCTGGTGGCCGGCGGTCTGGAGAGCATCTCCTGCGTGCAGCCCCATCTGAACCCGCACATGGCTTTCGATCCCGAGCTGACAGCCATGAAGCCCGAGATCTACTGGAGCATGCTGCAGACTGCCGAGCAGGTGGCCAAGCGCTACAACATCAGCCGCGATGCCCAGGACGAGTACGGCGCCTCCAGCCAGCAGAAAGCGGCTGCGGCACAGGCGGCCGGCCTGTTCGAAGCGGAAATTGCTCCCATGAAGACCGTCATGGGCGTGGCCGACAAGGTGCGCGGCCT
>Ga0209370_1002186_pt1 | contig 14639 bp, 10 predicted proteins | sample AgamicAtPrz_FD_187164 | JGI IMG/M metagenome (GOLD analysis project Ga0209370, IMG submission 187164) | Agave microbial communities from Guanajuato, Mexico - At.P.rz (SPAdes) (version 2) | ecosystem: Host-associated > Plants > Phyllosphere > Phylloplane/Leaf | place: Guanajuato, Mexico... | reverse complement strand
GATCACGCCGAGCGTCTTGCGCGTGCCGTCCGGGAAGAGCACGGTATGCGACACGCACTTGCCGTCGAAATAGACGTTCGCGCGCTTGACGACCGATACGTTGTCGAATTGGGTTGCACTGGTCATGTGATGCCTCTGATTGCTGGATGCCGGATGGCAGTGTGGTTGGAGGCCGGCCGGAGCGGCGGGCCGGCCGCTATGATACCGGCTCGCGCACGGTGCGCCGGAATGGCGCGCGAGCGGCGCATGCTAGGCCCAGGATCATCAGGATCACTACGTGATCCGCGCGGGGCGCGGCTCACCTTAATCCCTTGCGCCGCGCGGAATCGCGCAGGCAGTCGAGCAGCATCGCCGCGGCCGGCGTCAGCGGGCTGTCGCGGCGCGTGACGACCTGCACCGATACGCCCGGCAGGCGCTCGCGGATCGGCAGCACCGCGAGCTGGTCGCGCGCCCACTCGCCTTGCAGCAATTGCTCGGGCATCGATGCGATCAGGTCGCAGTTCGTCATCAGGCTGTGCGCGAGACCGAAGCTCGGGCACTCGACGACACGCGCCGGCACCGGCAGCCCGTATGCGACGAACGAATTGAACAGCACCTGCGTGGAGCTTTCCGGCGACGGATTCATCAGCCAGTCGGCCTCGACGAGATCGGCGAGCGACGTGGCCGACGCGAGCGGATGCCCTTTGCGCGCGACGATCAGCGAGCGGCTCGCATAGAGCTCCGCATGATCGAACTCGGCCGCCAGCAGTTCCGGCACGACGACGGCCACCGCGAAATCGAGCGAACCGTCGTGCAGACGCGGCAGCGCGACGCCCGGAAACCCTTCGACCAGATTGACGCGCGCGACCGGAAAGCGACGCCGGAACGCACGAAACGCGTCGGGCAGGATCGTCACCGCTGCCGCCGGCGTGATCGCCGCCGCGACGGAGCCCGTCATCGCGCCCTGTGCCTGCTCGATGTCGTCGCGGGCGCGCTGCATTTCCGCGACGATCAGCCGCGCGCGCACCTGCAACTGCTGGCCGAACGCGGTAAGCTGCACGCCGCGCGCGGTGCGCACGACGAGCGATACGCCGAGCGCGATCTCCAGCTCCTTGACCGCCTTCGTCAGCGCGGCCGGCGACACGTTCAGGCGTCGCGCGGCCGCGCGAATGCTCCCTTCCTCCGCGGCGGTGACGAACGCTTTCAGCTGATGGTATTTCATGGCGACAATGCGTGATCCGTGGAAACCCTGTGCCCCGCGCCGCGCAGGGATTCAGGGTATTCCCGAGCGGCAACCGGTGGTGTGCACCAAAGCAATTTAGCAGCTTCTGGTACGCAAAAGAAATTTATATGCTTGGTCGTCATAGGCGCATCAAACGCCCCACCAGCCCCACTGGAGAGACCATGCTGCAAGCCGTGAACCCCGTCATCCCCGGCATCGCCGCGATCGCCCCCGAGCTCGTCGAAGTGCGCCGCCGCATCCACGCCCATCCCGAACTCGCATTCGAAGAGACGCTCACGAGCAATCTCGTCGCCGAACTGCTCACCGGATGGGGCTACGACGTGCATCGCGGCATCGGCAAGACGGGCGTGGTGGCCGTGTTGCGCGAAGGGCAAGGCACGCGCACCGTCGGCCTGCGCGCCGACATGGACGCGCTGCCGCTCGCGGAAACCACCGGCCTGCCGTACGCAAGCCGCCATGCGAACAAGATGCATGCATGCGGCCACGACGGCCACACCGCGATGCTGCTGTGCGCGGCGCGCCACCTCGCGGCCACGCGCCGGTTCTCCGGCACGCTGAACCTGATCTTCCAACCCGCCGAGGAAAACTTCGGCGGCGCGAAGGCGATGATGGACGACGGCCTGTTCGACCGTTTCCCGTGCGATGCGATCTTCGCGATTCACAACATGCCGGGCCGCGCGGCCGGCGACATGGCGTTCCGCACCGGCGCCGCGATGGCGTCGGCCGACCGCGTGACGATCACGTTGCGCGGCGTCGGCGGCCACGGCGCGATGCCGCATTTCGCGCGCGATCCGATGTCGGCCGCGGGCAGCATCATGATCGCGCTGCAGACGATCGTCGCGCGCGAGGTCGATGCGCAGCACGCGGCCGTGATCACCGTCGGCAGCGTGCAGGCCGGCGAGACGTTCAACATCATTCCCGAAACCGTCGTGATGAAACTGTCGGTGCGCGCGCTGAACGCCGACGTGCGCGCCCTGCTCGCGCGCCGCATCGACGCGCTCGCGAAGGGCCAGGCGGAGAGCTTCGGCGTCACTGCGGAAGTCGACTACGACTACGGCTACCCGGTGCTCGTCAATCACGCGGAACCGACCGCGTTCGCGGCCGACATCGCGCGCCAGATGCTCGGCGCGGAACGCGTCGAAACCGACGCCGCGCCGCTGATGGGCAGCGAGGATTTCGCGTTCATGCTCGAGGCGCGCCCCGGCTGCTACGCGTTCATCGGCAACGGGATCGGCAGCAAGGGCGGCTGCATGGTGCACAACCCCGGCTACGACTTCAACGACGACATCCTCGCGATCGGCGCGAGCTACTGGGTTCGCGTCGCCGAAGCCTGGCTCGCGGCCTGACGGCCCTTCACCTCACCGCTCCGCGCTTACCAGGGAAATCCCATGGAAACGTCCGCCCTTCCGTTCGCCGGCACGCCGGTCGATGCCCGCGCCGCCGCGAAGAAACGCCGGCTGATCGCGGCCGCCGCCGTCGGCAACGCGCTCGAGTTTTACGACTTCACGGTCTACAGCTTCTTCGCGATCCTGATCGGCAAGCTGTTCTTTCCCGTGCATTCGTCGTTCGGGCAGTTGATGCTCGCGGTGGCGAGCTTCGGCGTCGGCTTCGTCACGCGTCCGCTCGGCGGGCTCGTGATCGGCATGTATGCGGATCGCGCCGGCCGCAAGAAGGCGATGATCCTCACGCTGCTGCTGATGGCGCTCGGCACCGCGGCGATCGCGGTCGCGCCGACCTTCGCGCAGATCGGCATCGCCGCGCCGCTGCTGCTCGTGCTCGCGCGGCTGCTGCAGGGGTTCGCGTCGGGCGGCGAAGTCGGCGCATCGACGACGCTGCTGCTCGAGCAAGCGCCGCAGCATCGTCGCGGCTTCTACGCGTCGTTCCAGTTCTCCAGCCAGGGGCTCGCCGCGCTCGCAGGCGCGCTGACCGGCGTCGCGTTGACGTCGACGCTGACGGCCGCGCAACTCGAAAGCTGGGGCTGGCGCGTGCCGTTCATCATCGGCACGCTGTTCGTGCCGCTCGGCTACTGGCTGCGCCGCACCGTCGAGGAAGTGCCTGCCGCCGCGCCTGCCGCTGCCGCACACGCATCCGAGGAACAGGTCGCGTCGCTGCCGCTCGCCGACGTGCTGCGCCATCACGGCAAGGCCGTGTTCGCGGGCCTCGGCGTGACGATCGGCGGCACGTCGATCCACTACATCATCGTGTTCTACATGGCGATCTACGGCGTGCAGGTGCTGCACCTGCCGACGTGGCTGTCGATGACGGCCGGCTGTGTCGCCGGGGCGATCCTGATGCTCGTGACGCCGATCGGCGGCCATCTGTCCGACGTGTACGGACGCAACCGGATCGTCTGGTGGACGCGCATCGTGCTGATGGCCGCGATCTACCCCGCGTTCATCGCACTGAATCGCTGGCCGGGCGCTGTGTCGCTGCTGTCGATCATCGCCGCGCTGTCGATCGTGCATGCGATCAACATTGGTGCGACGGGGGCGATGCTCGGCGAGTTATTTCCGCGGGCCGTGCGTGCGACCGGCGGTGCGCTCGTGTACAGCGTGGGCGTCGCGATCTTCGGCGGCTTCGCGCAGTTCTTCGTCACGTGGCTGATCGCGGCGACCGGCAATCCGAATGCGCCTGCGTGGTATGCGATCGGGTGTGGCGTCTTCACGCTGCTCGCGATTCGGTGCATGGACGAGAAGGCGGGGAAGGCTCTGGATTGAGCGTTGGGGGGATGCGCGATGTGCGAAGCGTCATTGACGTCGCGCGCGCGCATCGGGCATCATCGACCAATGCACAACGCCACGATCATCCTTTCGACGACCACGCGCACGACCGCCTTCGGCGGGCCCGTGCGGCGAGTGCGCGCAAGATCGTAGCGTCACCGATTCCCACAGGCCCCGCCGGTTCCGGACGGGGTCTCGTCGTTTCTCCGTCTGCATCGGCCACTCAGGAGAAACGCAATGCCCGAAGCCCCTTCCCCGAAACGCGCGCTGCTCGTGATCGACATGCAGGTCGGATTGTTCCACGGCCCCGATCGTCCGTATGACGGCGAACGCGTGCTGGCCAACATCAATCGGCTGATTCGCCGCGCGCATGAAGCCAGTGCGCCCGTGTTCGCCGTGCGCCACATCGGCCCGGCCGGCTCGCCGATCGCGCCCGATGCGCCGCTGGCCGCGCTGCTGCCGGAGCTCGCTATCGATACGGCGCGCGACATCGTGTTCGACAAGACCCGGCCGAGTTGCTTCGCAGGCACGCGGCTCGCCGAGTGGTTGCATGCGGCCGGTATCGGCGAGATCGTGATCGCGGGGATGAAGACGCAGTACTGCGTCGATACGACGTGCCGCGCGGCAGCCGATCTCGGATTTCGCGCGGTGCTCGTTGCCGATGCGCACACGTGTATGGATACACCCGCGCTGCCAGCCGAGCGGATCGTCGCGCATCACAATGCGACGCTTGCCGGCCCGTTCGCGACGCTGACGACGACCGAGGCGTGCGTGTTCTAATGCGCGGCGCCGGTCAAACGACGACGCGCGAAGGCATGCTCGTCAATCGCGTGAGTAAAGACCGGCTACACGGATCGCCTCAATGCTCGACGACGTGTCGTGGACGGAAACGACCTTCGTCGAAAGCATCACGTCCGCGGACAGGAATTCGCCGAGCCGCCTGTCGAAGCGGAACGAGAACTTGATCAATTCGATGGTGTTCCGGAAGGTCTCCCTAGGCAACTTTCCGGTCACCGTCGCCCCGATGAAGCGCTTGATCAGGCGTATCACTCGCACACGGAACGGGACTTCCACCTTCAAGATCAGTGAACACTCGGCAAGCAGCGGATACATCCGCTTGTCGTACGCGCCTTCGACAAACCAGCCGGCTTCGGCGATGATCGTCGCGATAGCGTCAGCCATCGCCTGATCCGAGTTCTTCACATACTCTTCACCGCTCCTGTCCCAATAGACGTTGTCGAATTCATACGCGTCGGCATCGAACCTCCGAGCCAACTCCCGGGCGATAGTCGTTTTCCCTGCACCCGACGGGCCCACGATGCAAACCTTCATGTTTCGGTCTCTGTTCAACCGCGCATGCCGATGTTCGTGCCGGCAACCACCTGCCTCCCGGCTTCCGGGAACTTCGGTTGGGTCAGAAAATGTGAATCCATCCAACGCACGTTATCGGTAGCACGATGCGTAACGCCAGCTATAAGACTCGCGGCGAAAAGATGAATGGGCGATGCACGGCAGCCATATCACGGCCTGCGGCAGGCCCAGCGCACCTCAATCTGCCCGCCGGCGCTGATGTGCACGTCACAATGATCTGGTAAAGCCGTAAACGCAACAAGGCACGGGCTACCCTCACCCATGCCTTGCCTGCACTGCGCCCGCGCTCAGAACGTATGCATCATCCCCACATACGCCCCCGTCTGCGACTCGCCCGTTATCGGGCTCGTCCCCGACGTCGCATCACGCGGCGTCGCCAGCAGCGAAAAGTTCGAATTCCCGCCATTACGCACATACGCAACCGTCCCATACAGGAACGTGCGTTTCGACAGGTTGTACGTCGTGCCGAGCACGTACATCATCGCGTGCCCCGACGGATCGTGCGACGCGTCGCCACCGCCATCACCCACCTTCACGTAATAACCGCCGCCCGTCACGGCCCACTGCGGCGTCGCCGCGTAAGTCGCGCCGAGCCAGTAGTGATCCGCGCGATCGGCGACGCCGGCCGGGCTGTCCGGCGCCTGGTAGTGCGTATACGCGCCCTGGATCTTGAACTTCGACACCTTCACGTTCGCACCGACGAAGTACTCGCGCGACGCCGTGAAGATATTGCTGAACTTGCCATTGTTGTCGCGCAGCTCGTCGTAGATGCCGCGCACGTCGAGCACCGGCGAGTGGTACGAGATCATGATCCCGTCCGAGCGGCCGAAATCGTCGGCCGCGCCGTAGTTGAAGCCGCGCGACTGATTGCCGAACGCGTATTGCGCCTGCACGTCGAAGCCGCCGATCACCGGGCTGTGATATTCGATGTTGTTGCTGCTTTGCTGCCAGTTGCGGCCGCGCACGAGCGACGCCGACGAGAACGCCTGCTGGACGAACGGATCGAATTCCCACACGCCGTCGCTGTCGATGAACAGGTTGCGGCCGGCCTGCAGTTGGCCCCACGTGTCGCTCTTCAACCCGACATACGCGCGCCGTGACCACATGCGGCCGCCGCCCGTCTGGCCGTTCATCACCTGGAACGCGGTTTCCAGGTTGAAGACCGTCGACATCCCGCCGCCGAGATCTTCCACACCCTTCAACCCGAACATGCTGGTGCCCCAGTCGCCGCTTTCCGCGCTCCAGCGCGTTCCGCTGCCGCCGTTCGGCTTCGCGATGTGGTTCAGGTATTCGACGCCGCCGTCGATCCGGCCGTACAGCGTGACGCTCGTCTGCGCAAACGCCGCCGCCGGCGTGGCGGCCGCAATCAGCCATGCGAAGTATTTGAGTCGCAAAATGATGCCCCCTCGAAATCTCGACCGTCCGACGCGCGCCCCATGCACGCGCCTCGGGTCTGCTTATCCGCGATCGATCGAAAAACGTCCGGGGCCGGCCGCGCAGAGCGCGAGCAACCCGCCCGAGATCGCGATGTTCTTGTAGAAATGAATCATGTTGTTGATCTGCTCGCCGCCCGTCATCGTCCAGTAGTGGTGGCCGATGATGCCGGTGCCGATCGTGTACAGCGCGAGCAACAGCGCAAGCGGCCGCGTCTGGAAACCGACGAGGATCGCAATCCCGGCGAACAACTCCATCACGACGGAGATCGCCGCGGATACGATCGGCGCAGGTGCGCCTTCCGAGCCCATGAACGCGATCGTACCGGGGAAGTCGACGATCTTCTTCCAGCCGAACATCACGAACAGGATCACGAGCAGAATGCGGGACAGCAGCAGCAGCACATCGCGCTGGGACGCGAGAAACGGTTGATTCGGTGTCATGGTGTGATCAACGAAAACGATGCGCGCAACGGCACGCACCGGATTGCCTGTGAACCGGGGCGGGCAGCCAACCGCGCCGCCCGCCCCGCTCTGCAACAACCGGCATCGGGGCCCGCCCGATGTGCTGTGCTCCTCCTCTTTTACGTCGTCGCCCTGCTTCGTCGCGCGCCGCGTCAGCGCAGCTTCGCGACGTCCTGCTCGGTCACCTTCGCGGCCGGATTGCCGAACTGCCCGATCACGTAGTTCGTCAGCGCGGCGATCTGCGCATCCGACAGCTCGTGGCGGAACGCCGGCATCCCGACGTCCTCGCTGCCGGCCTTGCGCTGCACGCCGTTCAGGATCACCTGCACGAGGTTGGTCGGATTCGGTGCGCCGACCGTCGAGTTGTGGAACAGCGGCGGGTAGTAACCGTCCGGCGTGCCCTTGCCCTGCATCTGGTGGCAGGTCGCGCAGTTGCCGAGATACAGCCGTGCCGGATCGATGCCCGACGACGCGAGCGCGACGCCGCGCAGCTTCAGGCCGTCCTCGGCCGGCTTGCCCCACGACGAGCGCGACTGCTTCGCGTCGCCGTTGGCCACGGCCGGCACCGTACGGATGTACGTCGAGATCGCGCCGATGTCGGCTTCGGTCATCTTCGAGAAGCTGTGCTCGATCGCCTCGGCCATCGGGCCGGCTGCCTGCGCAAGGCCCGGCACGCTGCCGGTGCGCAGGTACTGGACGAGCTGCTGCTGCGTCCAGCCGCCGATCCCCGCGTTCGGGTCGGACGTGATGTTGTAGCCGTCCCAGCCCGCGAGCACCGAGCCCGACAGGAAGCTGCCGCCGGTTTCGTCGAGCGACTTCTCCTGCATCGCGATGCCGCGCGGCGTGTGGCACGTGCTGCAGTGCGCGAGGCCCTGCACGAGATACGCGCCGCGGTTCCACTCGGCGCTCTGCGCCGGCTTCGGCTGGTACACGCCGTCCTTCAGGAACAGCCAGTTCCAGATCTTCAGCGGCCAGCGCATGCTCAGCAGCGCGGGAATCTCGTTCTTCGGCGGCGCCTGCTTGACCGGTTCGACGCCGTGCATGAAGTAGGCGTACAGCGCCTGCACGTCGTCGTCGTTGATCTTCGCGTACGACACGTACGGCATCGCCGGGTACAGGTTGTCGCCGTTCTTCGACACGCCGTGCCGCACCGCACGCTCGAAGTCGTCGAACGTCCAGTTGCCGATGCCCGTATCGGGATCGGGCGTGATGTTGCTCGTATAGATCTTGCCGAGCATCGGCACCGGCATGCCGAGGCCGCCCGCGAACGGCTTGCCGCCCTTCGCGGTGTGGCAGGCCATGCAGTCGCCCGCGACCGCGAGGTATTCGCCGCGCTTGACCTGCGCCGGATCGGCCGAATCGGCCGCGCGTGCGAGGCCCGGCAGCGCGAGGCAGCCGGCCAGGAGGAAGGTGAGAGTAGATTTCCGCACGGTCAGACTTCCTTCTTCAGCGTGTCCGACATCCGCAGCGCGAGCGCCGCGATCGTCAGCGTCACGTTCACCGTACCGACGGTCGGCATCGTCGAGCTGCTCGAGATGAACAGGTTCGGATGGTCGAACGTGCGGCAGTCCTTGTCGACGACCGAGTCGCGCGCATCCGCGCCCATGATCGTCGCGCCCGTGATGTGGTTGTTCGGCGCAAACTCGTCGTTGAACACGACGTCGGTGCCGCCGAGCACCTTCGCGGCCGTCGCGTAGACCTCGCGCGTATGCACGGCGCCGCGCTTCACGTAATCGTCGATCGCATACGTGATCTCGGGGCGCGGGATGCCGACCGCGTCGGTGGCCGTCTTGCTCGGCACGATGCGATTCTCGGGTTGCGGCAGGATTTCGTGGAAGCAGTCGAACTGCACGTAGCGCGCGGAACGGTCGCGGATCTGCGCGTCGAGCTCGTCGTGCTTCATCAGCTTGCCGGCCTTGAAGATCTTCTGCGTCTCCTGGTTGATGCGCGACATGTTCGACAGGTGGATCTTCTTCGCGGCTTCGGTCGCGCGGAACGGGCCGTCGCGGAAACCGATCAGCGACGTCATTTCCTGCGGGCCGCGGCCCGGCCACAGCTTCTCGTTCGCGTAGAACGACACGCCGGTGCCCGGATGGTCCATCAGGTTGCGGCCGACCATGTCGGAGCTGTTCGCGACGCCGTTCGGGAAATCGCGGTTCGCGGACATCAGCAGGATCTTCGGCGTCTCGATGCCGTTCGCGGCGAGCACGAAGTACTTGCCCTCGACGCGATGGTCGGCGCCCGTCTTGTCCTTGTAGATCGCGGCGACGATGCGCTTGTCCGGCCCGGTCTCGAGCTTGTAGACGACCGCGCTGTCGATCAGCTTCGCGCCGGCCTGCTCGGCCTTCTCGACGTGGACGATGCCGTTGTACATCGCCCCGATCGGGCAGATCGGCATGCAGTTGTTGTTCCCGCAACAGGTCGGCCGGCCGTCGTACGGGCGGCTGTTGCGCGCGACCGGCTCGGTCACCACGTGGAACTTCGGGTCATAGCCGTTCAGCGCGGCCTTGATCGTCTGCTCGTTGAACGACAACGGCAGCGGCGGCATCGGATACGCCTGCTTGCGCGGCGAGTACAGGTCTTCCTCGGGGCCCGGGCCCCACACGCCCAGCTCTTCCTCGGCGCGCTGATAGTAATGCTCGAGGTCGTCGTACTGGATCGGCCAGTCGCGGCCGACGCCGTACACGGTCTTCATCTTGAAGTCGTTCGGGATGAAGCGCCACGCCGACGCGGCCCAGTGCCACGTCGTGCCGCCCACCGCGCGGATGTACTGCGAGTTGAACTTGTGCTCGCCCTTCAGGATCAGGTAGTCGTTCGGCGGGCCGTATTCCGGATGCGGAGCCCACGGGCTCGACGGGTACGGCGCCATGAAATCGGTCTTGTCGGGCTGGTTGCGAAAGCGCTCGACGATTTCCCAGCGCGGCATGCGCGGGCCGGCTTCCAGCAGGATCACGGACTTGCCCGCCAGCGCGAGCTGGTGCGCGACGATCGCGCCGGCGACACCCGATCCGACGACGACGATGTCGGCTTTTTGCGTATCGGTATCGGCCATCAGGCTTGCCTCTCGATCGGTTTTTCGGCCCAGAAGCCGGGTTTGTTGGGGCAATACGAAGGGATCACGAGCGTATCGGACACCACGCTGAACATTAATGCTTCTTCGTAGGTAATCACGACGTTGTCGACGATGCCGAGATACCACGCGCCGAGAATCGTCAATGCGAGCGATTCCTGGTCGGGATTCAGCGAGCCGGATGCGAGCGCACCGGCGAGTTGCGACAGGCTGTCGGCCGTCTTGAACGAGCCCTTCTGCAAGGCCTGCAGATAGCGCTGGCCGGTCACGCGGCTCAGCCCTTTCTTGCCGGTCAATGCTTCGGAAAGCGTCATGAACGTATCGAGCGGCGCGGTGCCGGGATCGTCGGCCAGGGCCCGCAACGCCAGCGAGCCGGTGAGGCCCGCCGCCGTCAGCGCCAGTGCGCCCTGCAGCCATTGACGCCGCGTGATGCCGGTTGCGGTTGCGTCGTTGTCGCGACGCGATTGGGGGGTGTTGTCGTTGTGCATGTTTCCTTCTCTCGAACACCGGATTCGGGAAAACCACGCTTGATATTTCTCAAACATTGGCGCGGACCTGAAATGTACGCGCACAAATCGAATCGAACAATCTTTTTATAGTTCATTAAATGTTCCGCAATCCGGGGTAATCGATATTTCGCTGCATTTTTGTGTCGTCGACGCGACAAATCTGCGGCAGGCACACGCGTGTCGCGTGTCAGCCACACACTGCATCTGCACGCCGCGCTGCGCGCGCACGGCGGTCGGTTAGAATCCCGTGCAATCAAACAGAAAGCTTCCCTCCGAGGGCAATCGAGCGATGAAGCAGCACGACAAGCACAACAAAGAAACGCATCAAACCAACCACACCACCCGGCTGCTCTGGCGCATCGGCGCCGTCGCGGCGCTCGGCGGCGCCGCGGCGCTGTCGCTGCATGCGGGCGCGGCGCGCACGGTGAGCGTGTCGCCGCAAGGCACCGTCACCGAAGTCCGGCAGAGCGTCGTCAAGTTCGACGAACCGATGGTCGCCTTCGGCTCGGCCTCCGCGCCGAATCCGGCGCGCGTGACCTGCAACGATTCGACGGCCGCGCGCGGCCAGGGCCACTGGCTCGACGACAAGACCTGGGTTTACGATTTCGAAAGCGACCTGCCGCCCGGCGTACGCTGCTCGGTCGCGCTCAACGACACGCTGCGCTCGGTCGCCGGCAATGCGGCCAGCGGCCCGCGTCGCTTCACGTTCCAGACGGGCGGCCCGTTCCCGGTGTCGGTGCGCCCCAGCTCGCGCGAGATCGAGGAGCGCCAGGTCTTCGTGATGAAGCTGAACGGCCCGGCCGAGCCGCGCTCGGCGCTCGCGAACATCTGGTGCGAAGCGGCCGGCATCGGCAACCGCATTCCCGTCACGGCGGCCGACGACGATACGCGCAACGCGCTGCTCGATCACTTCGGGCTGAAGAAAGAGGCGGCGCGCGTGCTGACGCTGTCGTGCTCGCAGGCGCTGCCGGCGAGCGCAAAGATGCAGCTCGTCTACGGCAAGGGCGTCGCGAGCCCGAGCGGCATCGCGAACGAAACCGAACGGCGCTTCGATTTCACCGTGCGCGCACCGTTCGCCGCGAGCTTCTCGTGCGAACGCGAGAACGCGAAGGCGCCCTGCACGCCGCTGCGCCCGCTCACGCTGTCGTTCAATGCGCCGATCTCTCGCAAGCAGGCCGAAGCGATCAAGCTGCGCGGCCCCGACGGCTCGCTGTCGCCGACCTTCGCGGCCGACGATCACAGCGAGGAAGTGACGACCGTCACGTTCAACCCGCCGCTGCCCGCGCAGGCCGGCCTGACCGTCGAGCTGCCGTCGGGCCTGCGCGACGTGACCGACCGCCCGCTGTCCAACGCCGACCTGTTCCCGCTCGCGACGCGCACCGCACCGATGCCGCCGCTCGCGAAATTCTCGTCGGGCACCTTCGGGATCGTCGAGCGCTTCGCCGAACCCGATACGCCCGCGCTCGTGCCCGTCACGCTGCGCAACGTCGAGGCCGACCTGCATATCGCGGGCCTCAATGCGGGCGGTGCGCAATTCGCGAACCTGAAGGTCGAGAACGACACCGCGATCCGCCAGTGGATGCGTACCGTCGATCGCTTCGACAACTGGTCGATGACGGCCGACTCGATCGACAGCCAGATTCCCGGCCTGCTGGAACGCAAGGGGCAACACCCCGTCTACGTGCCGCTCGAGGCCGGCGAGAAGCAGCCCGCGCCGAAGAACCGCCGCATCGACGTGCGTTCGCTGTCGCTGCTCAAGGGCGAGCCCGGCGCGCAGGTGCTGACGCTGCCGAAGGCCGATCCGAAAGCGCTGCGCCCGTTCGAAGTGGTCGGCGTGCCGATCGACAAGCCCGGGTTCTACGTGCTCGAACTCGCGTCGCCCGCGCTCGGCCGCTCGCTGCTCGCGAAACCGTCGAGCATGTACGTGCGCACCACCGTGCTCGTCACGAACCTCGGCGTGCATCTGAAACAAGGCCGCGAGAACAACCTCGTGTGGGTCACGACGCTCGACAAGGGCAAGCCAGTGCCGAACGCGCAGATCCGCGTGTCGGACTGCAACGGCGACGAAATCGCGGCCGGCAAGACCGACGCGCAGGGCCTGCTGAAGATCGACGGGCCGTTCGAGCCGAAGCGCACGTGCAACTCATCGGAAACCTTCAACGACTATTTCGTATCAGCGCGCGTCGACGATCCGAAGACGGGCCCCGACATGGCGTTCGTCAGCTCGGGCTGGAACCGCGGGATCGAATCGTGGCGCTTCAACGTGCCGACCGACACCGACAGCGCGCCGACCGTGCGCGCGCATACGGTGTTCGACCGCACGCTGCTGCGCGCCGGCGAAACCGTGTCGATGAAGCATTTCATCCGCACCGAGACGCTGCAGAGCCTCGCGTTCCCGTCGCAATACCCGACGCGCGTGACGATCCGCCATCTCGGCACGGGCCAGACCTACAAGCTGCCGCTCACGTGGGCGGCCGACCACAGCGCGGACTCGCAGTTCACGCTGCCGGCAGCCGCGAAGCTCGGCGAATACAGCGTCGAGCTCGAAGGCGGCCCGGACGATGCGCCGACCGCCACCTACTACAGCGGCAGCTTCCGCGTCGAGGCGTTCCGCCTGCCGGTGCTGAAAGGCTCGATCGGCGCGCGCGATGCGCAGAAGAGCCCGCTCGTCGCCGCGAAGGAAGCGCCGCTCGCGGTGCAGATCGACTACGTGTCGGGTGGCGGCGCATCGAACCTGCCCGTGCAGGTGTCGGCGCTGATGAAGTGGGCATCGCCGCCGTTCGCGGATCGTTTCGAGGATTTCAGCTTCACGCCGTATCGCCCCGACACGCGCGACGGCAACGCCGACGACGATGCACAGGACGGCGACAACGCGTCGTCGTCGGCGTCGAGCAACGATCCCGACGCGACGAAGCTGATCGCCGACAAGCTGCCGCTGACGCTCGACCGCAACGGTGCGGGCTCGGTCACGCTCAAGGGCCTGCCCGACGTCGACGCACCGAAGCGCATCGCGCTGGAGGCGACGTTCGCCGACCCGAACGGCGAAGTGCAGACGATCCGCGGCGACACGATCCTGTGGCCGGCCGCGGTGGTGGCCGGCATCAAGGCCGGCCGCTGGGTGTCGGTCGGCCAGCGCGTGCCGGTGCAGGCGCTGGCGGTCGACCTGCAGGGCAAGCCGCGTGCGTCGGTGCCGATCGAGATCAAGGGCATCGCGCGCATCACGACGTCGTCGCGCAAGCGCATGGTCGGCGGCTTCTATGCGTACGACAACAAGAGCGATACGCGCGACCTCGGCGTGCTGTGCTCGGGCAAGACCGACGACAAGGGCCGCATGGCCTGCGACGCGACGCTCGAGCAGGCCGGCAACGTACAGCTGATCGCGGTCGCGAAGGACGGCGACGGCCGCACGTCGAATGCGTCGACGTCGGTATGGGTCACGCGCGAGGACGAACTCTGGTTCGGCGGCGACAACACCGACCGGATCGACGTGATCCCCGAGAAAACGTCGTACGAACCGGGCGAAACGGCCCGCTTCCAGGTGCGCATGCCGTTCCGCTACGCGACCGCGCTCGTCGCGGTCGAGCGCGGCGGCGTGATGGAAACGCATATCGTCGAGCTGAACGGCAAGAACCCGACCGTCGACCTGAAGGTCGGCGAATCGTGGGGGCCGAACGTCTACGTGTCGGTGCTCGCGCTGCGCGGGCGGATTCGCGAGGTGCCGTGGTACTCGTTCTTCACGTGGGGCTGGAAGGCGCCGGTCGAATGGGCGCGCGCGTTCTGGCGCGAAGGCCGCCACTATGAGGCGCCGACCGCGTTCGTCGACCTGTCGAAGCCCGCGTTCCGCTATGG
>Ga0209370_1002185_pt1 | contig 14649 bp, 13 predicted proteins | sample AgamicAtPrz_FD_187164 | JGI IMG/M metagenome (GOLD analysis project Ga0209370, IMG submission 187164) | Agave microbial communities from Guanajuato, Mexico - At.P.rz (SPAdes) (version 2) | ecosystem: Host-associated > Plants > Phyllosphere > Phylloplane/Leaf | place: Guanajuato, Mexico... | reverse complement strand
ATGTGTCGGTGGGTACCCGTGATGGTGACGAGATCATTCACCTGGTACGCAGCCGCTACAGCCATGTGGCCTCGTTGTCGATCCGGCCGGGTTCGCGGGTGCCGATGTATTGCACCGCCGGCGGGCGCATCTGGTTGGCCTGGCTGGATGAGGGGGAACGGGATGCGTACTTTGCGCGTAACCCGCTGCGGGGGTTGACGCCTTATACGCTGACGGACCGGTTGCAGCTGGAGGCGCAGTTGCTACGGGTGAGGGCGCAGGGGTTCTGTATCGTGGACCAGGAGTATGAAATCGGCATGCGCGTGTTGGGTGTGCCACTGCTGGACCGCGCTGGCAGGCTGAAAGCGACATTGACTATCACCACCCATGCTTCGCGGTTGAGTGTGGATGAAATACGCTTGCGGTATTTGCCGACCCTGTACGAAGCCCAGGCATTGTTGCGGCCGGTGCTGGATTGAGGCGTCAGGGTTTGGGGGCGTGTTCGCGGGTAAACCCGCTCTCATGGAACTGCACCTGACTCATTGAATCAGCAGGGCCCCTGTGGGAGCGGCTTCAGCCGCGAACACCGGCGTAGCCGGTGCCATGCACCGCGCTGGATTCTTCGCGGCTAAAGCCGCTCCCACAGGGTACGCGGACCGCTTGTGTACTCCGCTCTGTGCGTGACCGCGCAGCCCAAAGGACTGGGCGCACGGATCACGTATTGGTCCCGATACCTGTGGGAGCGACCAGGCCCTTGGCTTATCTCTCGATCTGGCGATTCCAGCGCGCGTTCCATTCGGGGCGCTGGGTGTTGACCTGGTCCCAGTCGATGGTCACGGCAGTCTGCAGGTAGGTCTGCATGGCTTCGACCTGGCCGCGGGTCTTGTCGCTGGTGGGCGTGTTGGGGTTGGACGGGATCTGGTCACCCAGTTCCAGGGCCGGCGACTGCGCCTCGGGGCTGAGCAGGAATTCGGCGAGCTTTTGTGCAAGCTCCGGCTGGTCGTTGTTGGCGGTGACGCATTCGGCCTGGTTGAGCACCACGGCACCTTCCTTGGGCGCAGCGTACTCCACCGGGATGCCTTTGAGCTTCAGCGCCGTCACTTGGGTGGGGGTGAGCGGGAATAGCGCGGCTTCGTCGGTTTGCACCATTTCCGAAAGCTTGGCCGAATTGGGAATGTACTCCAGCACGTTCGGGCCCACGTTCTTCTGCCAGGCCGTGAAGCCCGGGTTGACGTCGGTATCGCTGCCGCCGTGCAGGCGGTTGTACATCAGGAAACCATGCAGGCCGAAGGTGGACGATGCCATCGACTGGAACACCACCTTGTCCTTGAAGCGCGGGTCGGCCAGGTCGTTCCACGAGGTGGGCGCTGCCCAGCCGTTGGCCTTGAACAGGCGGCTGTTGTAGGCAAGCCCGGTCACGCCCAGGCTGACTGCAGCGGCCTTGTCCTTGATCAGGGCCTTTTCCGGCAACTGGGCCAAGGTCGGGTTGGGCTTGAGCGTGCTGCACAGGCCCATGCCGATGGCGCGGTACATGATGCCGTCATCCAGCACCATCACATGGATCGACGGCTTGTTCGGCGTGGCCTGGACCTTGGCCAGGATGTCCGCCGAGGTGCCGGGGACGATCACCACCTTCACCCCGTTGGCCTGCTCGAACCTGGGCAGGATGTTGTCGCTGAACAACCGCTCCATGGTGCCGCCGTTCATGCCCAGGTACAACGTGGGTTGGGCCATGGCGGGCAGGCAGGCGAACAGGCCGGGCACGGTGCAGAACAGGGCGAGCAAACGTTGCTTGTGCGTCATGACAGGTTTTCCTTGTGGTGGTTGGGCTGAAAACGGTTGATGGAAAAGGCCGCCAGGCTGATTGCCGGTGCGCCGTGCACCACGCATTGCGCCAATGCTTCACCGGCAGCCGGGCCTATCTGGAAGCCGGCACCGGCAAAGCCGAAGCCATGCAGCAGGCCAGGCTGGTGCAGGCTGGGGCCGAGCACCGGTTCGTCATCGGGCAGGTAGCCCTCGGTGCCGCTCCAGGTACGAATGGCCTGGGCGCCGGCCAGTGCCGGGTACAGTTCGGTGGCGTTGCGCAGGATGTCGAGTACTGCGGCCTGGCCTGGGCGTGCAGTGGTCGGGGTCAGGGCAAAACCGCGCCCGCCGCCCAGCACGCAGTTGCCACGCGCCACCTGGCGGGCATAGATGCCGCCGCCTTCGACCCCGGTACTGGCGGTCATGAACAGCGGCAGCGGCTCGGTGACCAGCATGGCTGGGTGGGCCGCGGTCAGCGGCACCGGCTCGCCGAACCGCTCGGCCAGTTGCGCCGACCAGGCGCCGGCGCAATTCAACAGCCAGGGCGCCTTGAAGCCTTGGCCGCTGCTGGTGTGTACGCTGAAGCGGTGGCCGTCGTGTCCCACCTCCAGCACCTTGCACTGCTCATGCACCTGGGCGCCGCTGCGCCTGGCCGCCTGGGCGAAGGCCGGTGACACCAGCCGTGGGTTGGCATGGCCGTCCTCGGGGCAGTACGAGGCGCCGACGGCGATATCGCCCACCCAGGGGAAGCGCTGGCGCAGTTCGCGTCGTTCAAGCAATTGCAGGCGCAGGTCAAAAGCCTGGGTGCGCCGGGCATAGGCCTTCAAGGCATCGAAGTCGGTTTCGCTGCGTGCCAGCTTCAGGTGGCCGCTGCGGGCGTATTCGCCATCGATGCCGATCCATTCGCGCAGATTGCCCCAGATGGCATGGGCGCGCATCGACAGCGGCAACTGGGCCAACGAGCGGCCCTGGCGGCGCACACCGCCGTAGTTCACCCCGCTGGAATGCGAACCGCAGAAGTCGCGTTCCAGCAATGCCACTTGCCGACCAGCGCGGGCCAGGGCCAAGGCAGCGCTGCTGCCGACGATGCCGCCGCCGACGATGATGGCGTCCACTTCGATCAGCTTCATGGTTTTATCTCCAGGCCGAAAGGCAGGGGCTTCACCGGTGCCTGGCCGCGCAGGCGCCCGACCTGGTCAATGGCCCGACCGCTTTCGCAGGCGATCAACTCGGCGGCAGCGGCACCACACACGCGGCCCTGGCAGCGGCCCATGCCGACTCGGCACATGGCCTTGACCCGGTTTATTTCCCAGTGGCCGGCACGCACGGTGGCGCGGATTTCCCCGGCGCTTACCTGCTCGCAGCGGCACACGGTGAGCTGGTCCGGGGCCTGCCGGGCCCACTGCTCGGGGAAAGGAAAGGCCTGCTCCAGCCCCTGGCGGAAGCGCAGCAGGGTGGCCAGGCGCTTTTGCAGTTGCTGCTGGCGCTGCGGGTTGCCGGGCTTGCCGAGGTCGGCCAGCAGTGTCAGGGCGGCCAGTTCTCCGCTCATCTCGGCACCGTCGGCACCGAGGATGCCAGCACCGTCGCCTGCCAGGTACACGCCGGGGCTGCTGGCCCGGCCCTGGGCATCACGTACTGGCAGCCAGGCGCGGTTGAGCACGTTCCAGGCGAACTGGCAACCCAGCAGGTCGGCCAGTTGGGTTTCACTGCGCAGCGCGTGGGCGAATGCCACGGCGTCGCACGGCAGGTCGTGTTGCTGGCCATCGTGCGACCAGCGCACACCGCTGGCGCGTTGATCGCCGTCGATACCCAGCAGGGTCACGCCCTGGTGCACCGGCACACCCTTGCGGGCCAGCCAGGCGCGGTAGTACAGGCCCTTGGCAAAGGTGCCCGGTTGCAGAAGCAGGCGTGGCAGGGCACGCACCTGGGCGCTGAAGGGTGAACTGTCGAGCACCGCGCTGACCGTGGCACCAGCCTTGGCGTACTGGTAGGCCACCAGGTACAGCAGCGGACCGCTGCCGGCCAGCACCACCCGTTCACCGATCGCGCAGCCCTGGAACTTCAGCGCTATTTGCGCAGCGCCCAGGGTATAGACCCCAGGCAGAGTCCAGCCGGGTATCGGCAATACCCGGTCGGTGGCACCGGTGGCGACGATCACCCGGTCGAACGCCAGGCGGTCGGCCAGTCGACCCTGGTGCAGGGTGTCCAGCACCTGCTCCTCGGCGTTCCACACCAGGGTTTCGGGGCGATAGTCGATCTGCTCGCGCAACTGTTCAAGGGTGCTGTGCAGCGCCTGGGCCTTGCCGGCCTCGAAGCCATACAGAGATTTGGCCTGGCGGCGAAAGTTGGTTGGTTGCTGGCGGTAGATCTGCCCGCCGCCGCGACTGGCTTCGTCCAGCAGTACCGGGCGTACGCCGTGGGCGACCAGGGTTTGCGCGGCGCGGATGCCGGCCGGGCCGGCGCCGATGATCACGATCGCACTCATGGCTGGCGCCCCGGGTCGCGGGTCACGCAATGGCCTGGTTCCAGAAAGGTCGAGCAGGCGCGTACCCGGCGGCCATCCTGCAGGCGTACCCAGCAGTCCTGGCAGGCGCCCATCAGGCAAAAGCCGGCGCGTGGTTCGGCGCTGAAGTCGCTACCGCGCAGGTGCCCGGCATTGGTCAGGATCGCGGTCAGCAAAGTATCGCCGCTCATGCCTTTGGCCGGTTGGCCGTCGAGCAGGAAGGGCACAGGCTCGCGGTCGTGTTCGGCCACGCGCTTGAACAGGGGCATAGGGGCATTCCTTGTCATTGCTTGCCCACCAGCACGCGGTCCAGGCCATACACACGGTCCAGGGCGACCATGGTCAGGGCCGTGACGGCGATCACCAGCGCCGAGACGGCGGCCATCATCGGGTCGATGGACTCGGTGGCGTATACGTACATGCGCACTGGCAGGGTCTGGGTGGCAGGCGAGGTGACGAAGATCGACAGGGTCACTTCATCGAAGCTGTTGATGAACGCCAGCAGCCAGCCGCCGGCCACGCCGGGCAGGATCATCGGCAGGGTGACCTTGCAGAACAGCGTGACCCGGCCAGCACCCAGGCTTTGCGCGGCCTGTTCGGCGCTGCGGTCGATGCCGATGGCTGCGGCCAGTACCAGGCGCAGCACATAGGGGGTGATCACCACGACATGGGCGAACACCAGCCAGGCGAAGCTGCCATTGACCCCCAGCAGGGCGAACAGCCGCAGCAAGGCCACACCCAGCACCAGGTGCGGGATGATGATCGGTGACAGCAGCAGGCCGTTGAGGAAGCCTTGGCCGGGGAAGCTGTAGCGGGTGATCGCCAGGCCCGCCGGCACGGCGATCAAGGTGGCCAGCGAGGCAGCCAGGGCCGCGAGTTTCAGGCTGTTGTAGAACGCATCGAGGAAATCGGCACGCTCGAACACAGCGCTGAACCAGCGCAGCGAGAAGCCGGCGGTGGGCAGGCTCAGGGTGTTTTCCGGGGTGAATGCCACCAGGCACACCACCACCAGCGGGGCGAGCATGAACAGCATCACCAGGGCGTGAAAGGACAGGGCCAGCGGGCCGTTACGGGTCATCTGTTCAGACTCCAAGTGCGCGTTTGTAGCGGCGTTCGACCAGCCGGTTCCAGCTGAGCATCACCAGCAGGTTGATCAGCAGCAGGGCCACGGCGATGGTGGCGCCCATCGGCCAGTTCAGTTCGGCCAGGTACTGGTCGTAGATCATGGTGGCGACCATCTTCAGCCGGCGCCCGCCCAGCAGGCCGGGGATGGCGAACGAGCTGGCGGCCAGGCCGAAGACGATCAACGTGCCCGACAGTACGCCGGGCATGATCTGTGGCAGCACGATGCGGCGGAACACCGTCCACTGGCTGGCGCCCAGCGATAGCGCAGCCTGCTCGGCGGCAGGGTCGAGCTTCTGCAGCGAGGTCCACACCGGGATGATCATGAACGGCAGCATCACGTGGACCAGGCCGATGATCACTGCAAAGGGCGTATACAGCAGCTTCACCGGCTGCCCGCCGAGGGCAGTGATGCCCTGGTTGACCAGGCCGTCGGCGCCCAGCAGCAGGCTCCAGCCGAAGGCTCGCACCACCACCGAAATCAGCAATGGGGTCAGCACCAGAATCAGGAAGATCGAGCGCCACGGCGCGCCCATGCGGCTGAGCACCAAGGCCTCGGGAATGCCGATCAGCACGCACAGCAGGGTGACCAGGGCACTGATCCAGAAGGTGCGGAAAAAGATCTCGTAGTAGTAGGTGTCGGTCACCAGGCTCAGGTAATGGCCCAGGGTGTACTGGCCGGCCTGGATACCACTGCTGTAGTCGAATGCGTTGAACGACAGCAGCACTGTCAGCCCCAGTGGCACTACCAGCAAGGCCAGGAACAACAGCAGCGCCGGGCTGCTGAGGCCATAGCCCCAGGCGCTGCTGCGCAGCTTTGCCGCGCTCATGCCGCCACCTCGCCAGCATTCAGTACCCGCAGCAGGGCATCGTTCCAGTCCAGGCCGACCTGTGTGCCTTCATCCAGCGGTCTGTTGCCGTCGTTGGCACGCACTACGGCCAGGTTGCCCAGGGCGGTGTCGACCCGATATAGCCATTGGCTGCCGAGGAAGTAGCGGCAGCTGATGCGGCCTGCGAGCTTGCCGCTACCGGCCGGGCCGAGGCTGATCTTTTCCGGGCGCAGGCTGAGGGTCAGCGGGCCCTGGGCATTGGCCTGCGGTTGCCCGCCGGGGCCGATTGCGCCGCGCAGGCGGTTGGCCTTGCCGACAAAGTCGGAAATGAAGGGTGTGCCCGGGTGTTCGTAGAGGCGGTAGGGGTCATCGACCTGGGTGATGCGCCCGGCTTCCATCACCACTACCCGGTCGCTGATCGACAAGGCCTCGGCCTGGTCGTGGGTGACCATCAAGGTGGTGATGCCGACCTCGTTCTGGATGCGACATATCTCGAACTGCATTTCTTCACGCAGGTGGGCGTCCAGGTTGGACAGCGGTTCGTCCAGCAGCAACACCGGAGGTTCGATCACCAGTGCGCGGGCCAGGGCCACACGCTGGCGCTGGCCGCCGGAGAGCTCGCGTGGGTAGCGCTCGGCATGCTTGTCCAGGCGCACCAGCGCCAGGGCCTGGTCGACCCGGCGGGCGATCTCGGCGCTGGCCACCTTGCGCATGCGCAGGCCGAAGGCGACGTTGTCGCGTACGGTCATGTGCGGGAACAGTGCGTAGCTCTGGAACACCACGCCCAGGCCTCGGCTGGCCGGCTTGGCGTGGGTGATGTCGCGGCCGTCGAGGACGATGCGACCGCTGGTGACCTCGACGAAGCCGGCAATCATTTGCAGGGTGGTGGTCTTGCCGCAGCCCGAAGGGCCAAGCAGGGAGACGAACTCGCCTTTCTCGATGGCCAGTGACGAGCTGGCCACTGCCTCCGTGGCGCCATAGCGCTTGCAAAGATTTTCGATCAACAGAAAGGTCATGGCTGTGCTCCATCGCAAACGGAACCGGGGTCAACCGGCAGTTTCAGGGTGGGCAGAGCGCCAGCGGCAAAAGCAAAGCTTTTACGGACGTTGGCGCTCGCTTCTGTGGCGGCGGCCGATGTTGTGATATCGCCCTATGGACCGGAGAGTAGGGCAATGATTAGGATGGCGACAAAGGGTAATTTCACTGAGTGACAGCTATTTTGAAATTATTCCGCTCAATGGAATTTCTAAGGGTTGGACGAAAGATGGATTCCAATAAACGAAATGCGCAGGCCAAGGAAGTAGGTGTCAGTGCGGTGTCGCGATTGTTCGCCGTGTTGCGTGCGCTGGGAGAATGCGGCGGCGACGGCGAGAAGGTCAGCCAGCTGGCGCAGCGGGTTGGCCTGGCGCAGCCCACCACTCACCGCCTGCTGCGCAGCCTGATTGAAGAAGGCATGGTCGACCAGTGCGTGACCAGCAAGCGTTACCGGTTGAGCCTGGATTTCTTTGCCTTGGCGGCCAAGGCCGGGCAAGCCGGCAACCTGCGCGATGTGGTGCGCCCCAGCCTGCTGCGGCTGTCGGCGTCGCTGGGCGATTCGCTGTTCCTGCTGGCGCGCTCGGGGTTCGATGCGGTGTGCCTGGACCGCAGCGAAGGGCCATACCCGATCCGTACCTTCACTGGCGATATTGGCGGCCGTGTAGCTTTGGGAGTGGGGCAGGGCAGCCTGGCGATCCTGGCCTTCCTGCCGGAGGAGGAGCGCGACGAGGTGATCCGCTACAACCTGCCGCGGCTGAAGGATTTCCACCATTACGACGAAGTCATGCTGCGCGCCGAAATCGACAATGTGCGCAGCCTCGGCTATGCCGGGCGCAACACCGGAGTGCTCGATGGCATGGCCGGCCTGGCGGTGCCGATTCTCGATCGTAACGGCCATGCGGTGGCGGCCCTGAGCGTGGCGACCATCAGCGACCGCCTGGGCCCCAACCGCATGCCGACCGTGGTGGCACTGCTCAAGCGCGAGGCGGCGGCGATTGGCGAGCGGGTCAACCCGTTCGACCCAGTGCTGCGCCGGCCTTCGCATGTGTTTGGTTAAGCCATTCCCATGGGTCCGCGGGCTATTATGGACGCAACTGTCTTGCCCCCTCAGGTTGCCTCATTGCCTGTAGGAGCAGCCTTGTGCTGCGAAGAGGCCATTACCGGCAAAGAGGATTTTTTGCCGTTCCGGCCTCTTCGCAGCACAAGGCTGCTCCTACTGATCCTGTGCATGCCCGGAAGTCGGTGTTCCCACAAGGGGCCGCGCACGCCAGAGGCGTGATGCGGTACAGCTATTCCATCGCCTCGACCACGCCCTGGTCCTCACCCAGGAACCCGCCACTCTGGTGCTGCCACAAGCGTGCATAGGTACCTTTCTTCGCCAGCAGTTCCGCATGGGTGCCTTGCTCGATGATGCGCCCTTCATCCATCACGATCAGCCGGTCCATGGCGGCAATCGTCGACAACCGGTGGGCGATGGCGATGACGGTCTTGCCTTGCATCATTTCATCCAGGCTTTCCTGAATGGCCACTTCCACTTCCGAGTCCAGCGCACTGGTGGCTTCGTCCAGCAGCAGGATCGGCGCGTTCTTCAGCATCACCCGGGCAATGGCGATGCGCTGGCGCTGGCCACCAGACAGCTTGATGCCGCGCTCTCCCACCAAGGTGTCGTAACCGCTGTTGCCCTGGCGGTCGCTGAGCTGGCTGATGAAACCATCGGCCTGGGCATTGGCCGCAGCGGCGCGGATCTGCGCCTCGGTCGCATCGGGGCGGCCATAGGCGATGTTGTCGCGAATCGAGCGGTGCAGCAGCGAGGTGTCCTGGGTGACCATGCCGATGGCGCTGCGCAGGCTGTCCTGGGTGACCATGGCCACGTTCTGCCCGTCGATGCGGATTTCCCCTCGGTCCACGTCGTAGAAGCGCAGCAGCAGGTTGATCAAGGTGGACTTGCCGGCGCCGGAGCGGCCGACCAGGCCGACCTTTTCGCCCGCGCGGATGTGCAGGCTCAGGTCGTCGAGCACCTGGCGCTCGCCGTTGTAGTTGAAGCCGACCTTGTCGAAGCTCACCGCGCCCCCCTTGGTCACCAGCTCGGTGGCGCCCGGTGCATCCTTTACCTTGGGGCCGCGGGTGAGGGTAGCCATGCCGTCCTGCACGGTGCCGATGTTTTCGAACAGCGAGGTTATCTCCCACATGATCCAGTGGGACATGCCGTTGATACGCAAGGCCATGGCGGTGATCGCCGCCACCGCCCCGGTGCCGACCTGGCCCTGGTGCCACAGCCACAGCGCATAGCCACCGGCGGCAATGATCAGGCCCACCACCAGCGCCTGGTTGACGATTTCGAACTGGCTGACCAGACGCATCTGGCGAAAACCGGTCTGTTTGAAGTCCTCCATGGCTGCGCGCGCGAAGTGCGCTTCGCGATTGGAGTGCGAGAACAGTTTCACCGTGGTGATGTTGGTGTAGGCGTCGGAAACCCGCCCGGTCATCGATGACCGGGCGTTGGCCTGTTCCTGGCCTACCTTGCTCAGGCGGGGCACGAAATACAGCATGGCCAGGCCGAACAGCACCACCCAGGCAATGAATGGCAGCATCAGCTTCAGGGCAAAGCCCCCGGCCAGGGCAATGATCGCGATGAAGTACACGCCGATCCCGGGCAGGATCTCGATGATGGTGAACAACACATCGCGTACTGCCAACGCCGTCTGCATCACCTTGGTGGTGACCCGGCCGGAAAACTCGTCAGAAAAGAACGACAGGCTCTGGCGCAGCATCAGCCGGTGAAAGTCCCAGCGCAGGCGCAGCGGCAAGTTGATCGCCAGTACCTGGTGCTGAAGCATGGTGCGCAGCGCCACCAACCCGATGCTGGCCAGCAGGACGATGCCGATGCCCCACAGCACCCGGGTTTCTTCGGCGCCGACGGCACCGCCGGCCTGCCACGCCGAAAGCAGGTCCACAACCTGGCCGAGGAAGGCGAACAGCCAGGCTTCGTAGATCGATACCCCGGCACTGAGCAGTGCAAGCGCCAGGATGTAGCCGCGCGCGCCCCGGGTGCAGGCCCACATGAAGCGCAACAGGCCAAGCGGTGGCGGTGGTATCTCGTCAGGGGGGAAGGGGTCGAGCCAGCGCTCAAAGATACGAAACATGCTTGTCTCCGGAAAATCAATTCTTGCCAGCCGATGGCCATGACCACAGCGATGCACGCGCTGTCGTTAAGCCCGGGCTTGGGCTGCAAGGCAGCCCGGTCAAGCCGGCAAACCTTAACTGACTGACACTGCCCCTACGGTTGTTGTTAACAAAACTTTGCAAATTATTACATTTCCGCTTGATTTCATTTTGCCTTGATGCTGTAGAATTGACGGGTTTTTATGTTGCTTGCTTGATTCGTCGTTTTTTTGACGAGCGTCATGAAGGCTCAGCGGCAGATGAGTCAAAGTTACCCTTCAACCCGCTTCAATTTACTTTTGCAGGGCCAGTGTTTTGACGAATGGAATGCCGTGGTTGGCTATTTCCGGCTTGGGCGCCGAAAGCAGCCAGCTTCATGTACAAGGATTGTATTGGTTGGCCTGTGACAGTGCAGAAGACGCCACCCTGCTATGCCGCCAAGTGGTCGGGGGGCTGCCCGAGCATGTTCGGGCAGCCCTGGTCGCCGATGCACAAGCCATCGGCGAGGTGCTGGGTGCGCTCGATGCCGCGCAGGGTCCCGGCGAACTGGCGCTGTACGAAGCCAGCATGCAAGCCGCCCGGCACCTGGTCGATGACTTGCCGCGTATCGACGCCGCCGGGCGTGTGCTGGTGCTACTGGCGCCCGCCGACGTCTGGGGTACCGGCAACGTCGAAAGCTGGTGCAACGCGCTGCGCCCGGTCTTGTTGGCCGAGGCCGCGCTATTGCTGGTCATCAGCAGCGGCCAGAATGCCGGGCTGGTGGAGCGCCTGCGTGCGTTCAACCAAGGCGTCGATGGCCTGGCCCAGGTTTACCGCGGCAAAGGCGGGGTGCGCTACCTGCAGCATTTCTGGAGCAACCCGCTCGGCAAAACCGGTACGCGCGACGTTGAACTGACGCGGCTTGAAGCGGGTTTCGCCGCCGCCGGGGCACCGCAGGCCCCCAGCGATACCGGTGGCGACGAGCTGTTGTACCTGGCCCAGCGCCCGGTACTGGAAGGTGCCCCAGCCTTCTCCGAACACTGGCAGGTCTGCGAGAGCCTCGAGGAGCTGAGTGCCAAAGCTGGCATGGCGGTTTCCGCCACGGTCATCTTTGCCATGGACGGCGGGCAGCGCCTGGATAGCCTGGCGCGCCAGTTGCACCGCTTGCGCCAGTTGCGTGGCAGTGCCCTGAAGCTGGTGGTGCGCGAGATGGCGCCGACCCTGCGCTACCAGGATGAACAGCTGCTGCTGGCTTGCGGGGCCAGCCAGATCGTGCCGTTCGGCGCCAGCCTTTCGCGCTTCCTGACCATGGTCGAGAGCATCCAGGGTTACCTGTGGCGCCGGCGCCTGCCGAGCGATTTCGATGCCTTGCTCGCACGCCTGCGGCCGCTGGCCATCTGCGGGCTGGTGGCGCCGCGCGCGTTCGCCGAAGCCGTGCAGACCATGTGGCACGGGGTGCGCAATGGCGAAATCGCCCACCAGTTGCTGGTGTTGCGCCCGGCCCCTGGGCTGACCCCGCTGCAAGCCTGCTCGCGCACGGTGTTCCGCCGCGACGGCGACATCGCCTGCGTGGTCGGCGAGGTGCTGTTCCTGTTCCTGTTCGCCTGCCGCTCCGAAGGCGTCGAGCAAGCGCTTGACCACATCTTCCAGTTGTCGTGGAAAGAGCTGTTCATCAGCCAGGAGGTGCTTGCCGGTGTCGACAGCCTGGCCACCCCGGCCTTCCTCGACGACAACGTGCCACAGCCACCCCGGCTCGACGCGGCGGCGCAGCTGCCCGCCCAGGCGAGGCCGGCCCTGGCGCCGCGCCGGGTCGCCCTGGGCAAGCGGGGTACAGCATGAACTTCGTGCAGCTGCTGCAAATAGTCGGCATCACGGCGCTGGTGACCTTGGCGCTGGCCCTGCTGCTGTTGCGCCTGCGCGCCACGCTGCGCGGCTGGTTGCGCCGCCGCCTTCCACCCCGTTACCTGAAACCGCTGGGCGTACGCCACCGCGCTGCACGCCAGGAACCCCGTAATGACTAATGCATCCGCCACCCTCCCGGTACCGGCCCGCTGGCCTGGACTGGGAGGGTGGAACCTCTATTTCCTGGCCAAGTTCATGCTGGTCGCCCTTGGCATGCTCGACTTCCAGGCGCTGCCGAACCTGTTGTTCGCCGCGTTTCTGCTGGTGCCGTTGCCAGGCAGGTGGCTGCGCGTTGCGCGGCAACTGGTGGCCGTACCGGTCGGTATCGCATTGTTCTACCAGGACACCTGGCTGCCTCCCTTCAGCCGCCTGCTGGCGCAGCCGGGGGTGTTCGATTTCTCGTGGGACTACCTGCTCGAACTGCTCGGCCGCTTCATCAACTGGAACCTGTTGGGCGCGCTGGCGCTGTTGCTGGTGGGTTACCTGTACCTGCGCCATTGGCTGCGGCTGAGTACTCTGAGCCTGCTGGGGCTGGCGTGGCTGGCGGTCGGCGGCCTGCCAGCGCTGGGGCGCGATGCGGGCCAGGCGCCTGGCGCCGCGGCTGTCACCACCGAACAGGCGCAGGCCACCGCGGTGGCCGACAATGCCACGCTCGACAGCTGGCTCGAGCGGTTCTTCGCCAGTGAGCGTGAACGGGTGACAGCATTCCCGGCCATGAAGGCCGATGAGCAGCCGTTCGACCTGCTGGTGATCAACATCTGCTCGCTGGCCTGGGATGACCTGTCCGCCGTCGGGCTGCGTGACAACCCGTTGTTCTCGCGCCTGGACGTGATCTTCGACCAGTTCAACTCGGCCACCTCCTACAGCGGGCCGGCCGCCATCCGTGTGCTGCGTGCCAGCTGCGGGCAGTCGTCCCACGCTGGCCTGTACCAGCCCGCCCCGGAGCAGTGCCTGTTGTTCCAGAACCTGGCCAGGCTGGGCTTTCAGAGCAACACCTTGCTCAACCACAGCGGCCGCTTCGACAACTTCATCGGCGACATCACCCAGCAGCACATGCCTCAACCCGGCCTGCGCAACACCGACTTCCCGCGGGCACTGGTCGGCTTCGACGGCTCGCCGATCGCCAGCGACCTGGAGGTGCTGCGCCGCTGGTGGGGGCAGCGCAAAGGCGCGCCGGCCGAGCATGTGTCGCTGTTCTACAACAGCATCAGCCTGCATGACGGCAACCGTATCGTCACGGCCGACGGCGGTACCCGCGTGGCCGACTACGCCACCCGCACCACCCGGCTGTTCGGCGAGCTGGGCAGCTTCCTCGATGAACTGGAGCGCAGCGGCCGTCGCGTGGTCGTGGCCATTGTCCCGGAACATGGCGCTGCGCTGCATGGTGACCGCATGCAGTTGTCGGGCATGCGTGAAATCCCCACCCCATCGATCACCCATGTGCCGGTGGGCCTGAAGTTCATCGGCATGGGCCAGCCTGCCCGCAGCGAGCCGCTGCGCGTCTCGGCACCCACCAGCTACCTGGCGCTGTCCGAGCTGATCTCGCGCGTGTATGCGGGCCTGGGCCAGCAGCAGGTGCTGGATGTGCCCAGCCTGCTGATTGATCTGCCGACCACCGAACAGGTCGCGGAAACCGCAGGTGCGCAAGTACTGAACTACCAGGGGCGCGCCTACATGCGCCTGCAAGGCCAGCCCGACTGGCAGCCTGTCCCGAAGGAGCACCCATGATCACTGGCAAGGCAGACCCAGCCGACCGCAGCGACGATATCGCCCAGTTGCGCCAGCACCTGGACATGCCGGACCTGAACTACCAGGACATCTCGTTGCTGGTGGGTGTCCAGCAGGCCTTGCAGCGTTGGCCGCTGCTGGGTGAAAGCTGCCGAAGCAGCGCCCAGGGTACCTTGTACATGTCGGCGCCGCGGCGCGAGGTGCTGTCGCCATGACCAGCCTGTCGTTGCACGGGGTTCGTGGAGGCCTGGGGCGCAGTGCCTTGCTGGCCGCGCTGGGGCATGCGTTGCAGGGCGTAGGTGAGCGGGTGCTGCTGGTCGACCTGTGCCCAAGCAACCTGCTCGGCCTGCATTTCAACCTGCCCCTCGACACGCGCGAGGGCTGGGCGCTTGCCGAGCGGGAAGGGCGCCCCTTCAGCGATGCCATGTATGAAGTGCTCGATGGCCTGTGCCTGATACCGTTCGGCAATCTGCCTGCCTGCACGCGGCCGCCGTTGCCCGACGCTGAAGCCTGGCGTGCTCGCCAGGCCGAGCTGGCGGAACACTTCGACTGGTTGTTGTTCGACCTGCCGCAGCTGCCGGCCGATGCCGCTGGCCAAAGCGTCGA
>Ga0209370_1002182_pt1 | contig 14656 bp, 12 predicted proteins | sample AgamicAtPrz_FD_187164 | JGI IMG/M metagenome (GOLD analysis project Ga0209370, IMG submission 187164) | Agave microbial communities from Guanajuato, Mexico - At.P.rz (SPAdes) (version 2) | ecosystem: Host-associated > Plants > Phyllosphere > Phylloplane/Leaf | place: Guanajuato, Mexico... | reverse complement strand
CGAACTGGGTCGTATCGCTATCGCGTCACGGAACATCTCCAAATGCCAGGCCATCATCGACAGCGTCAAGGCCAAGGGTAGCCTCAAGGTACCCGCCGACATCCAGGCCTTCTCGCTCAATGCCCTTGATGTCGAGGCGACCAAGGCACTGATCCGCGAGACCGAATCGCAGATCGTGATCAACGTCGGTTCCGCCTTCCTCAACATGTCGGTGCTGCGTGCCTGCATCGATACCGGTGTCGCCTACCTGGACACCGCCATCCACGAAGAGCCGGGCAAGATCTGCGAGACCCCGCCGTGGTACGGCAACTACGAGTGGAAACACCTCGAAGAGTGCCAGGCCAAGAACATTACCGCCATTCTCGGCGTCGGCTTCGACCCGGGTGTGGTGAACAGCTACGCCAAACTGGCGCAGCAACAGTATTTCGACAGCATTGACTCGATCGACATTCTCGATGTCAATGCCGGTTCGCATGGCAAGTACTTTGCCACCAACTTCGACCCGGAAATCAACTTCCGCGAATTCACCGGGCAAGTCTGGAGCTGGCAGAACAGCCAGTGGACCAGCAACAGCATGTTCGAAGTCAAGCGTACCGACGACCTGCCAGTAGTCGGTTCGCAGAACCTGTACCTGACCGGCCATGATGAAGTTCATTCGCTTTCGAAGAACCTCAACGTGCCGAACGTGCGTTTCTGGATGAGCTTCGGCGAACACTACATCAACGTGTTCACCGTGCTGAAGAACCTGGGCCTGCTCTCCGAGCAACCGGTGAAAACCGCCGAAGGCCTGGAAGTGGTACCGCTGAAGGTGGTCAAGGCCGTATTGCCGGACCCCGCCTCGCTGGCTCCGGGCTACACCGGCAAGACCTGCATCGGCGACCTGGTCAAGGGCACCAAGGATGGCCAGCCGCGCGAAGTGTTCATCTACAACGTGGCCGACCACGAAGAAGCCTACGCCGAGACCGACAGCCAGGGTATTTCCTACACCGCCGGGGTGCCGCCGGTGGCTGCCGCCCTGCTGGTTGCCCGTGGCGAGTGGGATGCCAAGCGCATGGTCAACGTCGAGGAGCTGCCAGCCGAGCCGTTCCTCAAGGCGCTGGACCTGATGGGCCTGCCGACCCGCATCAAGGATGAAAAAGGCGATCGTCCGTGGGACGCTGAAGCCTAAGCGGCAAAAAAAAGGGGGGCGCCGTTCAGGCGCCCCTTCTTTTTGCCTGTCCGGCCTCATCGCCGGCAAGCCAGGTGGGTGCTATCCACTGCGCCGCCTGCTTCGCAGATAAATCCGCTCCTACAATTGACGATCCAGCGAGGAGCCTCCCTATTTCCGGGCCTCGAGGATCAGGTTGAACGGTGTCTGCGTCGCCCGCCGGAACCGGCTGAACCCCGCCTCCTCGAACACCGCACGCAAGCGCGCCTCCCCGGCCTGCGCCCCCAGCCCCAGGCCCACCTCCTGGGATAACGAGTTCGGCGTGCAGATGAAGGTCGACGCGGCATAGAACAAGCGCCCGACCGACGTCAGGTTGCCCTCCAGCGAGTCCTCGGCATAGGGTTCCACCAGCATCACCGTGCCGTCAGCCTTCAACGCGCGACAAGCATGTTTCGCTGCCCCCACCGGGTCGCCCATGTCGTGCAGGCAGTCGAAGAAGCACACCAGGTCATAGTCATGCCCCGGATAGTCCTTGGCGTTTGCCTGCTGAAACGTGACCCGCCCCACCACCCCCGCTTCGCGTGCGCGTTCGTTGGCCGTGGTGATGGAAGGCCCGTGGTAGTCGTAGCCAATGAAGGTGGAGGCCGGGAACGCCTCGGCCATGACCAGCGTCGAAGCACCATGCCCGCAGCCGACGTCAGCGACCTTGGCGCCCGCCTGCAACCTGGCCACCACGCCCTCGAGCGCCGGTAGCCACTCGGACACCAGAAAAGTGCGGTAACCCGGCCGGAAGAACCGCTCGGTACCGCTGAACATGCACGGGTGATGGTCCCCCCAGGCCAACCCGCCGTCACCGCGCATTGCCGCAACCAGCTTGTCCTTGTCATGGAACAGCGCCGCCACTACCGCCGCGCCACCGGCCATGTAGGCCGGGGAATCTTCCAGCGCCAGGGCCATGGCCTGTTCTTCGGGCAAGACGAAGCGGCCGTGGTCGTGCACCATGTAGCCCGACGCGGCCTGGGCGCTGAGCCACTCGCGCACCAGCCGTGGGTGGCAACCGGTCTTTGCCGCCAATGCCTCTGGGGTGGTTGGCTGGCTGTCGGCCATGGCCCGGTACAACCCCAGTTCGTCGCCGAGGATCACATTGGCCAGGGTCGCCGCCGCGCCCATGTCGCCCACCAGCTTGCCCATGAAATCGTGAAGCCTTGCCTCGTCCATGACCTGCCCTCCTCTGCAAGAAGGCCATCGCCAGCGAGGGACGTCCGCTCCGGGGAGGCGGTGGTCGGTTGGATAGTGTTGGCCTGCCGGGCGCTACCCGGTGCAGGCCACTGCTAAGTCTAGTTGCCCTGTTCGGGGCGCTGAACCTGTTCGGCCAGTTTTTCCAGCAATGCCTTGGCCAGCGCTTTGTCCGAGAACGGGTTCTGCCCGGTGATCAGTTCGCGGTCCACCACCACATTAGGTTGCCAGGCCTTGGCGTAACCCATGTCACCTCCCGCCATCGCCATGGCGCCAGCCGGGTAGAACAACAGCCGCTGGCCGTTGAGCGAGCCCTCGAATAGCTGCTCTTCCGGGTCGGAGAAAATGGTCATCCGGTAGCCCTTGTACACCCAGTCCTTGGCGGCCGGCTTGTCGCCCCGCGCCAGCGCGGCCTGGTAGCCTGCCGGGTCCTGCTGGGCGGCGAGCAGGGCGATGGGGCCGTGGCAGATGGCTGCGGTAGGTTTGCCGGCCTGGTGGAAATAGCGCAGCAAGGTGCCCACCTCGGGGTTGTTGGCGAGGTCGATCAAGGGGGCATGGCCACCGGGGATGAACAGCCCGGCATAACGGCTTGGGTCGCCTGCCAGTACCTCGCTCACCGACAGGGTATCGTCGATGCCGGGCAGGTTTTGGACGACCTTTTCGATGCGCTTCATCTCGGCTGCATCACCGCCAAAATAGCTCGGGTCGATCGAACGCGGGTCGACGCTCGGGGCATTGCCCTTCGGCGTTACCAGCACCAGCTTGTAACCAGCCTTGAGCAACTGGTCGGCTGGCACGCCGAACTCGTTGAGGTAATAACCGGTGGGGTAGCGTTGGCCGTCCTGCAACGGCAGCTGGCGCTCGCTGGACAACAGCACCAGCACCTCGCCCTTGGGCGCGGCCTGGCTACCGGCGGCAAGCAGGGAGGCAGCCACGGCAAGGGCAAGCCTGGACATCTGGATCATGCAGCAATCTCCTCGATCAACTCATGGGCCATCCGTACAGGGCGACCCGATGCGCTCATGCTAGTGGCCAGGCTATGATTCGATAATTCGAAAGCTTGCATGCCTGTGATCCAGAAAATGAATATCGCCAGCAAAGACTTCAACCTGCTGTACCTGTTCCATGTGCTGTATCAGGAACGCAATGCCACCCTTGCCGCCCAGCGCATGGCGCTGAGCCAGCCTGCGCTCAGCCACAAACTGAACAAGCTGCGTCATCAGTTCGGCGACCCCTTGTTCGTCCGCGCACCCCGCGGCCTGACGCCCACGCCGCGTGCCCATGAACTGGCACCCCAGGTGGAACGCCTGGTGGTGAGCCTGGAAGGTTTCTATGAACGTTGCGAAGGCCAGGACTTCCTCGCCCGCCCTGCCCGGCTGCACCTGTACAGCACCGATTATGTCGAACAGACCCTGTTACCCAGGCTGCTGCCGCTGCTGCGCAGCCAGGCACCGAACCTGACCCTGGTGACCCACAACACCCGTGGCCAACTACCCCGCGAAGCGCTGGAGAAAGGCACCTGTGACCTCGCCGTTGCCGGGTTCTATACCGACCTGCCGGACACCTTCCACCAGCAACGCCTGCTCAACGAACAACTGGTGGTGTTGGCGTCACGCAGCCATCCAGGCCTGGGCAAAGGCCTGGACCTCGACACCTTCCTCGCCAGCGACCATCTGCTCACCACCCTCACCGGCGACCTCGACGGCCTGGTCGACCGCGCGCTGCGCAGCCAAGGCAAGCAGCGACGGGTGGTAGCGGGTTTGTCCAGTTTCATCGCCCCGGCGCGCTTGCTGCGCGGCACCGACTTGCTGCTGACCTGCCTGCGCTCGCTGGCCGTCGAAGCCAGCGCGCGCGATGACGACCTGGTGATGTACCCGCTGCCGCTGGCGCTGCCGGGTATCGAGGTGATGCAGATCTGGCACGAGCGCACCCATGCCGATCCCCTGCGGCGGTGGTTCCGCCAACAGCTCTGGGCGGTGGCCCAGCAAGCGGCGATCAGCACAGGTAACAATTCCTAAACAACAATGTGACATTTTTTTTCAGCTTTCTCGCCAAGGAGCTGTCAAATGAAGGTCACGGTTTTCGGTACCGGTTATGTTGGCCTCACCCAGGCAGTGTGCCTGGCCCAGGTGGGGCATTCGGTGTTGTGCATGGATGTCGACGCCGCGCGGGTCGCCGCCCTGAATGAAGGCCATTGTCCGATTTTCGAGCCGGGCCTGGCGCCAATGCTGGTAAACAACCTGGCTTGTGGGCGGCTGCGCTTCACCACCGACGCCAGCGAAGCGGCCAACCATGCCAGGTTGCAGTTCATCGCGGTCGGCACCCCGCCACAGGCCGATGGCAGCGCCGACCTCAGGCACGTGTTCGCAGTGGTCGACAGCATCCTCGAACATGCCGACGCTCCGAAGGTGATCGTCAACAAATCCACCGTTCCCGTCGGCACGGTGCAGCGCATCAAGGCGCGCATCGCCCAGGCCGTGGGCGACACACGCCGCTTCCAGGTCATCAGCAACCCCGAGTTCCTCAAGGAGGGCTCGGCCGTGGACGATTGCATGCGCCCGGAGCGCATCATCATCGGTGGCGCGGAACCTGCCGAGGTGGAACTGCTGCGCGAGCTGTACCTGCCGTTCAGCCGCAACCGCGAAAAGCTCATGGTCATGGACGCACGCAGCGCCGAGCTGACCAAGTACGCGGCCAACTGCATGCTGGCGACCAAGATCTCGTTCATCAACGAAATCGCCAACCTGGCCGAGCACCTGGGCGCCGACATCGAGATGGTGCGCCGTGGCATCGGTTCTGATCCGCGCATCGGCTACGACTTCATCTATGCCGGCTGCGGCTTCGGTGGCTCGTGCTTCCCCAAGGACCTGCAGGCCCTGCGCCGCAGCGCCGAGGCCGAAGGCTTCGAGCCGCAGCTGCTGCGTGCGGTGGAGTCGGTCAACGAGCGGCAAAAGGGCCGGCTGTTCAGCAAGATCCAGCGCCATTACCCAGGTGGCGTGCGAGGCAAGGTCTTCGCCTTGTGGGGGTTGTCATTCAAGCCCAACACCAACGACATTCGCGAAGCCTCCAGCCGGGTGCTGCTGGAAGCATTGTGGGCCGCCGGTGCGCGGGTACAGGCACATGACCCACAGGCCATGGACGAGATCCAGCGGCACTATGGCACGCGCCGCGACCTGCGCCTGGTGCCCTGCAAGGACGATGCGCTACGCGGCGCCGATGCCTTGGTGATCGTCACCGAATGGCAGGATTACCGCGTACTCGACCTGGACCAGGTGCTCCAGCAATTGGCCGACCGCGTGGTATTCGACGGGCGCAACCTGTTCGAGCCGGAGCACATGGCCGCCGCTGGCCTGACCTACTACGGCATCGGCCGTGGCCAGGGGCAACCCGCATGCCCGTACTGATTACCGGCGTGGCCGGGTTCATCGGCTACCACGTGGCGCGGCGCCTGTGCGAGGCGGGCATCGAGGTGGTCGGCATCGACAACCTCAATGCCTACTACAGCGTCAAGCTGAAGCTGGCACGCTTGCAGCAGCTGTTCGACTTCGCCAACTTCCGCTTCCATACCCTTGACATTACCCACCCGACAGAGCTGCAACAGTTGTTCGCCGCGCAGTCGGTCAGTGAAGTGATCCACCTGGCAGCGCAGGCCGGGGTGCGTTATTCGCTGGACAACCCCGGGGCCTATGGGCAGGCCAACCTGGTGGGCTTTCTCAATGTGCTCGAGGCCTGCCGCCAGCGCCCACCGCGCCACTTCATCTATGCCTCCAGCAGCTCGGTGTACGGGGCCAACGCCAAGCTGCCGTTCAGCGTCGATGACCGGGTCGAGCAGCCGCTGTCGCTCTATGCCGCCAGCAAACGCGCCAACGAACTGATGGCGCACAGCTATGCCCACCTGTACCAGCTGCCGACCTCCGGGCTGCGTTTCTTCACCGTCTACGGCCCCTGGGGCCGCCCGGACATGGCTCTGTTCACATTCACCCGCGCCATTCTCGAAGGCCGGCCGATCGCGGTCTACAACAACGGCCTGATGGCTCGCGACTTCACCTACATCGACGACATCGTCGAGAGCATCGTGCGCTTGCGCCTGAAGCCGCCAGTGCCGGCCGGGGGGCAACCGCCCTGTCAGTTGTTCAACATCGGCCGTGGCCAGCCGGTACGGCTGCTGCAGTTCATCGAATGCCTGGAGCAGTGCCTGGGCATCCAGGCCCAGCGCGACTACCTGCCACTGCAACCCGGCGACGTGGTGCAAACCTGGGCCGATGTCGGCGGGCTGCAGCGCTGGATCGGCTACACCCCTGGCACATCGCTGGCACACGGCGTCAATGCGTTCGTGGCCTGGTACCGCGACTACTACCGGGTCTGAACCGCCCAACCACAACAGGATCACCAGCCCCCCATGACAGCCCCACTTGAGCTTTCGGTACTCATTCCGGCCAGGAACGAGGCCGACAACCTGCCGTCACTGTTGCAGGAAATCCGCGCTGCGCTGACGGCGCAAGCCTACGAAGTGCTGGTGGTCGATGACGGCAGCAGCGACCACACCCTGAGCGTCCTGCTGCAATTGAAAAGCCAGGGTTACCCGCAATTGCGGGTGCTCCGCCACGAGCGCTCGCTGGGCCAGAGCACCTCACTGTGGCACGCCGCCGAAGCGGCGCGCGGCCAGTGGCTGGCCACCCTTGACGGCGACGGGCAGAACGACCCGGCGGATATTCCCGGCATGCTGGCCCTGGTACACGCCAACCAGCATCTGGCCGGCAGCAGCCTCAAGCTGGTGGCGGGGCACCGGGTCAACCGCCGCGACAGCGCCAGCAAGCGCTGGGCCTCGCGCCTTGCCAACGGCCTGCGCCGCCGCCTGCTCAGGGATGCCACGCCCGACACCGGCTGCGGGTTGAAACTGGTCGAGCGCGCGGCCTTCCTGCGCCTGCCTTACTTCGACCACATGCACCGCTTCATTCCGGCGCTGATCCTGCGCCACAACGGGCGCATGCTGGTTCACCCGGTCAACCACCGGCCGCGTCAGGCCGGGGTGTCCAAGTACGGCAACCTGGACCGCGCCCTGGTTGGCGTTCTCGACCTGTTCGGGGTCTGGTGGCTGATCCGTCGCACGCGCCTGAACACGCGCCCGCAGGAGCTCGAAGGATGACCCGTGAAAGCCTGTGGCTGATCATCGGTTTCGCTGGTCAGGTGGTGTTCACCGGGCGCTTCGTGCTGCAGTGGCTGTACAGCGAGATCAAGCGCCGCAGCCTCATCCCGGTGGGTTTCTGGTACCTGAGCATGCTCGGCAGTGCGCTGCTGCTGGCCTACGCCATCTATCGCCAGGACCCGGTGTTCATCATTGGCCAGAGCTTCGGTTTCCTGGTCTACCTGCGCAACCTGCAGCTGATCGCCCGCCACCCGCAACAGAAGGAATAGCCCGTGCCAAGGTTCGATACGCTCATGGCCGAACGCCTGGCTCTGATGGCCCTGGCGCTGGTGCTGGTGGGTGCGGGTATCGGCTGGCGTCAGCCGATGAATGTGGATGAGGAGCGCTTTCTTGGCGTTGCCCTGGAAATGCTGCAGAGCGGCCACTGGTTCATCCCGCACCGGGCGGCTGAAATCTATGGTGACAAGCCACCGCTGTTCATGTGGACCGTCGCCTTGTTCAACCACCTGACCGGCTCGCCTGGCATCGCCCTGTACCTGCCCGGGCTGTTATCGGCAGCGACCATAACCTGGGTGCTGCACGACCTGGGGCGGCGCCTGTGGAACCGGCGCATCGGCGTGATCGCCGCCCTGCTGTTCCTCGCCACCTACCAAAGCTACAGCATCCTGCGCACCGGGCAGATCGACAGCTTTCTGTGCCTGTGGGTGGCGCTGGGCCTCTACGGCCTGCTGCGCCACCTGCTGCTGGGGCCGGCCTGGGGTTGGTTCTACCTGGCTTGCGCGGCCATGGGCCTGGGTATCATCAGCAAGGGCGTGGGCTTTATGCCTGCGCTGGTATTGCTGCCGTATGCCTGGGCGGTGCGCCAGCATTGGCACGGCGTGGTGGCGATGCCCGGCCAGGCCCGGCGCTGGAGCCTGGGCTTGTTATGCCTGCTGGCCGGTTGCGCGGTATGGCTGTTGCCGCTGCTGGTGTCGGTTGCCCAGGGAGGCGGCGCGGCAGAACTGGCCTACCTGAAGGAAATCCTGTTGCGCCAGACCGCTGGCCGCTATACCAATGCCTGGGACCACCGTGAGCCGTTCTGGTACTTCTTCGTCAAGGTCATCCCAAAATACTGGCTGCCACTGGTGCTGGCGTTGCCCTGGCTGGTACCGGCCTGGCATCGGCAGCTGCAGAAGCGCGACGGGCGCTGCCTGTTGCTGCTCGGCTGGGTGGCGCTGGTGCTGCTGTTCTTCAGCCTCAGCAGTGGCAAGCGCAAGCTGTATATCTTCCCGGCGCTGCCAGGCCTGGTGCTGGCCGTCGCGCCGCTCCTGCCCTGGCTGCTCAGGCGCTGGTTGCAGCGTCGGCCGGCCTGGCGCAAGGGCGTGATGACCGTGGCCCTGGCATGGTTCGCGCTATGGTTCGCACGCGGCTGGGTCGAGCCGTTGAAAGAAGGCCGCAACCCACATGACGCCCTGATGCGCGAAGCCGCGCGCGTCACCGGCGGTGCCGAACTGGTGCTGGTCGACTGGCGCGAGGGGCATTGGCTGTTCGCCCGGCAACCTATCGTGCACTTCGGCTTCAGCGGGCAATCCACGGCAGATACGGCCGCCTACTGGCTGCGCCGTCACCCTGCGGCCTACGCCTTGGTCCCGGCCACCGCCCTGGGCCGCTGCTTCAGTGCCGAGAAGGCGCGCAGGCTCGGCAAAACCTCGCGCGCCGAGTGGTATGTGGTCGCCGCCGATGCCGACACTGGCGAATGCCAAGCGGCAGCGCCCCGGCATGTCTATCACTTCGCCTGGGCGAGCCCTGTCGGTAACCCGCCAGCGTTGCGCCGCCCGCCGCAACCTTAGGGCGCAGCGGCGGTTCAGGAATATTGAGCGCCACACCTTCTGCGCGTGCTTCGGGTCGCCGTTCGGGCGGGTGCCACAGGTGGCGATGAACTGCCTGAAGTTCAAATCCACTTGCAATCGGCGCCTGCTCAAAATACTGTATGAATAATCAGTATCCGGTATGACGCCATGCAACTCATTGCCAAACTCGGCATCCTCGCCGACGCCGCCAAGTACGACGCCTCCTGTGCCAGTAGCGGCGCGCCCAAGCGCAATTCGCGGGGTGGCGATGGCCTGGGTGCCACCAACGGCATGGGCATCTGCCACAGCTACACCCCCGATGGCCGCTGCGTGTCGCTGCTCAAGGTGCTGCTGACCAACTTCTGCCTGTACGACTGCCAGTACTGCGTGAACCGCCGCTCCAGCAACGTGCCCCGCGCCCGTTTCACCCCCGAGGAAGTGGTGCGCCTGACCCTGGATTTCTACCGGCGCAACTGCATCAGCGGCCTGTTCCTCAGTTCCGGCATCATCCGCTCGGCCGACTACACCATGGAGCAGTTGATCCGCGTCGCCCGGCTGCTGCGTGAAGAACACCACTTCCGCGGCTACATCCACCTCAAGACCATTCCCGATGCCGACCCGCTGTTGATCGAAGAGGCCGGTCGCCTGGCCGATCGCCTCAGTGTCAACATCGAACTGCCCACCGACGCCAGCCTGAAACGCCTGGCGCCGGAAAAGCAGGCCCACACCATTCGCCAGGCAATGGGCGTCATCCACCAGGGCCAGCAAGCCGTGGCCAACGAACCCAAGGCCCCGCGCTTCACCCCCGCCGGGCAGAGCACCCAGGTGATCGTCGGTGCCGACAATACCGACGACAGCACCCTGCTGCGCAACGCCGAGTCGCTGTACCAGGGCTACGGTCTCAAGCGCGTTTACTACTCTGCCTTCAGCCCGATCCCCGACAGCCCGGGCAGCGTGCCCCTGGCGGCACCGCCGCTGCTGCGCGAGCACCGCCTGTACCAGGCCGACTTCCTGCTGCGTGGTTATGGCTACCAGGCCGGGGAGCTGCTCGGCCAGGGCGATAACCTGGCATTGGACATCGACCCCAAGCTGGCCTGGGCACTGGCCAACCGAGAGGTCTTTCCGCTGGATGTGAACCGCGCTGAACCCGCGCTGCTGGCGCGCATTCCGGGCATCGGCCTGCGCAGCGTCCAGCGCCTGGTCGCGCTGCGGCGCGAGCGGCGCATCCGCTATGACGACCTGATCCAGCTGCGTTGCGTGCTGGACAAGGCGCGGCCGTTCATTGTCACCAGCGACTACCGCCCGGCCCAGGCCGAGATGCGCAGCGGCCTGTTGCGGGCCCGTCTGCGCGAGCCACAGGCGCCGGTACAGATGGGGTTGTGGGGATGATCGCGCTGGACTGCGATGACCTGTTCGCAACCTGGCGTGAGCAGGCGCGGGTGTTGTTAGGGCATGGTGTCGATCCTGCGGAAGTTACCTGGTCGCAAGGGCCGATGGCTGACTTGCTGGCCATACCGACACCGCTTCCGCAAGGCCCCGGTCCGTTCCGGGCCAAGGTACCGGCGGCCCTGCTGGCCCTGCTGGAACAGGCCGCACGCTACCGTGGCGAGCAACGCTGGAACCTGCTGTACGAGGTGCTCTGGCGTGTGGCCCACGGCGACCGCACCGCGATGCTGGCGGGGGATCGGCTGGGCAGCGAACTGCATCGGCGGATCAAGCAGGTCAGTCGCGAGGCGCATCACTTGCACGCCTTTGTACGTTTCGTGCCGATGCCGGATGCCTTGGCGGCCCACCTGCAGCTGGACCTTGTGGCTTACCATGAGCCGGCCCACGACATCCTCGAAAGCGCCAGCCCGCACTTCGCCGACCGCCTGGGGCGCCTGCGCTGGCTGATCGCCACCCCGCGCGACGGCATACGCTTCGACGGCCAGGCGTTCGAATACCACCGGCATTGCCCCGATACCTGGCGCGGCTGGGCGCGCAATGCCGATGACCCGGGTGCCGAGCTATGGCGCACCTATTACCGCCATACCTTCAACCCCGCCCGCCTCAATCCCGATGCCTTGCGTCTGCACATGCCGGGGCGGTTCTGGCGACACTTGCCGGAGGGCATGCTGATACCCCAACTCGAAGGTCTGGCGCGCCAGGGCAAGCAACGCGACGGCCAGGCGCTGGAAGTGGCGGCCCAGGCCGGCAAACAGATCAGCAAGCCGGCGCGGTCGGGATAGGCGCGGGCTGGCCCGCCAAGCAAGCCCAGGATGGTTGGGTTGACACAGAAACGTGGCCAAGCCGTTAGCGTCAATCCAGCATCCAGCCCGTATCACCCTCTTCCAGCACACCTCCATGGTCGGTTCGATCGCCTTTGCGCGCCACGGGTGCACCTTCAATCATGAAGTGCGCAGCTCCACTGATTATTACGGCACCACACGTGGTACGGTCCCCCACTCTGGCGACCGGCTTGCCATTGAAGGTGTACGCGGAACTGCCGCTTTCTACCTGGTTGCTGCCATGCAGCGGGCAGACATGCCGATGGCCTACGAGGATTACGGGTTTCATCGCGTCTCTCCTTCAGACGGGGCAGTACGGGATTCACGGTCAATGTCTTCCGGCCAAAGAACCTTTGGCGCCAGGCAGTGCATGTGGCTCAGGCCATCGTCGTCGTTCCAGTCACGGGGTGGGTGGACGAAATGCGGCAGGGCTTCAGGGCCTTGCTGCATGAACAGCCGGGCGATGGCCCAGTAAGCTTCGCCACGGTAGAGGTCATGAGCGAAGAACACGCGGTCGATGACTTCGTGGGTTTCCGGGTTGCGGACCGACAGCATGACGTTTTCGATCAGGCCACCGTGGCCGGGGGCGTATACTCGGTAGACTTCGGCGGTTACGTCGTCCCAGTCGTAGGCGACCGGTTTTACGCCCCAGTGTTTGCGGCTGAACAGATAGATGTAGTGGAATCTGAATTGATAGAGATAGATTTTGCGTCGCAAGCGATTGAAACGGATGGGTTCGTCCCGTGGGAGCAAGAGATCCATCTTTACATAGGTCGCAATGGCCCACATGCCTACCGGAGGCATTAGAACCGCAATAAGACCAACATCCCAGTCGAGCGACCAGCTAAAGTCAAGCATGAGTGAATATAAATAGACTAAGCCGCCTAGAGAAACGAACAAAAATGGAACGCCCAGCAAAGTTGCGACACCACGCAAACTGACAGTAGAGCGAGAAAGCTCGAGGTAGACCTCGTCGAAATGATTTGGCGACGGGTCGATGTCTTCCAAGCTTAACAAAGGAGTTGCCTGCGATCTGACATCAGGTAGGTCATGGCTCCAACCTAAAGCTCGTTCGCAAAGAACCCTGGAGTTAGATTTCAATCATTACTCTCCTTTACGCAGGCCTCAATATAAGTACTGGGCATGCTTCTATCTGGCCAGTACATCACCAATAGCGTCGCTCCACGGATAGTATGCGGCCCAATAGACGTCACTAGTTCTACTGTTCCAGTGAACTCCAGCCAGTTTGTTGCGAGGTCAGCAGAACCTGACGTCTGTTGATTTCTATTCAACGAAAATTCACTTCTATAGTCAGGTAGACTTGGCTTGGAAAACTCAGCGAACTCTGACGATGGAGTGAGGGCTTCAACCGAGACAGCTTGGTACTCGTCCACCAGCAGGGTCTCTCCACCAATGAAATCGGGGAAGGTCCCATCACCTTGACGATGCACTATTACAACCCAGCGAAAAGCCGAGTGCTCATCACTATATTTAGGCAGTACAATCTGAAATTTGAGTTTGTGCTCCAATTCTAGATTGACTAGACCGCCTATCTTGGAGCCCGCTGGATCGTTCGAGCGCTTGGATTCAAAATGGATTCCCGCACGCATACCGAGCGTAGCCGCATTAAGTTCTGCAAATGCAATATCTGCATATTCAGGAGAAGCCCAATGGACAGCAGGATTCTCGTCAGCTTTTCCAAAGTAGCAGCGACGCGCCCACCGTTCGAGGGCAGTGGTTTCGTTTCCACTAGCTTGTTTTATAAGTGCGTAGGCGCCGAGAGCAAACAGCATAGCCAAACCCAGGGGTCCCAGGAGGAAGGATTTAAAAACTGCGTAGACGAATAACCCAGTTGAAATTCCATACAAGAAACCTGCGCCAGCATGAAGCATGCTAGCCACGTGATCCCCAGCAGCCGATGCACGCTTAGCAGCAGAAAAAGCTTGTACCGTGTCAAAAACCCCAGCTATTGCACTTATCAAGGCACCGATTCTTATCAGCGATACTCCAGTACCAGACGCGCTTTTTGCCCACGGTGCGGCAATATGCTGGGTACTTGACCTCAGAATGAGCCCCACCAGCTCAATCTGCCCACCCAACACGCCCAACTGAGATCCTTGCAACGCCAACTTGGCCTCGTACGCCTTGGGCCCAATTTCCTCTTCCGCCTTTTCCTGATTCCGGCCCAGGCTGTCCTGCTGCAGATACAACCCGCCTATCGCCAACAGCACTTCCCAGCTCCCAGCCACCCCGCGCAACCCGGAAAAACCGGTCCTTACCAATCGCGCCGCCTGCTGCGAGGTGATCTTCATCCCTTGCAACAACCTGCGCGCATCGCTTTCCAACGTCCCCGCCGCCACCGAGATATCCACCAGGGCAAGCTGCGCCAAGCTGCTCGCCTGGTTCACGCCCATGCTGGCTTCCTTGAACAACCGCCCATGCACCTCCTCGGCCTTGCCTTCGACCCACACCGTCACGCTGATCATCGTGTGGGTGAAGCGCGGGTCGAGCACGGCCAGGCTCATCAGCCCGTGCTGGATGATCGGCCGCACCTTGCGCATCGACTTCATCGAGCCAAACTCGAAATCGTCAAGGTTGCGCTGCATCCGGTCCCGCGCCGCGGCGATGGAGGCATTGGCCTTGTGCTGCATTTCCCGCAGGTGCTGGCTCTGCAGGGCGTAGTACTCGCCCAGCTTCATCTTCACTTCCAGCTCGATCAGCTGCACGCCGTTGTAGAGATACTGCGTGGCGCTGTTCAGATGGCGCACGGCTTTCTGAATGCCTGGCGACAGGCAGGGCGCCAGCCGCTGGCTGGCTGCGTTGAGCGCGCTTTGCGTTTCGGCGATGGCCTGCTTGAGGGTATTGCGCAGGCGCAAGCCGGCGTCGTCACTGGCGATGATCTTGCTCAGTATGCTGTAGAGCTTGTCACTGTCGTTCCAGCTGATGCCTTCATCCGCGGCAAAGCTCGGCAGCAGCCCGGCCAGCAATGCCCGGTCGCGCATCAGCAAGGCGCGGTAGGGTGGGCTGTCAG
>Ga0209370_1002180_pt1 | contig 14673 bp, 12 predicted proteins | sample AgamicAtPrz_FD_187164 | JGI IMG/M metagenome (GOLD analysis project Ga0209370, IMG submission 187164) | Agave microbial communities from Guanajuato, Mexico - At.P.rz (SPAdes) (version 2) | ecosystem: Host-associated > Plants > Phyllosphere > Phylloplane/Leaf | place: Guanajuato, Mexico... | reverse complement strand
TGTTCGCCGCGTTCGTCGGCGTCGTGCTGAACCGCGCGCTGCCGGTCGAGGAAATGACCGCGTGGGGCTGGCGCATTCCGTTCCTGATCGGCTGCCTGATCGTGCCGTTCCTGTTCCTGATCCGCCGCTCGCTGAAGGAAACCGACGAATTCCTGGCGAAGCGTCACCGCCCGACGATGGGCGAGATCATGCGCTCGATGCTCGACAACTGGGGTGTCGTCGTGGCCGGCATGGGGATGGTGATCATGACGACGGTGTCGTTCTACATGATTACCGCGTACACGCCGACCTTCGGCAAGGAAGTACTGCACCTGTCGTCGCTCGACGCGCTCGTCGTGACCGTCTGCGTCGGGATCTCGAATCTCGTGTGGCTGCCGCTGTCCGGTGCGCTGTCCGACCGCATCGGCCGCCGCCCGGTGCTGATCACATTCACCGTGCTGACGCTGCTGTCGGCTTACCCGGCCGTGCTGTGGCTCGTCGGCGATCCGTCGTTCCTGCGGCTGCTCGCGGTCGAGCTGTGGCTGTCGTTCCTGTATGCGTCGTACAACGGGGCGATGGTCGTCGCGCTGACCGAAGTGATGCCGGCCGACGTGCGCACGGCTGGCTTCTCGCTCGCGTACAGCCTGGCCACGACGATCGGCGGCTTCACGCCGGCGATCTCGACGCTGCTGATCCACCAGACGGGCAACAAGGCGGCGCCGGGGTTGTGGCTGAGCGTGGCCGCGATCTGCGGCTTGATCGCGACGCTCGTGCTGTACCGCACGCCCGACGCGCGCAATCAGTACAAGTCGGCCTGACGGCGGCCGGTCTGTCGCGCGGCGTCGGCCGCGCATCTCATCGAAACAGGGAGCGCGATGCGCTCCCTGTTTCGTTTGCGATCATGCCTCGCGCAGCATGTCGGCCACCGCGGCCGACACGTCGAGCCATGCGCCCGGCGCAGGCTGGCGGGCGATCCTGGCCTGCGGATACCACGGGCAGTCGTCGCCGGTGAACCAGCGCCAGTCGGCCGCGAACGGCAGCATGACCCACAGCGGCTTGCCGAGCGCGCCCGCGAGGTGCGCGACCGCCGTGTCGATCGTGACGACGCCGTCGAGGCGCTCGATCAGCGCGGCCGTGTCGGCAAAGTCGTTCAGCCGACCGTCGAGACGATGTACGCGCGGATGCGCGTCGACGTGCGCCCGTTCTTCGTCGTCCAGCGCGGGCTGCAGCACGATCCAGTCGATGTCCGGCAGCGCGAGCAGCGGCGCGAGCGCGTCGAACGGCATCGAGCGGTTTTCCTGCGCCTGCCGGCGCCCCGACCACGCCAGCCCGAACTTGCGCTTCGACTGCCCGCCGAGCGAGCCGCGAAAGCGCCGCCGGGCGCCTTCGGGCGCGTCGAGGTAGCGCGAGCCGACGATATCGTCCGGCTGAAGCCCGAGCAGGAACGGCAGGCTCATCAGCGTGCACGCGACATCCGCGGCAGGCGGCTTCGCGGCGCCTTGCGGGACGAGCGCCACGCGCCAGCGCGCGGCGGCCGGCGTCAGCAGCGCGACGAGTTCCGGCTGGACTTCGAGCACGACGCGCGCGCAGCGTGCGCCGGCCAGCGGCACGAAGCGGACGAACTGCAGTGTGTCGCCGAACCCCTGTTCCGCGCGGATCAGCAGCGTGCGCGACGCAATCGGCTCGCCCTGCCAGCGCGGCAGCGCGCCGAGCGGCGTCGCGCCGGGCGTCTCGTGGCGCGCTTCGTAGGCGGGCAGGCCGCGCGTGAAGTCGCGCAGCGTCAGCAGCGTGACCGCGCGATGCAGCCGCGCGAGCGTGAGATCCGGCGCGACGCGCAGCGCCTGGTCGTATGCGCGCAGCGCCATCTCGTGTGCACCGAGCGCGTGATGCGCGTTGCCGAGATTCAGCCACGCGAGCCCGAACGACGGATCGAGCCCGACGGCGCGCTCGTAGTAGGGCAGCGCGTCGCGGTGGCGCGCCTGCGCGCAGAGCGCGTTCGCGAGCCCGAACAGCGCGAGCGGAAACGGCGGGTGCAGCGCGAGTGCGGCTTCGAATGCCGCGGCCGCCTCGGCATGCCGGCCGACCGCATCGAACGTGTTGCCGAGATTGAAATGCGCGGCGACGAACCGCGGCTGCGCGGCGATCGCGGCCTGGAAGTGCGCGATCGCATCGTCGGCGCGACCCATCGCGCTCAGCGCCATCGCGAGGTTGTTGTGCGCGCCCGCATGCCCGGGCCGGAGCTCGAGCGCGCGACCGAACGCGGCGAGTGCGTCGTCGTGGCGGCCGAGCGCGTTCAGCGCGTTGCCGAGATTGTTGTGGATCGATGCATCGTCGGGCGTGAGTCGCAGCGCACGGCCGAAGGCGTCGATCGCATCGTCGTGACGCTGCAGCGCCGCATACGCGTTGCCGAGGTTGTAGTGCGCGAGCGGAAATTCGGGCGCGAGCGTCAGCGCGTTGCGGAAGCGGTCGATCGCTTCGTCGAGCCGGCCGAGCGCTTTCAGCGCGTTGCCGAGATTGAGCTGCAGCGCGGCGTCGTCCGGACGCAGCGCGACGGCACGGCCGACGAGATCGGCTGCCTCGGCGTGCTGGCCCTGCTGATGCCGCAGCACGCCGAACAGGTGCAGTGCGTCGGCGTCGGCGGGGTTGGAGGCGAGCGCGTGGCGATAGCCGTGCTCGGCCTCGGCGAGGCGGCCCGCGCGGTGTGCGGCGTACGCCCGGTCGAATGCGGAATCCATGACGCGAAAACTGGCGGAAAGCGCGTATTTTCCCACACCCCGCGGCGGGGCCGCGTATCGGCCGCTTGGCATATGGCCCCGTGACACGGAGCGGCGTAGACTTGCAGGATCGCGTGTCATCGAGGTTCCCATGGCTGACACACTGTCCGATATCCCGCCCGTGCTGATCGTCGGCGCGGGGCCGACCGGCCTTGCCGCGGCGATGAGCCTCGCGCGGGCCCGCGTGCCGGTGCGCATCATCGATCGTCTCGTCGCGCCCGCGCCGTTTTCGCGTGCGATCGGCATCCAGGCGCGCACGCTCGAACTGCTGGAGCAGCATCGTGCGGTCGAACCGTTTCTTGCGCTCGGCCATCGCGCGCATGCGGCCGAGCTGCATGCCGACGGCCGCGTGATCGCGCGGCTCGATTTCGATCCGCTGCAAACGCGCTATCCGTATCTGATGTTTCTCGACCAGAGCATCACCGAGCGGCTGCTCGCCGAGCACCTGGCCGGGATGGGCGTGACCGTCGAACGCGGTACCGCGCTGACCGCATGCGACGCGGGCGGCACGTCGCTCGACGTGACGCTGCGCGGCGCCGACGGCCGCGACGAGTCGTTCAGCCCGTCGTACCTGATCGCCGCCGACGGCGCGCACAGCACGGTCAGGCATCTGCTCGGCCTGGGCTTTGCCGGGCATGCGTTCGAACAGACCTTCCTGCTGGCCGATTTCGCGGCGATACCCGACTGGCCGGACGAGGAAATCCACCTGTTTACGACGCCCACGGGCATCGCGGGCCTGTTTCCGATGGGAGGCGGCCGTTACCGGCTCGTCGCCGACCGGCCGCCCGGCAGCGCCGCGTCGCCCGGCGGGCCGGCGCCGTCGCTCGAGGAGTGCGACACGATCATCCGCGCGCGCGTCGGCGCATCGATCTCGCCAAGCGATCTCGCGTGGTCGTCCTATTTCCACCTGCACAGCCGGATGGTCGAGCGGCTGCGTCACGGCCGTGTGTTCTTTGCGGGGGACGCCGCGCACGTCCACAGCCCGGCCGGCGCGCAGGGCATGAACACCGGCATCCAGGAGGCGTTCAACCTCGGCTGGAAACTGGCGCGCGTCCTCGGCGCAGGCGCGCCCGAGCGGTTGCTCGACACGTATCACGCGGAGCGCCATCCGATCGAGCGCGACGTGTTGCGGCAGACCGGCTTCGTCACGCAGGTCGTCGAAGCCGAGCGCGGCGCGATGAAACTGCTGCGCGATCATGTCGTGCCGCTGCTGGCGTCGTTCGGGCCGATGCGCGACGCGGTCAGGCGCACGGTGAGCGAGCTCGGCGTGCAGTACCGGAAGAGTCCGCTCACGCTCGAGCGCGTGCTCGACGGCGGCCCGCGCGCGGGCGAGCGCGCGCCCGATGCGCTCGTGCACGTGCTCGACGGGCCGCTCGGTCGGGCGCCCGGCACGGCGCGGCTATACGATCTTCACGATCCGGCGAGTTTCACGCTGTTGCTGCTGGAAGAGCCGGCGAATACCGACGCCGGCGAGGTGCCGCCGATCCCGGCCGATGCGCGGATGCTCGTGCAGGGGCTCGAACGGATCATGCCGGAAGCGGTGCGCGTGTGGCGCGTCGCCGATGCCGAAGGAGACGGTGCGGCGGGGCTCGCGCAGGAATACGGCCGCTCGCGGCCGTCGTTCTATCTGCTGCGGCCCGACGGCTATGTTGCCGCGCGCGGGCGCACGGCGACTGATGCAAACGCGCTGCTGCGCCACTGCGAAAGCTGGTTCGCGGGCATGTCGGTGTCCGCGTAGCCGCGCGGTCAGGCGGGCGCCGCGGCAGGGACGAGCGACGCGCGATGCGCGGCGATCGCAGCGCGCACGATCGGCGCCGCGCGTTGCCCGGCTTCGCTCGACGGATCGTCGAGCGCGGCGAGCAGTGCGCGCCGCATTCGCGGTTCCCAGAAGCGCCGGATATGCTCGGCGATGCCGGCCAGCGCTTCGTCGCGATCGGGCATCGATTCGAAGAATGCGCCGATCTGGTTGGCCATGTCGATCAGGTGTTCGTGGTTCATCGCAGCCTCACTTGCCCGTCGTCACGGCGGCCGGCTCGGCGGCGTGGCGCTCGAGCAGATCGAGCTGCTCCGAGTTGAAGCGCGCATACGCTTGTTGCCAGTCGGACGGTTGCGCAACCGGCATCACCTGAACGGCCGTCACCTTGTATTCCGGGCAGTTCGTCGCCCAGTCGGAGCTTTCCGTCGTGATCACGTTCGCACCCGATTCGGGGAAGTGGAACGTCGTGTACACGACGCCCGGCTGCATGCGCTCGGACACCAGCGCGCGCAACACGGTCTGCCCGGCGCGCGACTCGATGCCGACCCAGTCGCCGGTGCGGATCCCGCGATCTTCCGCGTCGTGCGGATGGATCTCGAGGCGATCCTCTTCGTGCCACCGGACGTTTTCGGTCCGGCGCGTCTGCGCGCCGACGTTGTATTGCGACAGGATGCGGCCCGTCGTCAGGATCAGCGGATAGCGCTGCGTGACCTTCTCCGGCGTCGGAATGAACTTGGTGATCACGAACCGGCCCTTGCCGCGCACGAACGTGTCGATGTGCATGGTCGGCGTGCCTTCCGGCGCGTGTTCGTTGCACGGCCACTGGATGCTGCCGAGCGCGTCGAGCTTCTCGTACGACACGCCCGAGAAGGTCGGCGTGAGCCGTGCGATCTCGTCCATGATTTCCGACGGATGCGTGTAGTGCATGTCGTAGCCGAGCGCCTGCGACAGCAGCAGCGTGACTTCCCAGTCCGCGTAGCCCGCGAGCGGCGGCATCACCTTGCGCACGCGCGAGATGCGGCGCTCGGCGTTCGTGAACGTGCCGTCCTTTTCGAGGAACGTCGAGCCCGGCAGCAGCACGTGCGCGTATTTCGCGGTTTCGTTCAGGAAGATGTCCTGCACGACGATGCATTCCATCGCCGACAGCGCGGCCGCGACATGCTGCGTGTTCGGGTCCGACTGGACGATGTCCTCGCCCTGGCAGTAAAGCCCCTTGAAGCTGCCGTCGAGCGCCGCGTCGAACATGTTCGGGATGCGCAGCCCCGGCTCCGGCTGCAGCGTGGCCGACCACGCCTGCTCGAACTGCGTGCGCACGACCGCGTCGCTGATGTGCCGGTAGCCGGGCAGTTCGTGCGGGAACGAGCCCATGTCGCACGAACCTTGCACGTTGTTCTGACCGCGCAGCGGATTGACGCCGACGCCTTCGCGACCGACGTTGCCGGTCGCCATCGCGAGGTTCGCGATGCCCATCACCGTCGTCGAGCCCTGCGCGTGTTCGGTGACGCCCAGGCCGTAATAGATCGCGGCGTTGCCGCCCGTCGCGTAGAGGCGCGCGGCCTCGCGCACCAACTCGGCCGGCACGCCCGTCACGTCCGCGGTCGCCTCGGGCGAATTGTCGGCCTGCGCGACGAAGTCGCGCCATTGCTCGAACGCGCGCGTGTCGCAGCGCTCGGCGACGAACGCGTCGGCCATCAGCCCTTCGGTGACGATCACGTGCGCCAGTGCGTTGACGATCGCGACGTTGGTGCCGGGGCGCAGCTGCAGATGATGCGTGGCCTTCACGTGCGGGCCGTCGACGACGTCGATGCGGCGCGGGTCGATCACGATCAGCTTCGCGCCTTCGCGCACGCGCCGCTTCAGCCGCGAGCCGAACACCGGATGGCCGTCGGTCGGGTTCGCGCCCATCACGACGATCACGTCGGCCTGGCCGACCGACGCGAACGTCTGCGTGCCGGCCGATTCGCCGAGCGTCGTCTTGAGACCATAGCCGGTCGGCGAGTGACACACGCGTGCGCAGGTATCGACGTTGTTGTTGCCGAACGCGGCGCGCACGAGCTTCTGCACGAGATAGGTTTCCTCGTTCGTGCAGCGCGACGACGTGATGCCGCCAATCGAATCGCGGCCGTACTTCTGCTGCAGCTTGCGGAATTGCGTCGCCGCGTAGGTGAGCGCTTCGTCCCAGCTCACTTCGCGCCACGGGTCGGTGATCTTCTCGCGGATCATCGGCTTCGTGATGCGGTCCTTGTGCGTCGCATAGCCCCACGCGAAACGTCCCTTCACGCACGCGTGGCCTTCGTTCGCGAGACCGTTCTTGTGCGGCGTCATGCGCACGACCTGCGTGCCCTTCATCTCGGCCTTGAACGAGCAGCCGACGCCGCAGTACGCGCAGGTCGTGACGACGGAGTGCTCGGCCTGCCCGAGTTGCACGACGGATTTTTCCTGCAGCGTGGCCGTCGGGCATGCTGCGACGCATGCGCCGCACGACACGCATTCCGATGCCATGAACGATTCGCTTTCGCCCGCGGCGACGCGCGATTCGAAGCCGCGCGCGGCGATCGTCAGCGCGAACGTGCCCTGCGTTTCCTCGCATGCGCGCACGCAGCGGTTGCAGACGATGCACTTCGACGGGTCGTACGTGAAGTACGGGTTCGATTCGTCCTTCGTGTCCTTCAGGTGATTCGCGCCGTCAAAGCCGTAACGCACTTCGCGCAGCCCGACCACGCCGGCCATGTCCTGCAGTTCGCAGTCGCCGTTGGCCGGGCAGGTGAGGCAGTCGAGCGGGTGGTCGGAGATGTACAGCTCCATTACGTTGCGGCGCAGCGACTGCAGCCGATCCGACTGCGTGCGCACCTTCATGCCGGCTTCGGCGGGCGTCGTGCACGACGCCGGATAGCCGCGCCGGCCTTCGATCTCGACGAGGCACAGCCGGCACGAGCCGAACGGTTCGAGCGAATCGGTCGCGCAGAGCTTCGGCACATTGACGCCGGCTTCGATCGCCGCACGCATCACCGACGTGCCGGCCGGCACCGTGACCGGCTGGCCGTCGATTTCGAGCGTGACGTCGGTATCGGCATGCCGTTGCGGCGTGCCGTAGTCGGTATCGTCGTGCGGATCGCGTGCGCGCGCCTGGGCGGCGCTCTTGCACGCGCATTGGCCCGAGCCGCAGCCGCCTTGGCGGACGTTGTTCGTGTCGAGGGACATGCAGGGCTCCTTCTGTCAGGCCGCGGCCTTGACCGGGCCCGACGCGGCTTGCTTGCCGGCAGCGAGCCCGAAATCTTCGGGGAAATGGTCGAGCGCGGACAGCACCGGGTACGGCGTCATGCCGCCCATCGCGCACAGCGAGCCGGCCAGCATCGTGTCGCACAGGTCGCGCAACAGCGTGACCTGCCGCTCCGACGTATCGCCGTGGCGAATCCGCGCGATCGTCTCGACGCCGCGCGTCGAGCCGATCCGGCACGGCGTGCACTTGCCGCACGATTCGATCGCGCAGAACTTCATCGCATATTCGGCGAGTTCGGCGAGATTCGACGTGTCGTCGTGCAGCACGATGCCGCCGTGGCCGACGACCGCGCCGATCGCCGCGTACGCCTCGTAGTCGAGCGGCACGTCCCACTGGTGGTCGGGCAGATAGGTACCGAGCGGGCCGCCGACCTGCGCGGCGCGGGCGGGCCGGCCGCTGGCCGTGCCGCCGCCGAAGTCGAACAGCAGCTCGCGCAGCGTGACGCCGAACGCGAGTTCGACGAGGCCGCCGTGACGGATGTTGCCGGCAAGCTGGAACGGCAGCGTGCCGCGCGAGCGGCCCATCCCGTAGTCGCGATAGAACGCGGCGCCGCGCGCGAAGATCACGGGCGCGGTCGCGAGCGTGATCACGTTGTTGATCACGGTCGGCTGGCCGAACAGACCGGCGAGCGCAGGCAGCGGCGGCTTCGCACGCACGACGCCGCGCTTGCCCTCGAGCGATTCGAGCAACGCCGTTTCCTCGCCGCATACATACGAGCCCGCGCCTTTCGCGACGTGCAGCTCGAATGCGTGCGCGGAGCCGAGCACCTGCTCGCCGAGCCAGCCGGCTTCGCGCGCGCGAACGATCGCGGCTTCGAGCGTGGCGATCGCGTGCGGGTATTCGCTGCGCACGTAGATGTAGCCGACCGTCGCGCCGGTGGCGATGCCCGCGATGATCATCCCTTCGATCAGGCAGTACGGATCGCATTCCATCAGCAGGCGGTCGGAGAACGTGCCCGAATCGCCTTCGTCCGCGTTGCAGACGATGTATTTCTGCGCGGCGCGGGCTTGCCGCACGGTACGCCACTTGATGCCGGCCGGGAATGCCGCGCCGCCGCGGCCGCGCAGCCCCGATTCGATCAGCGTTTCGCATGCGGCGTCGCCGTCGAGCGCCAGTGCGTTCTTCAGGCCGGCGAGGCCGTCGTGTTGCAGATAGTCGTCGATCGACAGCGGATCGGTCAGGCCGATCCGTGCGAACGTGAGCCGCTGCTGGCGTGCGAGATAGGGCAGCGCGTCGACGAGGCCGACGCCGCTCGGATGCGCGCCGCCGTCGAGCCAGTTGGCGTCGAACAGGGCCGGCACGTCGGCGGCCGACAGGTTGGCATAGCCGACGCGGCCCGCGGCCGTCCCGACCTCGACGAGCGGCTCGAGCCACAGCAGCCCGCGCGAACCGTTGCGGACCAGTTCGATCGCGATGCCGCGCCGTTCGGCTTCGGCCGCGATCGCGGCGGCGAGCGCGTCGGCGCCAAGCGCCAGCGCGGACGAATCGCGCGGAACGTAGATGCGGGTCGTCATGCGGCCTCCGGCGTGTGGGCGACCGCGTCGGCCAGCAGCGCGTCGAACTTCTCCGGCGTGACCTTCGCGTGGAGCACGCCGTTGACCGTCATCGACGGCGATTGCGCGCACAGCCCGAGGCAGTAGACCGATTCGAGCGCGACGGCGTCCGGCGCGTGGGCAGGAGCGGCATCGCCGTGCGCGGCGTCGAACCGGCAGCCCGTGCGGGCTTCCGCGTGGGCGGCGAGCGTTTCGCAGCCCATGCTGCGGCACGCTTCGGCGCGGCACATCTGGATCGTCACGCGGGCGGGCGGCGCGGTGCGGAAATGGTGGTAGTAGGTCAGGACGCCGTGCACTTCCGCGCGCGACAGGTTCAGCGCTTTGGCGAGCGGCGCGACGCAGCCCGGCGGCACGTAGCCCGCATCGTCCTGAATCGCGTGCAGGATCGCGACGAGCGACCGGCCGGCGCGCGCATGGCGCTCGACGAGCGCGTCGGGCGCAGGGGAATTCGGGGACATCCGTTATGCTCCTCCAAAGTCTCATATGCGCTCGGAATTCATATAGTGCGCAACGGGACTTCGTTCTGATTGATTTTGACCAACGATAAGCGGAAGATTTCGCAGTCGCAATAGGAAATCGGAGTTCATAATTGATTCGAATCGAATGCGACGCGTATCTGACCGTACGCGACACCGAAGGCCGGTCGGCCAGTCTGTCCGACGTCGCTCCGCTGCTGGAGCTCGTGGCCGACACGGGCAGCATCGCGCAGGCCGCGCAAGCCAAGGGGCTGTCGTACCGGCACGCGTGGGGCATGCTCCGCGCGCTGGAGTCGTGCATCGGCGGCGAGTTGATCGAAACCGCGCGCGGCAAGGGTTCGACGTTGTCGGCGCTCGGGCAGGCGGTCGTCGATACGCAGCGCCTCGCACGCAGCCGCCTCGACGGGAACCTGCGCACGCTGGCGGCCGAGGTGGCCAGCGAGCTGAACCGGCGGCTCGCGCAGCGCGACGGCGCCGTGCGCATTCATGCGTCGCACGGTTACGCGGTGGCGACGCTCGTCTCCGCGCTCGTCGATGCGCAAGCGGCCGTCGACATCAAGTATCGCGAGAGCGTCGAGGCCGTGCAGGCGCTCGCGCGCGGCGAATGCGACCTCGCCGGCTTCCATTTGCCGCGTGGCGCGTTTCGCGCGCAGTGCGCGCAAATCTACCGGCCGTGGCTCGACGACACGCGCCACGTGCTGATTCACCTGACGCGCCGCCAGCAGGGGTTGTTCGTCCCCCGCGGCAACCCGAAGCAAGTTCGCGGGCTGGCGGATCTGGCACGCCACGACATCCGCTTCGTCAACCGCCAGCCGGGGTCGGGCACGCGGATGCTGCTCGATCTCGCGCTGCGCGCGATCGGCATCGATCCGGAGCGCATCGACGGCTATGCGTCGGCCGAGCTCACGCATTCGGCGATCGCGGCGTTCGTCGCGAGCGGTATGGCCGATCTCGGCTTCGGCGTCGAGCCGGCCGCCCGTCATTTCGGGCTCGACTTCATCCCGGTCGTCGACGAGGACTATTACTTCGCATGCGAACGCGCACGGCTCGATGTGCGGCCGCTCGCCGATGTGCTGGCGCTGCTGCGCGACGCACGCTTCGTCGAGCGCGTCGCGCATCTCGACGGCTACGATCCGGCCGCGTGCGGCGCGCTGGAACCCATCGCGACCGGGCTGGCCGGCAACGACGGCGCGAGCGTGCCGGACGGCAATGCCCGGTAACGAGGACGCGATCGAACCGCGCTGCAGCAGCGGGGGATTTGCGCTACGCTTGCCGCTCGATCAACGTTCCAACAAGCACGCCGTTCAGGCGTCATCCCGACATGAAATTTCCCGTTTCCCTTGCCGCGGCAGCGTTGACCGCGGGGCTGCTGGTCGTCGCTTCGCCGTTTGCGTTTGCGCAGAATTCCCCGGGTGTGCCCGGCGGCATCCTGAGCGAACAGTTCCGCCTGAACGAACATCCGCAGATGCCGTTCGCGGCGTCGGCGCCGTCGGAGAAATACCAGAGCGGCAAGAAGTCGGCATTGCGCCGCAAGGGTGACCTGGGCGACCCGAACGGCTGCAACCTGAAGTGCCCGCTGGATACCCGGTAACGCGCAGGCAGCGTGTCGGCGCCCGAGCAGGGCGTTGTCTTCCGCGCAGCGGTTTGATCGCCTGACAGACGCTGTACGTTTCGCCGCGATCCCGCTCTATTCGAGCCCCGCGAAGCCTGTCGCTTCGCGGGGCTCGTGCTTTTCAGCGAGCCTTCATGCAATGCGGGGATGGACGAAGCGGTGGTTCGCCCACCTTGCCGTCTCGACAGAGATTTAGGGTTAACCCGCAAATCAGGAAGGATGTCTTCCTGAAACCTGCCTTATTCTTAAGCATCCACCTACATAAACTTCGGTTTGTCGGCGCTGATCAAGGTGTTCACCGCCGAATCAGACAATCTGGAGGTAGGTCATCATGAAGTCGCTCGTTCAAGCCGTTGTCGTTGCTGCCGCTCTCGTTGCTCCGGTCGTGTCGTTCGCCCAGTCGGGTTCGACGATCACCCGTGCGCAGGTCCGCGCCGAACTGGTTCAACTCCAGCAGGCCGGTTACAACACCGCCCGCGGCGAAGATCCGCATTATCCGGAAGCGATCCAGGCCGCGACGGCGCGTATCGCGGAGCAGCAGCGCAGTGCACTGGCTCAAGCTCAAGGCGCCGACGCCAGCGGCTACGGTGCGCAGGCACAGGGCGCATCGGCGTCGGGTTCGCGCGCCATGGGCGTGCGCCCGGCCAGCGCGGAAGAAATGAAGTCGCTGTATCGCGGCAGCTAAGCTGCACATCGCCCGGTATGGGTGGACACGGGCGCGGAGACGCGTCGTGCCCGAAGCCTGAGCTCCGTGCCCGCCGCCGCCCGGGCGCCACTGATGATGGCGCGGGCGGGGCAGAACCTCCGTTACCTCCGGCCGCCGAACACCGGCGGCATTCCGCCCGGCCCGTCCGTGGCTGGGCGCTTTTTCGGAAGGAGTGGGGCGTGGGCGTTTCGTCGGCAACAAAAAACCCCGCAGACTTGCGTCATGCGGGGTTCGTGCGACGAGCGCGGAATTTGGGGTGGCGTCACTCGAATTGTGGCGTGAAAGACACGATGGTAGAGGGTTTGCCAGTTTCGACGTGTAAATATACCCCCATAAATACCCCCGGACGTTCGATACTGCCCCTCGATCGCCATAGTTGGCGCTCGGTCGCCGGGCCTGCATCGATGCTCTTGAACGCGGGACGACGCGGCCCTGCCCGAAACACTCGGGCGACACCCTGATCTTCGTGCTCGCACGCGTCGCACCCATCTGAACAGCACCTCAAACTGGGGCGATCGCTGACTCGCGGCCGCCACTGGGCGTACGGGGATGGCCTGATGACGGTCGCTCAGGGTAGGAGAGTCGGCGTCGACCAGGTGCGCATAGTCTTCGTTGTGAAGCGGCGAACCGTCGCGCAGGAGCGTCTCGTTTATCCACTCGGCGACGCCGTCGGCCGGCATGAGGTGGCGAAACTAGTTCGAGGCGTCGAAAAGTGCGTTGGGCGGGAGCGGTCGCGCGAGCAATCCATCGCGGTGATCGCTCCGATCATGATTGCGGTTCACGATGCAACCCCTCCCGCAATAGCTATTGCAAAGCTACGAATAGCTATGCTAAATTCAATTTAGCTAATCGCAATGACGTGATAGCTATCAGATACCGAGAAGATACCATGACTACCATCACGCTTAACATTCCGGACGCCGTTTTGCTCGAAGCCCTTCAGGCCGCTGCTGCCGCAGACATCGACCTCGAGGAACTCCTCCTCGCTCGCATCACTGCGAGCGCAGATCACGAGGAAGAGCCCGTGATCGTCCAGTACAACCCGGATGAGATCGCTCAAGCTGTCTATCAGTGCGCGCGCAACTTCAAGGTCAACGACGAATTCACCGTCGAAGAACTGCACCGCATCGGCGTTGGCACGCCTGAATGGAAAGCATTGACCGCTGGGCAACGCATCGCACTCGGTAAGGCGTTCCGCAAGTTGGCCGAAGCTCGGACGCCTGTGTTGACTGGCCCCGATGGCTTCCCGAAGGGTTTCGTTTCGTTCGAGCGTAAGGACGCGCAAAATCGCGCGATCTACTCCTTCCAGACGTCGTCGACGCGCCCCGCTTAACGCCGCGCCCGCCAACAAAAGAGCCCACTGGCTTTCGCTCAGCGGGCTCAACGAATCTGGTGCCAGCAGGGCGGCGGAAACCCGTCTGCACCTTTCGGCGCGCTGGCTTATCACCTCGCTGCGTCTTTCCCGCCGGCGCAGCTAAGGCCGAGCCGAGTATAGCGCGATGATGCATGCTTGATCTGTCATATGAACGATTTAGCATCGCACGATGCACTCCAGGTCGGGTATCACCGGGAAGGTGCCTTGATAGCCGTCGATCGCACGCAGCAACTCGGCGACTTGCTTCGGGTCAGTGAGCGCGGCCATGTGCTCCTGCTGAACCGGTGGCAGCGCGCCGCGGAGGTCCGCGGTTACGTCACGCTGCGCGCGTCCGGTCGCCACGGCATACCGGCACACTTGGCAGATATTTGCGCGGAGACGGTGAGCCGTCTCGAGCGCGCCGCGCTTTTCAACTCGGCGCAGCGCATCAAGCACGTCTGGCGGTGCGAGGTCCGCGATGGGCTTGCCGCCGATCCAAGGGAAAGCGTCGACCTCGGCGGCGCAGGATACGGCCGGCGTGGTTTCCCGACCACGTGGGTGCGTACTTCGCGTGCCATTCGCGCGCCACTGCCTCGAACGAGTTTTCGGCGTTCAGGCGGACTGTCCGCTTCTCCGCCTTCTTCGCCTCGCTCGGATCGATACCGGCAGCCAGCCTTTCTCGAGCCTCGTCGCGCTTCCGGCGCGCAGCTGCGAGCGTGACCTCGGGGTAGACGCCAAGCGCCAGCAACTTCTCTTTGCCGGCGGCGCGGTACTTGAGGCGCCAGTAGCGCTGGCCGGCCGGCGTGACGAGCAGAAACAGGCCCCCGCCGTCGAATAGCTTGATGGGCCTCTCAGCAGGCTTCGTGTTACGGATGGTCGTGTCGGTAAGCGGCATGGGGGTATCTGCGCGTGGGGGTATGTCCGATACCCCCGAAAATACCCCCCAAGTACCCCTAGCTGTCGATTGGCAAACTTTGGAAACGCTGGAAGTAAAAAACCCCGCGAAGCTAGGCTCGGCGGGGTTCTATGGTCAAACGTTGGAGACGTTTGGCGGGTATTTGGTGGAGGCGGCGGGAATCGAACCCGCGTCCAGAAGCGCTCCACGACTAGTTCTACATGTTTAGTCCAGTCTTTTGATTTAACCGCAGCGACGCGGACGAACACGCTGCACTACGGCGATTCG
>Ga0209370_1002177_pt1 | contig 14695 bp, 17 predicted proteins | sample AgamicAtPrz_FD_187164 | JGI IMG/M metagenome (GOLD analysis project Ga0209370, IMG submission 187164) | Agave microbial communities from Guanajuato, Mexico - At.P.rz (SPAdes) (version 2) | ecosystem: Host-associated > Plants > Phyllosphere > Phylloplane/Leaf | place: Guanajuato, Mexico... | reverse complement strand
GGGCGCGTTCAGCGCGCCGGGGATATGGTCCTCGGCGAACTCGAGCGGCGTGCGCACGTCGATGATCTCGTCGAACTCGCCGGCGCGATCGAGGGTGACAATCAGGTTCTTCAATTTGGCGTCGAACGGGGGCGATGCGGCTCGAGGAGCCGCATGGGCGCGGAAGGCGGATTGACGATTATCTCACGGCCGGCGCCCCGGGCCACGGGCGACAGTCGGCGGCGACGATGCAGCCCGCATCGCGTCGATCAGGTGGTCGCGGAATGCGCGCACCGACGCGGGCAGATCGCGCCCCGCCATCGTCTGTACCTGGATGCTGCGTTCGCGCAGTTGCGGGTTCGTCATCGGCACGACGACGAAGCCGTCCGCCTCGGAGCGGTCGCGCACCGACAACAGCCCCGTGAACATCACCGCGCCCGTGCGTCGCGCGTAGCCGTACATCGCCGCGGTGTTGTTGCTCGTCAATTCGGGCTCGAGCAGCAGCCCGTCGAGCGCGCACGCGATGTCGATCAGCTGGCGCACCGTCGTGCCGGCCTCGGGCAGCACATGCGCGTGCCGCGCGACATCGGCAAGCGATACCGCGTCGCGCGTCGCGAGCGGATGATCGTGCCGCACCAGCGCAAAGACCGGCGCGCGCTCGGTGTGGTCGACGCGCACGCCCCGCTCCGGCGCGAGACTGAAGGTCAACGCGATGTCCGCATCGCCGTCGCGCACGCGCCGGGTCGCGTCCGCCGGCGACACGACCCACACGGTGAAATCGACGCCCGGGTGGCGGCCCTTGAAGCTCGCGAGCACCGCAGGCAGGAAGTCGATCGCGAACCCTTCCGAGCATGCGATCTTCAGCAGGCTGCCGTGCAGCGCCTCGAGCCCGCCGATGTCCTTCATCACGTGCTCGGCCTCCAGCAGGCTGCGCTGCGCGAACGCCAGCAACCGCTCTCCCGCCTCCGACAACGCCATCCCGCGCGGCCGCCGCTCGAACAGCGGCGCGCCGAGCTCGCTCTCGAGTTTCGCGATCTGGCGGCTGATCGCCGACACGGCCACGTGCAGCCGCGCGGACGCGTCGCTGATCGAGCCGGTACGCGCCACCTCGACGAAATACCGCAACGCCAGGCCATGCAGGAATGCCGCCATCGTTCTGTCTCCGCGCAGCATCCGGCCGCACTGCTTTGCCTTTTCGGCAAAGAAAGGTTCGAAATTCGATCATTGTGACAAAAAAACCGGCTTTCTAGAATCGATCGCACTTCACGTTGCCTGCGCGGCCCGCGCGCAGCAAACCCGACCGAGGAGACACGATTTGAGCCGTACCGCCGCCATCCAGCACGCGCTGAACCAGTTCGAATCCGGTGCGTTTTTCACGACCCTGAGCCGCCGCGTCGGCCTGCGCACCGAAAGCCAGGAAAGCGGCAGCGAAGCCACGCTGCGCGCTTATCTGACCGACGAGATCGCGCCCGAGGCCGCGCGCCTCGGCTTCACGTCGCGGATCGTCGACAACCCGGTCGACGGCGGCGGCCCGTTCCTGCTCGCGGCGCGCCACGAAGACGACGCGCTGCCGACCGTGCTGATCTACGGCCACGGCGACGTCGTGCGCGGCTACGACGCGCAGTGGCGCGCGCCGCTGTCGCCGTGGACGCTGACGGCCGACGGCGACCGCTGGTACGGCCGCGGCAGCGCCGACAACAAGGGCCAGCACACGATCAACCTGGCCGCGCTGGCGAGCGTGCTCGATGCGCGTGGCGGCCGGCTGGGTTTCAACGCGAAGCTGCTGATCGAGATGGGCGAGGAAACCGGATCGCCGGGCCTCGACGCGCTGTGCCGCCAGGAACGCGACGCGCTCGCGGCCGACGTGCTGATCGCGTCCGACGGCCCGCGCATCGCCGCCGCACGCCCGACGGTGTTCCTCGGCTCGCGCGGCGCGGTCAACTTCAAGCTCAGCCTGCGCGCCCGCGACGGCGCGCATCACTCCGGCAACTGGGGCGGACTGCTGCGCAATCCGGCGATCGTGCTCGCGCATGCGCTCGCGAGCCTCGTCGACGCGCGCGGGGCGATTCGCGTCGCGGGGCTGCGCCCGCCGCCGATCCCGGCCGCGGTGCGCGACGCGCTCGCCGATCTTTCGGTCGGCGGCGGCCCCGGCGACCCGGCGCTCGACGCCGACTGGGGCGAGCCCGGCCTGTCCGCGGCCGAGCGCGTGTTCGGCTGGAACACGTTCGAGATCCTCGCGTTCAAGTCCGGCAATCCGGAGCACCCCGTCAACGCGATCCCGCCCGCCGCGTATGCGCACTGCCAGTTGCGCTTCGTCGTCGGCACCGACTGGGAAGCGCTGCAGGCGCACCTGCGCGCGCATCTCGATGCGCACGGCTTCGCCGACATCGAGATCGACGTCGAACGCGGCGCACCGGCGACGCGCGTGCCGCCGGACGATCCGTGGGTCCGCTGGGCCGTCGCGTCGCTCGCGCGCACCACCGGCAAGAAGCCCGCGATCCTGCCGAATCTCGGCGGCACGCTGCCGAACGAGGTGTTTGCCGACACGCTCGGGCTGCCGACGCTGTGGGTGCCGCATTCGTACCCGGCGTGCTCGCAGCACGCGCCCGACGAGCACCTGCTCGCAAGCGTCGTCAGCGAGGGGCTGCAGATGATGGCCGGCCTCTTCTGGGATCTCGGCGACGACGCGCCGCCCGTTCGCCGCGCGGCATCCGCCGCGGCCGGCGCCACCCTGTAACGCGCTTCGCCCCTTTCACGGGACCTGCACACACGATGAATACGACCACCCTGACCGCGCAGGACGCCGCGCGCCCCAGCGCCGCGAAAATCCGCCGCATCATCTTCGCGGCGTCGATCGGCAACGCACTCGAATGGTTCGACCTGATCGTCTACGGCTTCTTCGCGGTGACGATCGCCAAGCTGTTCTTCCCGGCCACGAGCGAAGCGACGTCGCTGATGCTGACGCTCGGCACGTTCGGGCTGTCGTACCTGATCCGGCCGATCGGCGGCTTCGTCCTCGGCGCGTATGCCGACCGCGCGGGCCGCAAGGCGTCGCTGCTGCTGTCGATCGCGATGATGATGGCCGGCACGCTGCTGATCGCGCTGATGCCGACCTACGCATCGATCGGCATGCTCGCGCCGCTCGGGATCATGCTGTCGCGGCTGATGCAGGGCTTTTCCGCCGGCGGCGAATTCGCGAGTTCGACCGCATTCCTCGTCGAGCACGCGCCGCAGCGGCGCGGCTTCATGTCGAGCTGGCAGTTCGCGAGCCAGGGCCTCGCGACGTTGCTCGCGTCGGGCTTCGGCGCGCTGCTGACGGCCACGCTGACTTCCGCGCAACTCGAAAGCTGGGGCTGGCGCGTGCCGTTCCTGTTCGGCCTCGCGATCGGGCCGGTCGGGCTGTACATCCGCCGCTATGTCGACGAAGGCGTCGAGTTCAAGACGCAGGCGCGCTCCGAAGCGCCGGTGCGCGACCTGTTCGCGGACCAGAAGTTGCGGCTGCTGCTGTCGATCGGCGCGCTCGTGATCTCGACCGCGATCAACTACATGATCCTGTACATGCCGACCTACGCGATCAAGCAGCTCGGGTTGCCTGCATCGACGGGCTTCGCGGCGACGCTCGCGACCGGCTTCGTGCTGACGCTCGTCACGCCGGTCGTCGGCCACCTGTCCGACCGCACCGGGCGGATCCGCATGATGGCGGTCGCGGCCGTGCTGATGCTGCTGACCGTGTGGCCGACGTTCGCATGGCTCACACGCCACGCGTCGTTCGCGACGATGCTCGCCGCCCTGGTCTGGATCGGCGCGCTGAAGGCGATGTACTGCGGCGCGCTGCCGGCGCTGATGGCCGAACTGTTCCCGTCGCAGACGCGCGCCACCGGGCTCGCGGTCAGCTACAACACCGGCGTCACGCTGTTCGGCGGCTTCGCGCCGTTCGTCATCACCTGGCTGATCAGCACGACCGGCAACCGGTTGTCGCCGGCGCTCTACCTGATGGGGTGTGCGCTGCTGAGCCTGGCCGCGCTGTTCGTCGCGCGCACGCGGTTGAAGATGCGCTGACGCGAGAAACGACGGCGCGGCGATGCGCCGTCGATGCAACCGATCGCGGCCCGTCGCGGCATCGCTGCCGCGTGGGCCGCGCGCCGTTTACGGCGCCGGGTTCGGCTGCCGTTCGTGCAGCGCGTCGATCTCGGCAAGGATCTCGTCGGACAGCGTCACGTCGATGCTGCCGATGTTCTCCTTCAACTGCTCGAGCGACGTCGCGCCGACCAGATTGCTGCGCACGAACGGGCGGCTGTTGACGAACGCGAGCGCCAGTTGCGCAGGCGACAGCCCGTGACGCCGCGCGAGCGCGACGTAACGCGACGTCGCGTCGACGGCCTGCGGCTTGCTGTAGCGCTGGAAACGCTCGAACAGCGTGATGCGCGCGCCGGCCGGGCGCGCGCCGTTCTCGTACTTGCCGGACAGCCAGCCGAACGCGAGCGGCGAATACGCGAGCAGTCCGACGCCGTCGCGATGCGTGAATTCCGACAGCCCGTTTTCGAACGTGCGGTTCAGCAGGCTGTACGGATTCTGGATGCTCGCGATCCGCGGCAACCCGAGCTGCTCGGCCGCGCGCAGGAACTGCGCGACACCCCACGGCGTTTCGTTCGACACGCCGATCGCGCGCACCTTGCCGGCCTTCACGAATTCCGCGAGCACGCCGAGCGTTTCCTCGATCGGCACCGTGTACGCGTCGTCGACCCACGGATACGCGGGCCGGCCGAACGTGGTCGTGCTGCGATCGGGCCAATGCAGCTGGTACAGATCGACGTAGTCGGTCTGCAAGCGCTTGAGGCTGCCGTCGAGCGCTTCGGTCAGGTTCTTGCGGTCGAACTGGTTGCCCTCGCCGCGAATATGGCGCGGATTGTGCGGCTGCCGCGCCGGCCCCGCGATCTTCGTCGCGAGCACGATGCGCTCGCGCTGCGCGCGATGCTGCGCGATCCAGGTGCCGATATATTGCTCGGTGCGGCCCTGCGTGTCGGGCTTCGGCGGCACCGGGTACATCTCCGCGGCGTCGATCAGCGTCACGCCCTGCCCGAGCGCGTAGTCGATCTGCTCGTGCGCGTCGCGCTCCGAATTCTGCTCGCCCCACGTCATCGTGCCGAGACCGATCAGGCTGACCTCGATGCCCGAATCGCCGAGTGTGCGGTATTCCATGCTGTTCCTGTCGCGTCGGTGGAAAGCAGAAACGCTATCACATTGAAGCCGACTGCTTCAGCCGGGCGCCGTGCACGCTTACAAGCGGCCTTCGGTGCTGCCCCGCGCGTTCATGCGCCCGCTTGGACGAGGGTGCTGCCGCGCTCCGTCACTGCGGCCGCTGGATGAAGCAGGTCGCCGACGCGTGCGCGACGATCTTGTCGTCCGGCGTCTTCAGCGTGCCCTCCGCGACGCCCAGCGAGCGCGACAGGTGAATCACGCGCCCTTCCGCGATCAGGTCGACGTCGCGCGGCACGGGCCGCAGCATCTTCACGTGCAGATCGACGGTGCCGTAACCGACGCCCGCATCGAGCATCGAATGCACCGCGCACCCGGTGACCGAATCGAGCACCGTCGCGGCGAACCCGCCGTGCACGCCGCCCAGCGGATTCAGGTGCCGGCCGTCCGCCCGCGCCGAAAACTTCACGTAACCGAGCTCGACGTCGAGCGGACGCATCGGGATCGTCTCGGAAATCGACGCAAGGGGCGCGTCTCCCGACACGGCGGCACGCAGCAGGTCGAGGCCAGACAGGGAAAGCGGATTCATCGGGTTGTCTCCGGGTTGAAAGCGCGTCGCCGCGCGAGTAAGTTCTAAATTGGAACTCATTATTGTCAACGGTACCGGTCGTTGTCAACGCGGCAGCGCCTGTTGGGACCGAAGGCGGGTTCTATAATCGAACCCGATATTTCGCTGAACCGCCGCAAGACCGCCGCAGGAGGCAAGAGACTCGACGATGAAATGGGATGACATCGGCACGCTGAACTGTTCGGTCGCGCGCACGCTCGCCGTGCTCGGCGACCGCTGGACCATGCTGATCCTGCGCAACGCATTCCTCGGCTGCCGCCGCTTCGATGCGTTCCAGGCCCAGCTTGGCCTGACGCGCCACGTGCTGGCCGAACGGCTCGCGCGGCTCGTCGACGAAGGCGTACTCGTCAAGCGCGCGTATCAGGAACGCCCGCCGCGCTTCGAATACCGGCTGACGGAAAAGGGCCTCGACCTCTACCCGGCCCTGCTCGCGCTGATGGCGTGGGGCGATCGCTGGAAGGACGACGGCCAGGGGCCACCGGTGCAATTGCGCCACCGGGCCTGCGGGCATCTGATGCACGCGGTCACCGTATGCTCGGCGTGCGGCGAACCGCTCGACGCGCGCGACGTGCAGCCCGAGCCCGGGCCCGGATGGATCGTGTCCGACGAGGCCGGGGCAACTTCAGCCACGGAGTGACGATACGTCGCGCGCGGATGTCTGTCTCGCGCGCCCGCTCGACATCCGCTTGGGGCGCTGGCCGCATCGAATCCGGGGCCGTCCGACCGGGCGCACGCATTGCTCCCACGCGAGCGCCCTGCAACGGCAAACGCAATCGCATGCCATCGCGGCCCTATCCGGTATCCGTTGATCGCCCCACTCGCACGCACGAGCTGCACAACGCAACTTTGCGTCCCCCTCTCCACCGCTGCCGATCATCGCGCGCCCCTTCGCTTCGCATCCGCACGTGACCGGGCCGCCACGCGTGCGTTACACTCACGGCCCGCTGTCTCGAAATTATTCGCTGTCCAAGATGTTGTCGCGCAATCGCCTCGCTGCCGCCTGTCTCGCCGCTTCCCTGCTCGCCACCCCGTTCGCCGCCTTCGGCAAGACGCAAAGCGAATCGCTGCTCCAGCAAGCGATCGATCTCGTGTCGCGATGGCTGCCGGCTCCCACTCACGAAGCACCCGCGACCCAGGTCGTCGAATCGGCATTCTCGCCCGACGGCGGTGCCGAGGCGCTCGTGCTGAAAGCGATCGGGGCGGCGCGCAGCTCGATCCGGGTCGCCGCCTACTCGTTCACGTCGCCGCCCGTCGCGCGCGCGCTGCTTGCCGCCAAGCGCCGCGGCGTCAATGTCGCGGTGGTCGTCGACGACAAGGGCAACCGCGCGAAGAGCAGCAAGCAGGCACTGAACCTGCTCGTCAATGCGGGCATCCCGACCCGCACGATCGACGCCTATGCGATCCATCACGACAAATACCTCGTGATCGACGCCGAGCACGTCGAAACGGGTTCGTTCAACTACAGTGCGTCGGCGGCCAGCCGCAATTCCGAAAACGTCGTCGTGGTCTGGAACAACCCGCAACTCGCGTCGCGCTACCTCACGCACTGGCAAAGCCGCTTCGACCAGGGCACGCCGTACCGCTCCAGCTACTGACGCGCGACACGCGCTTTCGCCCGGCGCTCGACCGCTCGCATGTTGGCCGCCGTGTTGCAGATGATCGGCGAGCATGGCGCGATGTTCAATTCGGCCGAATGGCCCGCACGCCGCCTCGCGAAGCGCCCGTCCCGCGCGATGGCCACGCTCAATGGATTTCAGGCACCCGCCCGGTCGCGACGCCGGCATGCGCGCTCGACACACAACGGCTCGCGTGCCCGTCCGCGCCGCTGGCCGAATTTGCCGACAGCCCGTGGTCGCCCGTCGGCAGCACGCTGCGCACGCAATCGGCGCTGAACGTCAGCGTGTTCTGAACCAGCGGGTAAAGGAAATACAGCGCAAACGCGAGATAGCCCGCGTACAGAATTCGAACCATGGTGCGATGGGATGAGATGGGATGGGATGAACGATTGGACTCGTCCTGTTTACGGCATGGCGATGCGCGCCTTGAGGTATCGCGTGTCCGATTCCGCATCGGGACGAAACCCGGGTCGGTGACGCCGGCCGGCCGCTCACCGCACCGAACGGCGCCGCCATCGACACGCTGTACGTGATCGACACGCGGCCCGCTCGCTCGAACCCGGCGAACTCACGCTGCCGGCGATCTCGCGCGCGCCCACGTGAGCGCGCTCAACACGCTCTCCGAAACGTTGACCGGTGCGCTACGCGACAGCGACGTCATTGCACGGCTCGGCGGCGACGAGTTCGTCGTGCTATTGAGCGCCACCGATCCGGCCGACGTCGCCGAACCCGTCGAACGCGTCACGCAGGCGCTCGAGCAGCGCAACGCAGCCGACGCGCGCGGCTACGCGATCCGGTTCAGCGTCGGGCACGTTGCCTACGATCCCGCACGCCATCGCCCCGTCGCCGACCTGCTGGCATCGGCCGATCGCCGGATGTACGAACACAAGCAGCGCGGCAAGACGACCGGCGCATAACCGCGAACGAGCCAGACGGGCCGCGGCGAGATCGAGTCGCCGCACAGCCCGCTCGCCGCGCTCGTGCGCCGGCGTCGGTTCAACTGCCGCAGGGCGGCGCACTGGCCATGGCATCCGCGATCTGCTCGGGTGTCAGATCGCGCTGATGCGTCGCCAGCGACCAGCGGTGCCCGAACGGATCCTCGACCTGCCCGTAACGATCGCCCCAGAACATGTCGGCGGCCGGAATCGTCACCGTCGCGCCGGCCGCGACCGCCTTCGCGATGGCCGCGTCGGTGTCCGGCACGTACAGATGCAGGCAGACGGGCGTGCCTTTCAGCGCCTTCGGCCCCAGCGCGCCGTGCTCGGGCATTTCGTCGACCAGCATCAGCGTCGAATCGCCAATCGCAAGGCACGCATGCGCGAGCCGGCCGTCGGGCATCGCGAGGCGAAACTGTTCGGTCGCATTGAATGCGCGCTTGTAGAAGTCGATGGCCGCGGTTGCGCCCGCGCAGATCAGATGCGGGGTCAGCGTGCGCATCCCTTCCGGGATCGGCTTGACGGACGTGGGCATGGTGTCGCTCCTTCAGTCGGTGGTCGTATCGAAAATCGGGACGGACGCGCGATGCGCACGTCTCCGATGCTACGACGGACGACGCCCTCGGGAATCGACACGGCACTCGGGATTTTTTTTATTTGCTCGAGTGACGGAGTGCGCAGGACACCGCATCGGGCATCACCGGCCCGCTTGGTCGGCCTGTTCGTCCGGCAGGCCGAATTGACGGCGGCAGGCCTCCAGCAACTCGGCCACCGCGTCGAGCGGAAGATCGGCAAACCGGGCGATCGGCAGCATCACGCCGCCCGGCACCTTCGTGCGCGACGAATGCGCGGAGAACTGGTAGCCGATGTAATGATTGCCGGCGACGCGGACGATCCGGAATCCCGTGACGTCACGCCACGGCGTGACGGGTTTTTCGCGCGCGGAACCGATCAGCCGGAAGCCCGTCTCGTCGACCTGCAGCGCCAGCTTGCGCCGCGACGAGACGAACAACGCGGCACTGGCGAGCCCCAGCAAAGCGGCCAGCGCCGCTACTGGCCAGAGCGTCGGGGCGGCCACATAACCGCACAGGCTCGCCGCGGCCAGCCCTGCACACCCGACCGCCCTCCTTTTCAGGCTTCGGCTGTCGACCGCCAGCGTCACCGGCAACGCGCCGATGACCGTTCCTGTGACGGGATCGACATGCCAGCCGGAATCCTTCGTGTCGCGTTCGTCGTTCATTGCACGCCGGCTCGTGTCGACGGCCGCCGGTTCATCGACGCGGCCGGCATGTCGGGATTCCGGTCCCGTTTGCGCGAATCACGCGCCATTGCGCCGCCGTCGGTCAATTGCATACCTTGACGCTACCGTTGGTCCTGCATTCGCCGATGGCCCAGTGGCTCTGCCCTGCCAGACGAGGCGCGACGCCCATCCCGCGAATCGGCGCGGCCGGCGGCGGCGATGCAGGAACGGTCGCCGACGCGGTCTCGGGCGACGGTTGCACGGGCGCCGGCCCGGACGCGGTCTGACAGGCGGCAAGCGTCAGACAAAGCGCGAATGCCGGCGGGGCGATGGCGGATCTGGGCATGGTCATGGGCGCGTTCGCGCGATTCGGTTTGGGTAGCGGCTCGCCGTCAAATCTGCGGCAGATCGTGCAACGTGCGCGACTCGCTCGTTGCATCAATGTCGAGCTCGATGCCTTCCGACGCGTCGCGATACAGCACGCGTTTCAGCCTGGGCCCGATTGCTGTGGTGTCCGACGCCGAGAAGATCGCGCGGACATCGTTACCGGACGCGAGCGCGCGGGCCACGTCGGCCACCGGGGCCTCGCTGGGCGTCGCCGCCCACGAGCGATCGGCCGGGTTCACGGCCGCCCAGCGAACGTGCGTCACGCGCGCGCTGAGCGGATCGATTCGGACACCATTCACCGCAAACGTCGACATCGGCATCTCCTTTGAATTTTTGCGGCCTGCCGCGTGCATGCGGCGAGCGGCGAGCAGCCCGGACCTCGCCTGCGCAGCGCGCACGGCCCGCGATCAGGGGCGCGGCGCCGGCCAACGCGATTTTCGATGATACATTGAGACGCTTTGCAACCGTCAACAGACAATCGTGTACGGGAGAAACACATGAGCGACGCCTGGGGAACCTTCCCTGCCAGAATGGGCGACCATCAGGCTTTCATCAGCTTCAACCACGGCTTTGCGGAAATCGCGGAAGACGATCCGCGCACGTCGCTGCTCAGCGTGCGCGTCCCCTTTGCGCATCCGTCGCCCGAAGGTCTGCCGACCGGCGACGAATTCGCCGATCTCGCGAAGATCGAGGATCTGCTCGACGCCGCGATCACCGCGAAAGGCGGCGTGCAGGTCGGCCGCATCACCGTCGACGGCAACCGGGATTTTCTTTTCTACGTGCCGTTCGACGAAGAGGCGGGCGCGGAGATCGTCGACTCGCTGGCCGACCAGACGACCTATGCGCTTCAGTACGCCCATCAGGACGATCCGGACAAGACGACATACTGGCAGACGCTCTACCCGACCGACGACGACTGGCAGATCATGCGCGACATGCGCACACTGGATGCGCTGCGGCAGCAAGGCGACGCGCCCGACACGAGCCGGCGCGTGGGGCACTGGGCGTACTTCCCCGACCCGAGCGACGCGCACCAGTTCGCGGACTGGGCCGAAGCGAAAGGCTATCCGGTCGAATCGGTCGCGCCGACCGAAGACGGCAAATCGGCGGTGCGGTTTTCGCACGAAGGCACGATGGCGCTCGCCGACATCACGCGCCATACGATCGCGATCAATCGCGAAGCGCGCGCGCTCGGCGGGAACTACGACGGATGGGAGACCAGCGTCGAGCAGGCGGGCTGAGCAGAGCACCGTGCCCGTGGCGCGTGATGCGACGTCACGCAGGCGACGCAAAAAACATCCCGGCGGCATTGTTGCTCGCCGCCGGGATCAAGGCATCGCCGGCAAGAACCGGCGATGGGCCTGAGGGTTCGCTCAGGCACGAGGAAAGCGATTCGTGCGGATCGGGCGAACGGATGTCGGGGTGCGAACGTGTGCCGTCGCGCAGCCCGCCGAACGCCTGTCCGGTTCCGCCGACGCACTCTTCCGGCGTCGGTGGGCAAAAAGCCCCCGCTCCTGCGCGAGCGAGCGGGGAAATGGTTGACCGGGCCGGGGAAGAACGGTCAACCGGTCGAATTGTGATCGCGGGTCGCGCGACGGTCTGTGCGGCAACTCACCCTTTAGTGACAATGTGACGGCAACCGGCATGCTCGCGTGCCGGCGAATACCGTCATGATTCAAGCGCGACGCATTGTTTGCCGGCCTCGCTGACGAGGAGCCGGCGACAGCGTCGCCTTTTCATTTCAGCGTTTAATCTTGTTTTAATTCAAGTCGATTTTTCAGACCCGGGTGCAGTTTCCGGTAAGCCGCGGATATTGTCAAAGCAGGATCATTCTATTTTTTCGCAATGCAATTCTCGCCTCATTTTTCGCATGGAATTTCTCGCGCGCAATGATCTGCGTCACGAAAACACGAGTTCGTCGCTACAACGAGCCATTGGAAACCCAGTCGGCAACCATATCGATCCAGTCGAGATTGCCGACGATTTCAATAGCGGCGTCGCCGATGATTTCGGCCGTCGACGCATCTGCCGCCACCGCGCCGGTTGCCACCGCGCTCGCCTTCGCCATCTCGGTCGAGGCGACGGGCCTCGGATCGGCAAGCCGCGCCAGCCAGTCGACGATACTGGCGCGCGCGTCCTCCGCATCGGCGAAATCGTTTCGCTCGAGAAAACGATCGAACACGATCCATCCGAGCGTCTTGCTGCGCACTTCGGATTCGAGCTGCCTGTCGACAACGGCGGTACGGCCGGACTCCGTGATTTCGAGCGTTGCCGTGAAGCGGTAATCGAGATATTCGATCTCGAGTTTCGACGACTTGGCTTCTCCGTTCAATGTGCCCTCTCGATTTTCATGATGCCCGTTGCCTGACGAGCGCTTCGCGACACAGTATGAATCTTGCGTGAATTTCGCGCAGGGCTTCATTCTCGCTGGCAGTATCGCGATATTCTCGCGACCTGTCGACATGGACCGTCGACGTATGATCGTCGCCATTCCATTTGCAGGCTGAGCCGCAAGTCGCCCCGTTTTCCTGTTTTTGGTATTGACCTGCTGCGCAGCCGTGCGCGCTGCTAAACTCGAATCACAAAGACCGCTTGCGCCACCAGAGGAAATAATGACGCTCGCTCACGCACGACAAAGCGGCGTAGATGTCTGGATCGTCCAGCTTCCCGGGCACGCTCCCTATGCCTACACGCACCTCAAGCGGGTATTCTCGTCCGACGACTCTCGACATCGGGTCGTGACGATCGACCTGAAGAAGCTGCTGGCCTGCGCCGACCGAGACACCACCGACTATGTGCTGCCGTCAGTTCAGTACTGGGCGCCTGGAAAAGCCGCAGGCATTCGCGAATTCCTCGATCCGAACCAGGACCGGATTCCGGACATGCCGTTCATCACGTTTCGCGAGACGAGAACGCGAACGTTGCTCGGCATTCCCGGCTTGTCGAAAATCGGCGTCGCATCGTTCCGTAACGGCCAGCATCGCGCGCGCTATCTCGCCTATGCCGGCGCGACGATCTTGCCCGTCGAAATCCACGAGACCGAAGCCGATTTGCTTGTGCGGTATTGCGGCGAATGATGGCAAAGTCCGTTCGGTTTTCCCGTGGCGCGATGCCATAGCGGCTGGGTGCCGCCGCCCGCGCCGAAGCCAGCAAGCGTTCAAGCCTCGATCGCGTAAATCCGGTCAATGACTTCCGTCTGGCCGATGCGACACGTTTCGACACCGACCAATTGCCAGCCGTTGTGTTCGTAGAACCCGATCGCACGCACGTTGCCCTCCAGCACCTGCAGATGGACCTTATCCACGCCGATCGACCGGGCCCACGCGCGAACGGCTTCGATCATGCGCTTGCCCGTGCCGCCGCCGTGATGCGAAGGATGAACGTGCAGGCAGTCGAGCAGCACGCCAAGCGCCGGATCGACGGGGCGCTCGGCGCTGACGAACCCGACGGGCTCGCCATTCGACTCGGCGATCAGCACGAGGCCCCACTCGCTCTCGTTGCGATCGAGATACTTGCGCCACCGGACCGCGTGCTCCATCGGCACCTCGTCGGACAGATAGCTGGCCGGAAGGATGTGGCTATAGGCGGTTTGCCAACTCAGCGTGTGCAGGCGAGCGATGTGATTCGCGTCGTGGGGCGTCGCGGCGCGCAGTGTGACCCGGGTGTCCGGCATCGGTAGCCACTCCTTGTACGGGTTCTCGAGATCGGCATGTGTCGCCGCAAAATATACCGTGCTTTGCGGGATGCACTTCGCCGGAGCCCGTCGTCGGGAGGTTGGCACGCGGGCAAAAAAAATCCCGACACCTTCTCCGGTCGTCGGGATCGAACGGCCCTGCAAAGCATGAGGGCACGAGGAAGGTCCTACATTACACGCATGCAAGACTGTTGCGCTTTGTCGGTTTGCGCCAAGCCCCTGTTCGATTCCGCCAATCAGCCGGTTGCGAGCGGCCGTAAACGAAAAAAGCCTGCTCGCGTGTTGCGCGAGCAGGCAAGAAAACGGATCAGCATTCGAGGCACGAGGGCTGTCCAAGGAAGATAACGGCACGGCGCGCGGGAACCTTAGGCGGGAAAAGAAGCTTCGTGGGCAAACGGGTGCGAACGTTGTCATCGCAACGACACGGAAACACGATAAGGAGCGGGCCCGGACCTGCTTCGGCATCTCCCCCCATCCACATCGGAGATGCCAGACAAGTGGTGTTATCGATCGATACCGCGCATGATCGCGCGCCCGATTTCGATACCTGCCCGCCTCGCCTCGTCCGAGGTCTCATATTCGGTATCGAAGTCATATCGCCGGGGCGACTCGATTCCGTCTTTACGAACCCGAACGTTCGCCATCCACGTACTGCCGGGTGCCGGCTGCACGGACTCGACGATGATTTCGTAACCGTCGAATTCATCGCAATTGCATTCGATTCTCTTGTGCATACGGTGCCCCTCACATGCGCCTGATGCTGCTGTCGCGCAGCTCGCTGATGCAAGCGTTCTTTTGAAGCGTGAGGCCGAAATGGCATCGTGGTTGATTCGTTGAATACGGGGATGCGACTACTACGTTAAAGACCCCATGACTAAAACACACCGTGGCTGCGTCCGAACGCCAGAAAGCAAAAAGCCCGGTTCAATGAACCGGGCTTTTTGCTTGAATTTGTTGGGGTGGCTGATGGGACTCGAACCCACGACGACAGGAATCACAATCCTGGACTCTACCAACTGA
>Ga0209370_1002175_pt1 | contig 14706 bp, 22 predicted proteins | sample AgamicAtPrz_FD_187164 | JGI IMG/M metagenome (GOLD analysis project Ga0209370, IMG submission 187164) | Agave microbial communities from Guanajuato, Mexico - At.P.rz (SPAdes) (version 2) | ecosystem: Host-associated > Plants > Phyllosphere > Phylloplane/Leaf | place: Guanajuato, Mexico... | reverse complement strand
CACGCGAGCGACACTTCACCAGGGCGGCCGAAGCGCTGGGTATTTCACAGCCTCCTCTGAGTCAGCAGATCAAACGGCTCGAAGAGGAAGTGGGCACGCCGCTGTTCAGACGCCTGACGCGGGGCGTAGAGCTAACCGAAGCGGGAGAAGCCTTCTACGAGGACGCCTGTAAGATCCTGGCGCTGAGCGACGCCGCGCTGGAGAAAGCCCGGGGCATCGCGCGCGGTCTGAACGGTAACCTGTCGATTGGCATTACCAGTTCAGATGCTTTTCATCCCAAAATTTTCACGCTCATTCGTCAGTTTCAGGTACAGAACATGGCGGTGCAGGTACACCAGGTGGAGGCCAATATGTCTTCGCTGACGGCGATGCTGGCGGAGGGGGAACTGGATATTGCCTTCGTGCGGCTGCCGTGCGAGAGCAGCAAGGCGTTCGAGTTAAAGATCCTTGACCGGGAACCGATGGTGGTGGCGCTGCATCGCGACCATCCGCTCGCAACAAGCGGCGATCTGGCGCTGGAGCAGCTCCGGGATACGCCAGTGGTGTTGTTCCCGCAGGAGGTCGCGCCCGGCCTGTTCGACCGGGTTTACAGCTGCTGCGAACGGGCCGGAATAGACGTACAGCACGCGCTGCAGTCGTCACAGCTTTCGTCCTCCCTGAGCATGGTCTCTGCAGGCGGCGGGTTCGCGCTGGTGCCGAAGTCAATGGCGGCCATTTCACCGCCGAATGTCACCTATCATGCGCTGAGCTCACCCGAGCTTTATACCGATATCGCGCTCTGCTGGCGACGCTTTGAACGCTCGCGGACGGTGAAGCGGTTCTTGACGATGATAAGCGAGGAGTAGCGGCCGGTTTGGTTTGTGGTTTTTGTAGGCCGGATAAGGCGTAGCCGCCATCCGGCAAGACAGCTTCTGGCGTCAAATCCAGACATCATTCTCGGCGGTGCGTTCCCCGCCTTCGTGCCCGGTATTAAGGACGCCGCAAGGTTCTATCATCATCATTTTTACCGTCCCCTCTGCAGAGGTTTTGTGCTCTACACCTTTTGACACCACGTACAGTTCCCCCGGATTGACGAGCACATGCCCGTCACGAAAATCAATACGTAACACACCCTCGACAACGATGAATGCTTCATCGGTTTCAGGATGCGAGTGCCATATAAAATCTCCCTCAATTTTCACAATCTTAAACTGGTAGTCATTCATCTGTGCGATGACTTTCGGCTGCCAGTGCGCGTCAAAGAGGGAAAATTTATGTTCCAGATTAACAGCTTGATACATGGTGACACTCCCTATGGTTGAGAAGTCACCAGGATAGAGTAAGGCCGTTGCACCAGTCTTGAACGATCGTGCAACTCAGGCACGGCTGTTTTGAATGAATTTTTGCCAGCGTCCCGGCGAGATCCCCACCGTTTTTATAAACTGGCGAGTCATATGACTCTGGTCGGAAAACCCGGCTTCAACGGCCGCTTCAGCAAGCGACAGCCCCTTCTCTATCAAATGTCGGCAATATTCAAGACGGCGCATCGTTACATAGCGATACGGGCTTGTTCCGTACAGTGCGCGAAAATCCCGGCTCAGGCTCCAGCGATCCCTGCCGCTGACGGCGGATAATGTCTCCAGCGTAATGTTCTGGCTAAACTCGGTTTGTATATACTCGCGTGCACGCTCTGCGCGACGATAATCGAATGCGCATCGTCGAACGCGTTGCCCTCCCACAATGGCCAGCGTGCTGGCCAGATCGTAGAGCGCATCCTCTTCTTCCAGCGTATCAACAGCTTCCTCTGGCGCTTTGAGCAGGGATTCCGTCGCCGCGAAAAGCCGGGGATCGGAGGAGATCCCGCCAGGAATAAACGGCAGCGGTTTTCCGCCCAGGATTTTCTGAATTAACGCGGGATCGATATACAGCATCCGATACTGAAATCCGTCAGTCGTCCCCGCTTCTCCGTCATGCACTTCATCGGGATGCAGGACCATCGTCCCGCCCGGAAGGCTGTGTTGTTGGCTGCCCCGATAGTGAAAACTCTGTACCCCGGACAAGGTTCTGCCTATCGCGTAGGTGTCATGCCGATGTGGCTCATAGCCATGCCCGCTGAAATACGCCTCAATGCGCTCTATCTTCCCTGGCGTTTGTGCAAATTTGACCCAGTCTTTGTTCTCTTTTTCGCTCGCCATATGTGCCATCTGATGCCAGTTGAGGGTAAGTCACACCATAAACGCAGGGGATGGTGTTTGGAAAGAGAGGAATGGCAGGGCTTTCTGGAAGGCGCCTCGCAAACCAGGAAGTAACCTTGTGTAATTCAGGATGGCGGCTTTTCATCACATCTTCATGGCCGTAAAGTGCCTGCGTTGCGGCACCACCGTAACCGGGGCCAGGAACCCACAAGCATGACGCGACATTTTTACCTGAAGAGGATGCTCAATGACGACTCTCCCTGGATTTTCTTACGCACTCGCTGAAGATAGCGCGGTTTATCACCTTATTAACCTGCCCCTTCCCGACACTGCGGATCTGTTCGAACTGGTTGATGCCTGCGCCGCCTGTGTCAGCGTGCTGGTTGAAACCGACGATGCAGTAACCCACGCTACCCTCTGCGCGCGCTTGCTGGCAGGACTTAAACGCCTGCGTGAACGTTGTGATGCTGAACTCCCACCGCATCTGGTTGAACGGCTCATCGCGGGGGAGACGATCGTTTCCTGCGTGCCGGACTGCTGGCAGGAGACGACGTTGCAGGTGGATTATGCGCTGGCACTCACTCGCGCGGTAATGGGCGGCACGCTGCCTGCGAACGTGGCGAAAGACCTGACCGGATTGCTGCATGACATGGTATGGCTGTTGGCGGAGTTTGTGAAGGAGCCCTATATCACGGCACACTGAGCCGGGAGACCGGGCAGCGGCAGGATCCGTAAAAGGATGCTGAAAGCTGTTAAGTCGAGTATCGAATGATAAGGTAGATTTTCCACTACATTTCGGGCAGGCACAAAAGTGAATATTTCAGAGAAATATGAATGGCGTAAGAAGAACTACCTGGTGAGTACAGACAGACACAAACTGGATGTACAGGCCATCCATCGATATTTAACGAGATCGAGTTGGGCAAAAGGCATTCCTCTGGATATTGTCTCTGCGTCAGTCGAAAACAGCCTTAACTTTGGCGTTTACCATAAAGAAAATCAGATTGGTTTTGCTCGCCTGATAACGGATTACGCCACCTTCGCCTACCTCTGCGATGTTTATGTCCTTGAAGAATACCAGGGAGAAGGGCTCGGAAGATGGGTTATGGAATGCATACACAGTCACCCCATTTTTGATCAGCTCCGCAGGGTGATGTTATTTACAACCACAGCGCCCTGGCTTTATGAAAAATTTGGCTACGAGCCGGTAAACAGGGAAAACTATGCATGGACAATTACGCGGCCTGATATTTATATAAATAGTAAAAAGCCTGACTGATAAACAGGCATAGCACAATTTAAATTTTATCAGGCAGTCCATTGCCATTATAACGATGGCTTTGACTCAGCAAAGCATGCATCTTAATGATGTATTAAACCTATTTCGCTCGTTATGGAAAAATATTTACTTCTGACGGAAAAGCACCATTCCGGCGTGATGAAGTTCGTCATTACTGACAAAGATCCCATCAGCGGTAAAACCGGAGTCGTCCTGGTAGTAGATTCTGTTTTGACGAATTTCATAGTCCCCCTGGTAGGCACTACGCCGGGTGCCGCGTGCTTCATCGTAACGTCCATCCGGTAAAAGTTCATGGCGAATTAATCCATCTTCAGTAACCCAGACACCTGTGTAAAGCATTTCGTTTTCCATCTATTGTCCTTAGAATGTCTATTCACGATAAGATTAATGACATTGTTGTTGCAGAGTTGCTTCGGCACCCTTTTAATGGTGCTTTCCTCGTATTTTTCACTTCATCAGAAGTGTTTCTTTTGGATTATCAGAAATTAATCTTGCCGTCATATAGACCCTGTTCTTAACAGATGCTCCCAGGATTTCATAGGATTTACCCTCCTCCTGTGCCAGTAAAGAGATTTTTTTCTCAGCGCTGTCAATGGTTGAGTCGACAGCACTAATAGTCTGGGCGCTACTGTTAAAAGCCATGAAAGACAGAACTGCCGCTACAGTGAAAGAATAAATATTTCTCATGATGATTCTCCTGATAATTGGCGATATACCTTATTTTGTTAAGGCGAGCGGTTACCGGGCACCATACCCGCCAAATGTATTTAATTTGAAATGGATGTAAATATTACAATCGTGCTTCAGTTTGCAGACGCGGTTGGTCTGATGGTTATTTCTGTTGTATCAACGCTTTCCGGCGCCTCAATGATATGCCTTATGGCACGGGCAATGTCAGCAGGTTGAAGTGCAACAGCGCGGTAAACATCCATCGCCGCCATGGTTTCCGCATGGGTAATGGTTAACGCCAGCTCACTTTCCACCACGCCAGGATTAACGCACGTTACGCGGACTTTCGAGCTTTCCTGTCGTAAACCATCTGAAATAGCCCGTACCGCAAATTTCGAGGCACAATAGACTGCCGCCGTTGGCACAACGGAAAGAGCACCAATAGAGCCAATGTTTATTATCTGACCAGAGCCCTGCGCTTCCATCAGCGGAAGCACGGCGCCAATTCCCCACAGCACGCCCTTGATATTAACGTCAATGGTGCGCTCCCATTCATCCTGTTTGCCAGCCGACAGCGGTGAAAGCGGCATCACGCCCGCATTGTTGATAAGAACATCTACACGGCCCCAGTTATCCAGCGCGGCCTGTACGAAGTCAGCCATAGACTGTCGGTTTGTGACATCCAGCTGCTGGGCTTTCGCGATACCACCCGCACTGCAAATTTCTGCGGCAATCGCCTCGGTACGCTCCACTCTGCGTGCTCCCAGTAAAACCTTCGCGCCAGCTTTTCCAAGCTCTCTGGCAATGCCTTCTCCAATACCACTTGATGCGCCGGTAATTAATATCACTTTATTCATGATGCTCTCCTTCAGTTGAGTTCGAAGAGATAATAGATCCTCACGATTAGTTCCAGTATCCTGCTCTCACTGGACTCACTGGTTAGCAGCATTAAACAATGAAGATTGATCTTAACCTTTTACCCGTTTTCATCGCGGTGGCAGAAGAGCATAGTTTCAGTAAGGCCGCGGCACGGCTGGGCGTTACCCGTTCGGCGGTCAGTCAGGGAATACGACGGCTTGAGGATGCCTTTGGGACAATGCTGGTCATGCGCACAACACGCTCAGTGAATTTAACGGAAGCGGGAGAACGGCTGCATAAATCTCTGTCACTACCGGTAGCCGGTATTGAAGCCGCATTCGATGATATGGCTTCTGACGATATGCCACGTGGCCTTCTCAGGATCGCAGTGACCTCGATTGCGGAAGAATTTCTTTCGGGTCCGCTAATCGCCTCGTTTGCGGCAGCGAACCCAGCGGTGACGCTTGATATTGTTGTCACGGATGAGGAGTTTGATATCGTGGCAGCAGGCTACGATGCTGGCGTGAGGCTCGGAGAAGTCATTGAAAAAGATATGATTGCTATTCCGCTTACCGGAAAGCAACGTGAGATGGTGGTTGCCTCTCCCTCCTATCTCGCTGCCAACGGCATACCCGTTCACCCGCGTGAGCTGATGCATCATCGGTGCATTGGCTGGCGACCAGCCCCGGATGTTGCGCCTTATCGCTGGCCATTTGAAGAGAACGGGAAAGCCTTCGACCTGGCGATTGAACCGCAGATTACAACTAACGATCTGCGTCTGATGCTGAGGCTGGCTCTTGCCGGTGGCGGCATAACGCTTGCCACTCAGGAAACATTCAGGCCGTATATTGAAGGTGGTCAGCTTGTATCATTGCTTGATGATTTTCTTCCCCATTTTCCTGGCTTTTATCTGTACTTCCCTCAGCGTCGCAATATTGCGCCAAAGCTCCGCGCCCTGATTGACCATGTCAGGGAATGGCGGCAGCAATCTGCTTAATCGGGGGTATGGCTGCGCCCGGCGGCGCTACGCTTGCACGGGCCTACGGTGAGTGCCGAGGTGGGTTTGTTTAATGGCTGGCAATTGATGATTGGTTTTCGCAGGACGGGTAAGGCGTAGCCGCCACCCGGCAATACAGCCCTTAAAGCCGCATCCTGTTCGATCAGGAGGACATTATGCGATGTGCTAAGAAAAAGTGTTTATACGCATGGATGATATGTGTGTCGTCTCCTCGGGATGGCTCGCCTGGTATCGTCAGAAAGGATGACAACAAAGCCAGTCATGTCACAGATAAAGCGTTATGGTAATTCCAGAGGTACATCACTGCCATCAAACACTTCCTTTAGATACTTTTTTGAAACTAGTACCATTTTTTGATTCTGGCAAGGAAGGATTGACAGGCATCGTTTTCAGTTGCAAAAAATTCAACCTCTGTGCGTTTTCCATGTTCACTGTAAAAAACACACCATAGCCCTCCATCGAGGATCAAACATAATGCCTCATCCTCAACACCATCAATAGAGTAGCTATCACTGGGTATGTTTAATTTATTTAACTCATTTTGCAACTCTACTCTACCCATAGGTTTTTCCTACTATTTTCTTAAAGATAAAGATTAATAAACCCGGCATAAACCGGGTTATAAATCTATAAACCCCTAACTTAACAACTCAACTTAAATATTTTATACGGACACTGATATTGAGTCCTTGATAACAGCAACCTCCCTACCCTAAATTTTGGAGACTGCTTTTGCACTGTCAAGAAAACAATTCCTTTATAAATCCTGAGAACGAGTCAGCAACCAATTCAATCTCTTTATCATCCATCAGAAAAATAAACACCTTACCTAATAAATCATCAGATTTTAGAGATAGTAAAAAAGAGTTCCCTCCATCATCATAGGCAAAGGGAACCATATTCCTCAACTCGCCAAATGATTCAACAAGGTCACCATAGAGTTTCTCTATCGGCAGGTCACCATATTTTATAGGATTAAAGCCGCCAAGCATAAACGGATTACTTTCTTCATTATCATGAGGATACCCGCCATTATTTTTTAGATAAAAATCAAGAAATGACGTGGGAAGATGATGAACAAAGTATGCATTGAACGCGTTTATTTCGTCAACAGTCAATTTATATTCTGAGGCAGTAAGATACATGATGAGTTTACCCTGAAGAATCTACAGGTGCGGTTTTGGCAAAGATTCCGTACGCATTAAATTATAAATAAGCTCTGAGCTCGAAAAATGAGTTAATGCCCATCTCAGACCACATCAACCCTGCACAATTAACCACCCAACTTGTAGATCGTAGTAGCAGAACAGGTAAGTTCTTCTCAGTTTCCACCTATACTTCAAAAGGATACAATGAGATATTTTTTATGGCTGTTGAAAACGAAACAAATTTACTACCACCAGGGTAGGACTCAACATCTAAAAATATCACACGCCCCCCTAATGAGACAGTTAAAACCCCGTCACTCTCATAAGATATAACCTGAGAAACAAATAACACCCCATCACCATCCATCTTGATTTCAGGTGTCTGCTGACACACATCATTAATATTCCAGCCCCATTTAAACATGTCGTCCACATCAAATTCGACATTATAACATTTATTTACTTCCGGTGGTTCACCACACCATAAAGCCACTCCATTGCCTAAATGTGAGGTGAACTCTACTTTATTTCCATCAAGTTTTACTACTGTTATGTTTGTCATTTTAGTATCGGTACTCTCACAACAAGACTATCAAAACTCATGACATTATTTACAGAGTCTAATGTCCATTTGTCTTCATGGTAATGATGTTTGGTAGGTTTACTATTCATCTCATGGTTACCATAACGGATACTTCTCTTACCGTCAGCCGATACGATTCGGTCTGAGTCTGGTAATCCAGTTCTTGGATGGATATTTGTATGGGGGCCGGAGCTAAGGAAATCATCCCAACGATTAAGGCCATCCTCTGGTTTAACTGGCTTAGGAGCATAAGTCTCATTGTGGTCCCCCTATCCTGGAGGATTCGAATTTTTTCAACCAGCATTAGATTCCGTCTTGCATAAACCTAACGGATCAATCCACCTCAACGGATTCGGCGCATACTGATAAAGGTTCCACCCACCATTCAGCCCAATCGGGTCCTGCACAATAAACCGCCCGACCTGCGGGTCGTAGTAGCGGAACAGGTTATAGTGCAGCCCGTTTCACCGTCAGCATACTGCCCGGCATAGCGAAGCGGCTGATGCGCCATCGCCGTGCGATTCACAACCCGTGAGAACCCTTCGCTCTGATGACGTACCTCGCCAAAGCTGTCGAACTGCCCGCTTCAGCGCACCTCGTCGTATTCGTCGGTTATCACGAAATCGATTTGGCCTCTTCTGGCAGCACGAGGTTGAAAAGATCTGTAGATACAGCGTGATTTTAGATGAATGTTGACCTTATCTGGGATCGGTATATTCATCCTTTGGTTATGCGTGTATTCACTATGTCATTCACATAATGTTCAATCGAAATATTGTGCTCCCGATTAATCTGAGAAATGAATGCGCTAAGATGCTCTTGCGATGCATGAAGGGTCGTGGCAATAAGGTTATCAAAATCGTTCTGAGTAAATCGTTTATGTCCCTTCAACGTCGAGTGCTGAAGCAAAGTGTGTGCGGTCACTTCCAGGACGGCCCGCCGGTAATGATCGGACAGCAGGACGTCAAGATCGGTCTGAAGAATATCAAACTCAAAATAAAAGCTGACAAATCCCGATTCAACAGGTAATGAATAAATCAGTTTATCACCTAACTTCTCAACGTTAGGTTCATATCCTTCGCCCATTACTCGCGTAGTCTGCATATAATCCCTTTCCTTTCACGCATTAGATTAATTCTACTTGAAAAAATATACAACGTTACTCTTTTAAATCTTGCTTAAAAGGCCTGTAAAAATCACAGAGAACATCACCTCGCTAAAAAAATAATATTTTCGCCGTGCTGGTTTACTTTGAAAGAAAAATAATTCACCCGTAAAAATAATTATAAAACGCATTGAAATTTTCATTGCCGATAAGTGGCACAATCCTTCCCCGCAACTCATCAATGAAATTATCTTTTACTTCATCATTATCATCTGCTATATCAAAGATACTGTATTTACCATATACCAAATCAATAAGCTCAGCTAAAGAATATATGAACCCAGAGACACTACTAGCTATCTGAAACGGTTCAATTACATCATAACCTGCATAAACAGAGGAACTCCCATCATCGATAACCGCAATTATAGGTTTACCTCCACCTAAATCATCGCCAATAACAAGATAATTATCTGGTAAGTATTCATAACCACTTTGAGCCTTCAAAAGCTCACTGACTGAGTGAAGTTTAATTGGCGTGAAGCCTGTTTCAATCTTTTACTTTTCAGGATTATAATTTTCAAATAAAAATTCCACCTCTGTCGAACGAGGTAAGTTGGACGGGAAGGCATTGTGCAGATCATTGACGGTACTGAAACTCCCTGACACCGAGTATTTATTGCAAATGACAACAAGTTGTTTTAAAGCTTTTTCAGTCTCATTCACCATTGTTTCAGGCGCACCCATAAATATATCCCTCAGTAATAATTCATTAATTTAGTGTAATACCCCCAGAATATATAACCTTCTAACAAGCTAAGTAAATCATTTTCAATTACCCTCTTGTTCTTTAAATCAAAGCTCTAAGAAGTTATCATTCTTGAGATAAAAATTCAAACCTGCTATGAAATCTTCTACAGATGGTTTTTATCTTTGATTAGAAATATCATGTAATACATCTATAAATTAATCTCCATAGAAAAACAACTCTAGCGAATTATCGACACAAAAACAGGGTATACTTCCTCATCGTCATCCCTAATGACAGGATAGTTTTCCAAATAACAAACAAGATCTGCTTTTGCAGATAACTCATATTCTTTTGTATACACACAAAAATTATCCAATGTATCCCCACCCATAATTTTATTTATTATATCATCTAAATCATAAGCCTTACTGTATTCTAACTGACTCATACGCACAATCCTTGAAGTTTATTTTTTATAATTTGCAAGGCAAGCAGTTAATAATAGGATTATATACTACATTGAACTTTACTTTAATCAACCTTAATAATTCGAGTGATTGTTTTTTGATCAGCTTTTTACTAGCCGAAATAATACCCATAAATCAAATCATATTTTATATCGATTACCTTTATACTCTCATAAACGACACCCTATTATATTGTACGCATCGACTTACGATCTTAACCACTAAAAAATCTGCACTTTAAAATATTAACAACTCTAGAAATAGAATTTGAAATGGGCACGTCATTATTATATAAGCCGGAATAATTAATATAATTCAACCTTTTATTAATCACTTATCTTTACGAGTACTGCCAAAAACCAGCCACGATATTCCCGCCAGATATGTTTTTATACAAATATAAAGCACCGTAACCAAAGATGTAATCACCATCAAGCAATGAATCTGGATAATAATCTTCATCTATCTGCATGAAAAATTCATAACCATCTTTTTGCAAAGCATCAAAATAACAATCTTCCGATTGTATTAACCTTGCATCTTCGGTTTTAGTGATAAAGTCAAACTCTTCACTTTCAACCTTATCATACCCAACAATAACTGCCTTATTAATGTATTTTATCGTAAATGCATCATTATTGCTTTCATCAGAAAACGTATGCGTAAAAACTTTTACTGAACAATTGGGGTAGATATTGTTATCAATCATATCATCATATCCTTCAGGAATAAGTATCGTAATATACTCATGTCCATCATCAGGATTCTGAATTGTCAAATAAAACTTATAGCCCCGAACAACATCTTGTTTATCTAAAAAGAATTCAGGGATATTTCCACCAATCCGCCCAATGACATTACCATCAGAAAAGATACTTATTTTAGAGATCAGATTATATTTAATCATTCCTTCAACTCACTCCCATAAAAAGTACATTTTCTCTTTCCTAATACCCATAACCATTTCAGCGAACAAATTCTTAGCATCTTAAGTCACTTTTATGATTAACTGCAATGTACGTCTCTTTAGATATGATAGAAAAATAAATTAATAAAATCCGGAAAAATTTATTTTCTTTGCCAGCTAATGGATTTAATAAAGCCTGGAGTTTGAGCGTGGTTCAACATCTCTTATACCAAGTTGATTCGTTTTTTCAAAAATTAAATCATAGCAGTAGACTGTCTCTTCCCCCTTTAATAAACGAACACCTTCAAGGCTCACTTTATATATTCCTTTAGGAACATCAGCATTAATCCAACCAGTATAACTTTCCCACTCCCAAAATACTGCCATATCGGCAACATATAAATCACCAGTTACATTAAGATAGAAATGTTTATCTGTGAATATAACCTCTCTGTCTTCATTGTCGGGAAATTCATTTAAAAAGAGCCTAACAACATAGCCACCATCATCAAGGCCCATAATGGGTAAGGCAATACCTTTATTAAGAACAAGATCCCCTTTGTCGGTGGTGGTGAATTCCTGGAGAATGTTATCTCCATCCTCTATCTTCCCACCAAATGGGGCCAGTATTCCTGGATAATCGAAAATTATTATCCCGTTAAAATCCACATCAATGTCAATTGTTTTAACCACATCTACCTCCTGATGCCTTACCTATTTCTTGATTATGAACAACGCAAGCAATTTTCAATGTGCTTCTTTAGGAGTGACATTTTGACTAAGATTCCAGCCGTCGAAGGAATCCTTAAATCGTTTGTAATATGTGAAATGGAATATAAATTACGGCTAGTCACATTGAATGGAACGTCCGCGGATCCTTGCCACGGCCCCTGATTTTTTTCGGTATCATTTTTAATAGCTCTATGTAGTTCTTCATGCATTCCAGCGCTATAAGGATCCGGGAAAAACATTGGTGTATTTTCATAGTGCCAAGATCGGTTGGTCCAATGCTGTTGGCTATTTTTCGTGGCATTAAATGGTATCCGATTCAAATTGGGTACAATGCCCATGGCATTAACCCTAACAGATTTATCCAAGTAAGTTGGTTGGGAACATATGAGTATAAGTCTAACCCACCATTTAACCCTCTCGAAGTCTGCACAATAAGCTGACAGATCTGCGTATAGCAAAAAAGGAAATATGTTATTAATGAAATAATTGGGCACTCCATAATTGCATTAATGAAGCCCCCTGTAAAAAGTAGTGATTAACAAATCCACCCTCTTACGAGGGTAAGAACCTGTATCACCATGCTTCATCTTCAGGAATTATTTTTCCAATAAAACTTTCAAAATTTGGCTCAAGATAGATCTCCTCCTGATTTTCCAAATCACAAAAATATACTGCACCATCATTTATACCAACACAATAGGGGAACCCACCTCCATCAATTGCGAATGGTATAAAATTTTCTGCAAGAATTTTTTTGTTAATTACTAAATCCTTATAGTAATCATCAACAGTTAATATGCCCGATCTTTTAGTATGTAATACAGGTAGGAAATATTTTATATCATTCTCGTAGTGTTCGCTTTGATAAACACGACGACCTTCGTCCAGTATGCCACCATTACTTATAAGCCATAAAGATTTTAAGGCATTAGGAAAAGTTACGCCCAGCGAAACTTCGATCTTGCCTAGCTCATCAGCAGATACAGCAGGGGAAGAATCTATAAGTTTAATCATCATTTCTCTCCTATTGACAATGTTTAGGAATACGACCTCTCAGCCATCCTTTACTATGAGATATTTTTATAGCTTCAGGAGAGCCATACTTCACTCCAAAATGTTTTTCGAACTGAGATACAGACCCCTTATGTGGGAAAGATGCTTTGTGCGCCTCAGTCGTGACCAACTGCATAGTTGACTTACCTGTTTTTGGATCAAAATCATCAAGATGATGCCATGTATATTCGCTTGCATCAGCTTCACTTATGCCTGCAAGTTTGTAGGCTTCTGTGAAATCCCGCCCCCTTGATCCTTGAAGGGTAATTTCAACGATATTTCGTTGTGTCCCAGTAACAGGATAAAGTGATGGGCTTCCACTAAAGTCAACGCCGCTCAATGCCAGACCCATAGGGTCTATCCATAACAGAGGATTAGGGGCATAGTTATATAAATTTAAGTTTCCACCAGCTAACCCAATCGGATCCTGCACAATAAACCGCCCGACCTGCGGGTCGTAGTAGCGGAACAGGTTATAATGCAGCCCCGTTTCACCGTCAGCGTACTGCCCGGCATAGCGAAGCGGTTGATGTGCCATCGCCGTGCGATTCACAACCCGTGAGAACCCTTCGCTCTGATGGCGTACCTCGCCAAAGCTGCCGTACTGGCCGCTCCAGCGTACCGCACCACGCTCGTCGGTCACCTCCAGCGGCGCGCCGTTCAGGTCGGTATTGAACCAGTAAATCTCACCGCTGCTCTGGTCACGGAGATGATCCACCCGCGCCAGCGGGCTCCAGGCTTCATTCGGGTCGTATACATACGTGCTGCACAGCCCGCTCTCCTGCTGCTCCTGCAGCAGGCGGTAGCCCTGCCACAGGAAGCGGGTGTCGGTGGTGCCGTGCGCGGTGGTGACGATTTTGCGGGTACGGCGGCCCAGTGCGTCGTAGTGATAGCGCGCCTCAAAACGTCCTCCCGGCCCGGTTCCCCGGGCGGACACCAGACGGTTCTCGGCGTCATACGCATAATGCTGTTCATACAGCCCGTTGCGGCGGCTGACCAGGTTGCCCCAGTGGTCGTATTTCATAAACAGCGCCTGCCAGTGCTGCAGGCGGTTATCCGTGACCGGTACCGGATCGTCATTGGCGGCGAGGTTATCCGCGGCGTCATAGCTGAACTGCGCGCGGCTGTGCCCCTGTCGGGCCTCGTAATGCTTCAGCAGACGCCCTTCGGCGTCGTAGCCGTAGTCCACCTCACCGCGCAGGGTGTCGCTGACACCGGAAAGCTCACCGCGCGCGGTATAGCGATACAGGCGTTCCAGTATCGCCTGCTCCGGCAGGGTCACGTCCGTGCTCAATTCGCTGCGCTGCAGGGTGCGTCTGCCGAGGCTGTCATACTGACGGAACTGCTCGCGCGCGCCCTGGGTGCGGCGAACTTCACGATGCAGGCGGTCGCGGGTGAACTCTGTCACCAGCTGCTGCCCGAAGCGGATGGCGCTGACGTGGCCGGAGCCGTAGTGCAGCCAGGCCAGCTTTTGCTCGCCGGGCAGCGTCAGGCCGGTCAGGTTGCTCAGGGCATCCCATTCATAGCCCACCGCGCCGTTAATGCCGGACTCGCTCAGCACGCGCCCGGCGGCGTCGTGGCGGTAAGCGATCTCATCGCTTTCGATACCCAGGGCAACGCCTTCAGCGGTTGGCGTGCGGCGGATACGGGCGATCTGGCCGCTCAGGTCTCGGAAGTAGCGGTACTCCGCGTGGCGCTGAGTGCGACCGATCAGCAGGCCGCTGTCGTCATAGCTAAACTGCTGGACCCGACGGGCGATACCGCCGTCGGCGGCAGGCCGGCCGTTTTCTTCGAGCGCGCAAAGGAACCCTCGCGCGTCCCATTCCATATGGCGCACGGTCTCGTCCGGGCGCGTTTCGCTGAGCGGTCGGCCCACGGCGTCGTAAGTGAAGCGGTATTCCGCCCCGTTGCCGTTATCGAGTCGCAGCAGGTTACCGCGCG
>Ga0209370_1002173_pt1 | contig 14732 bp, 12 predicted proteins | sample AgamicAtPrz_FD_187164 | JGI IMG/M metagenome (GOLD analysis project Ga0209370, IMG submission 187164) | Agave microbial communities from Guanajuato, Mexico - At.P.rz (SPAdes) (version 2) | ecosystem: Host-associated > Plants > Phyllosphere > Phylloplane/Leaf | place: Guanajuato, Mexico... | reverse complement strand
GAGCTGGAAAAGGACGGCGAGATCGTCCGCGTGCCACCCCAGGGGCCGCTGCTGTCCTCGTCCCAGGACCTGGAAGTAGGCGCCGCGGTAGCTGGTGTCGGCATCATCTACACCTTCGAGGAATACCTGGGCCCGCTGTTCGCACAGGGCGCGCTGGTGCCGGTGCTGGAAGACTGGTGGCAGGCGTTCGACGGCCCCTACCTCTACTACAACGACCGCCGCCACGTGCCTTCGCCGCTCAGGGCGTTCGTGGATTTTCTCAAGGCCGAAAACCAGGGCTGAGCCGGCTCACCTCTGCGCCGGTAAGCGCACCACCGCACACAGGCCGGCAGGCGGGCGGTTTTCCAGGCTCAGCTCACCGCCATGGGCCTGCACGCAGGCGCGGGCGATGGCCAGCCCGAGACCCAGGCCTCTGCCACGCCGCTCGCCACTCAACTGCACGAATGGCTCGAACACCTGCACCAGCTTCCCGGGGTCGATGCCCGGGCCATGGTCGAGAACTTCCAGGCACAACTCCCCGGACGCATGGCGCTGCAGGGTGACCTGCGCATCGCCACCATGCAGCAGCGCGTTGTCGATCAGGTTGGTCAACGCCCGCTTGAGGGCCAGCGGTCTGCAGCGGCAGAACAGCTCATCACCGAGCCGCCAGACCACCGGCTGATCCAGGGTGCGATAACGCTGCGCCAGGTCTGCCAGCAGCCGGTTCAGGGACAGGCGCACCGTCGGCTCCTGCACCGCATCGTCGCGAATGAAATCCAGCGTTTCGGCGACCATGGCGCGCAGCTCGTCGAGGCTTTCCAGCAGATCCTCACGCAGCGGCCCCTCATCGAGCAGCTCGAGTTGCAGGCGCAGCTCGGTGAGCGGCGTGTTGAGGTCATGGCTGAGCGCCGCCAGCATGCGCGTGCGCCCCTCCACATGGCGAGCGACACGCTCCTGCATGCGGTTGAACGCCTGGCCCAGCTCCTGCGCCTCGCGGGGCCCCGATAGCGGCAGCGGAGCGATACGCTCGCCCCGGCTGATGCACTCGGTGGCCGCGGCCAAGGCAGCGAAGGGCCGCACCACACGGCCAATGAAGAACAACAGAATAAGCAGGATCGGCACGATACTGACCGGCAGCGCATAGGCCAGCAGGCGGCCCCATTCGTAGGCGCCGGACGGATGCTGCAGGGCATTCAGATACGCCCCGCCCGACAGCGCGATGCTGCTGCGCAGCCGCAGCGGCTCCCAGCCCGCCGGGCTCAACACCTGTTCACGGGCCGGGCCGCCGCCGACACGCTCGAGCTGCATATGGATCCGCTCGGGCGGTACCTGCAGCCGCGTGGCCAGCTGACGGGTCAGCCGCCGTTCTTCGGCATGCATCGAGAAAGGCTGCACATCCGCCGCACCGGCCACCCAGAACCGCGCCTCGGCGTCGCCCATGGCTGCCAGTAGCCGCCCGTTATCGGTCGGGGCCAGCTGCGTGGCAGCGTGGTAGGCGGTGCTCAGCCGCTCCAGCAGTTGATCGCGAGACAGTGGATGCACCAGCTCGCCGGTGCGCTGCAACAGCAGCACGGCAATGGCGTGAGACGCCAGCAGCGCAATGATCAGCAACACCGCCAGCTGATGAACCAAGCGCTGCGGCCACAACCGCACCAAGCACTTCATGCAGAGGTTACATCCGCCACCAGCATGTAGCCGTCGCCCCATACGGTGCGCAGCAGGTCATCGCGTCCGGAACTGTCGATCAATTTGCGGCGCAGGCGGCTGACCTGGCGGTCGACGGTGCGGTCGAACAGGTCGCTGTCCGCCCGGGCGGTCAGGTCGATCAGTTGCGCGCGGCTCAACAACTGATGGGGATGGTCGAGAAACACCTGCAACAGACGTCCCTGCGTGGTGCTCAGGCGCGTGGTCTGTCCCGCGCTGTCGCACAGGCTGGCGCTGCCACTGGCGAATGCCAGGCCGGCGAAGCGGTACTGGCGCACCTGCGCGGAAGGCTCGACCCGCTGCGGCTCTGCCGCGACCGCGCCGCGCCTGCGCAGCACGCTGTTGAGGCGCGCCACCAGCTCGCGCGGCTCGAAGGGTTTGGTCAGGTAGTCATCAGCGCCCAGGTCCAGGCCGCGAATGCGGTCGCAGGTGGCGTCACGGGCGGTAAGCAGGATCACCGGCATGCCGCTGCGCCGATGCAGGCGGCTGCACAGCTCGAAACCGTCGCCATCGGGCAGCATCACATCCAGCACCAGCACATCGAAGGGCTGGCCGTCGAGCAGTTGCCACATGCCCTCGGCGCTTTCCGCGGTGCGCACGTCGAACCCATGCTTGCGCAGGTAGGCGGCCAGCGGCTCGCGGATCTTGCGGTGGTCATCGACGACCAGCACGCGCGGGGCGGAAAACGGAGAGCGTGGATTCATGATGGCGCGCAGGGCTGGTTATGCGGAGGATTATCATTTGCATGGCGATGATAAACCAGAGCCTGCGCAATCTGCAGCACCCTCACCCGCGGAGGCGCCGGCTCAAGACGCAGTTGTTCACGACACAGCACTCTTTTCGATGGCGCGGCAGCCAGCCCGTCGGCTGCCGGTTCGCAGGGGAAAAACGCGGTATGTCAGGCGGAGTAAGCGGCCTTGATACGCAGCCAGGAATCCTGGATATGGTCTTTGACCGCTTTGACTATTCGCTCTTCATCTCGACTACGGAAGGCCTCGATGATAGGCCAATGATCACTGGCGGCCTCCTCCAGAGTTTCATAGCGATGCTCCACCAGGGTGATGGAGATCTGGATCTCGGCGTAAATGTTGGAAAAGGCCCTGATGGTCTGGGTATTACCCGAGAGTTCACAGATGCGTTGGTGGAAGGAGATGTCCTTTTCCACCAGTTCCATTTCTTTTCCCGCTTTGGCGGCCGCCTCCATTTGCTCGACGATGGAGGCCAGCTCGTCGATGTCGCCATCGGTCAACTTGGGCAAGGCCTGGCGCAGGGCAAATTCTTCCAGCGCCATGCGAAAGGAGAAGATATCTTCGATATCCGTTGCGGAGAAGGATCGAACAAAGGTGCCACGGCGAGGAGCCGATACCAGCAATCCGCGCTCTTCAAGTTTCCGGATGGCTTCACGTATCGGGTTTCGGCTGATCTTCAGGATTCGTGCAAGTTCTGCTTCATTAACGCGCTGGCCGCCTTTTAAACGGCCCGACACCAGAAGTTTGTAGAGGTATTCGGTAACCTGTTCGGAGAGGCTCTTGCTTTCCACGATCACGGCATCGAGAGGATCTGTATCGTCATGAAACGGTGAAGTTTGCAGCTGCGCCATGACGCTGATCTCTCTATTGGTGCCGAATTGTGTTAGTTGCACAATAACTGGCTGGTACATACAAGCCTGCTAATTGCTGCGCAATATACTGGGGCGCCAATTTTCTGTCAATTTAGGAAAGTGCGCTAAAGTTGTAGTCAAGCGCACTTGTTCCTTACCCACTATTAATCACGGTCATGTCGCTTTGGCTATTACCCCTGCACTTTTTCTAAAGCTGAGACGGGTAACACCATAGGCAATCACTGCCGTAGCCGGGGCCGAAAGGGTAGAAAGAGGCCCGGCGACATGCATGAGGGCAAAGCCAATGGCCGAGGCCAGCGACCAGGCAATCAGCCCCGCCGCGTTATAGCTCTTGGGATCCCCGACAGATAACAGCGAGGCGTCCTTGCGAATGGCCATTATCCTGCTGAAGGCGACACCTACCCAGGCAACGACGATGATGCCCTGGTAGGCCAGGGCTTCGAGAAGGTAGGAGAAGACATCGGCCAGCATCAGCACGAAGACCAACACCCCGACGATCACGACCCACCCGACATAGGGCAGGTGCAGGCCGAGACTCTGCCCCAGGATGCGCACATTGCCCGTTGCCACGAAGAAGTTGGCGCTGTTGATGCGGGTCTGCGTGGCCCAGACGAACAGCAGGCCCCATATACCGAGCAGACTGAGGATGGCCAGCACCACCGACACCTCGGTGATCTCGCCGATGTCTGGCACCGAGCTGACCAGATAGATGCCACAGACACCGTTGACCAGGATGGTCACGAAATAGAAAAGCAGGCCGAAGTTCCAGCGGGCGTGGAAGCCGCTGTCCTCCTGCTTGCCGAACTTGGCATATTCATAGGCGAACAGCATCAGCACCCAGATGCCCATGTAGGACACGAAGCAGTTCCACCAGCCGTAGGCCGGTGGCACGGCCGGGCCGAAGTTGACCCAGTCTGCAGCGTAGCCATACCGGTAGACCGACATGCCGATGGCGGCAATCAGCCCTAGGGCATAGAACGGCAGGAGAACGCCGTTCAACTTGTCGAGCCAGGCCTGGATCTTGCCCAGCGTCAGCGGGACGCTGTACGCCACCACGATCAGTGCCGCCAGCGTATAGCTGATCGAGGGTGTCAGATGGGAAATCGCCACCGCAATGACCGCCCCTTCGAAGACCGCGTAGTAGATGGCCGTCGCCCCGAGTATCAGAGCTGCCAGCAGAGAACCCTTCTGGCCGAAGAGTTCGACGGAAAAGGAGGTGACCGAATGCCCGGTCAGAATCGCATGGCGGGTCATGATGGCGGTAATGACGGCATACAGCAGAACGGACAACAACATGCCAACAATGGCGTTGAAAGTACCGTAATCCAAGGCCAGGGTGCCGCCAACGATTATATAGAACATGGCGCTGCATACCGCCCACCAGGCCATGGATAAGGATCCTCTACTAACTCTTTCCTCCTGGGGAACGGGTTGTACGGACAAATCGATCGTGCTGTCAGTGATAGGACCTGCCATTTCATGTCTCCAGTATTATTAAGTATTATCAATGAAAATACATGGGCAGCGATAAGCGCCCGACGGATAAGGTCGGGCGTAATTGTTGAGGCGATATATCGTTTTTATTGAAGTTGGCGGCGGTAGCTAGTTGTTGTTATTGGTCGTCGCGATGAGCATGGGGTATGCGGGAAAAGATGCGTTCGACCATCGGTTTGAAATATTCCAGAGGGAGCGTGTCGTACTCCGGATCGAAAGACGGACAATCCCATTCTCTGCAGAAATGATCGCACTCGTCGAACCAGGGATGATTGAGAAACTTGTCCCGGGTATTCTTATCCCAGCCGAGGTTTTCCCAGTAGTAGTGTCCCTGGAACACATCGTGATTCAGCACGATCCAGTGGGTCTTGGCCGAGACATAGGGCTTGATCATGGCCGCTGCGAGTTCGGCATGGTTGTAGAGCGCCAGGTGGTCACCCACGTCATGGATCAGGGCGGCGACGATCAGTTCCTCACTGGCACCGTCGCGCAGTGCTCGGGTGGCGGTCTGCAGCGAATGTTGCAGGCGATTGATCTGATAGGGCTGTTCGCCGTTCCCGAGGATCTCGAGTTGTTGCAGGACAAGATCGGGCATGTGCTGGTGTTCCCGGGTCTCGAAGGCAGAAATGATCTGCCACTCCTCCGGAACCATCTTGTCGATACTTCTGAACTTTACCTTTTCCATTACGTGAGCCTGTATAGAGCTGGAGCTGAGGCGGAGCGCTGATCGCGCCCCGCCTTCGGGTTATCTGGCAGCGTTGCGCGTGGTGCGGTCACGGTTCCACTGCACGCACCAATCGGAGCAGAAGTCCTGGTTGTCCCTGGTCTTTTTTTCCTTGGCGTCTTTTTCGTAGATGAGTACGCCGCAATTGGCGCATTTGACATAGCGTTCGATGTACAGGCCGTTTTCCGAGAATTTCATGCTTGACCTTCCACATAGCCGTAGTGAGTTCTGGCCGATTCGGGGCTGATGTAGCCTTCGCGCAGGTCGCGCTGGACGGACTCGCGGGCGCGCTGCCGGGGATCACCGAAGCCCCCTCCCCCCGGCATGGTCAGCTTGACCCGGTCGCCCCTGAGGATGTCGACGTTGGCGTAGCGGCTGCTGGAGATCTTGCCGTAGGCCTCGGGCATCGTTTGCCAGGTCTCGGAGCCGGCCTTCTGCACCAGCGTGGCGCCGCAGCCGCCCTCCAGGCCGCCGTTGAGGCCCCAGGGTTTACAGAGATGGCGATCGGTCATCTGCGAGACGGTGATGAGGTCGTTCAGGCAGACCATCTGCTTGGAATAGCCCAGGCCGCCGCGGAATTCGCCAGCGCCGCCTGAGTCGACGTCGAAGGCCAACTGCTCGACCCGCCAGGGAAAGCGTGTCTCGAACACTTCGACCGGTGTGGTACGGCAGTTGCCGTTGATGGAGTCCACCGCGTCGTTGCCATCGGCGAAGGCGCGGCCGCCCCAGCCCACCACTTCCAGGTCGTAGCAGGCGAAGTATTCGCCGCTGGCAGCATCGACACCGCCGAACACGAAGTTGCAGTGGGTAGCCCCCTCCGCCGCCATCACGCGATTGGGTACCGCGTAGGCCATGGCACCGAGGATGGCGCCGGCAATGCGCGGGTGGGTCTCGGTGTTGCCGCCCACCGAAGGCGCCGGGAAATTCACGTTGACGATGGTGCCCGGCGGCGCCAGCACCTTGATGGCGCGAAAGCAGCCGCTGTTGCGTGGGATCGACGGATCGGTCATGTGCAGCACGGCGTTGTAGGCCGCCGAGGTGGCGACGCCCAGGGTCGCGTTGATCGGGCCACGGGCCTGCTCGGCCGAACCGGTGTAGTCGATGACGATATCGCCGCCTTGCTTGTGTACCTCCACGGCGATCCGGTAGGTCTTGTCCGGGGTGACGCCGTCGCTTTCGACCAGGTCCTCGAAGCTGTAGATGCCATCGGGAATCGCTTGCAGCTCGGCGCGCATGCGCCGTTCGGCGTAGTCGAGCAGGTCGCTGACGATGGTCTGCACGGCCTGGGGACCGTACTTGCGCAGCACCGCCAGCATCTGGTGTTCGCCCAGGTCGACGGCGGCGATCAGCGCCCGCAGGTCACCGTAGTTGGTCCGTGGCGTGCGCACGTTGGCCAGCAGCAGTTTCCAGATGTCGAGGTTGTCGACACCGGCGTTCTTGATCTTGATCGGCGGCACGCGCAGGCCTTCCTGGAAGATGTCGGTGGCTTCCCCGGCGAAGCCGCCCGGCGTCATGCCGCCCACCTCGGTGAGGTGACCGATGGCCACGGCCCAGGCCTGCAACTCGCCATCGAGGAAGATCGGCTTGAAGAAGGTGTGTTCCGGGGTATGCAGGCCACCGCGATAGGGGTCGTTGTGCAGGATGACGTCGCCTTCGCGCAGGGCGTCGAGGTCGATTTCCTTGAGGCAGCTTTTCACCAGTATGGGAATGCCGCCGATCATGGCCGGACAGAAATCCGCCACGGCAATGAGGTTGCCCTCCTTGTCCGCCAGGCCGCAGGTGAAATCCAGAGCCTCGTTGAAGATGGTGGAATAGGAGGTCTTTTGCAGGGTGATACCCATTTCCCGGCAAATGGAGACCATCGTCGAGTCGAGTACGCTCATCGCTACCATGTCCATCAGTTGTTCTCCCCAGCAGTGGTCACCAGCAGATAGCCGTATTCATTGACGCGGACCTGTTGATCGGGCCGCAGGATAGTGACGGAAGCACTCTCCTCGATGATGGCCGGGCCCTTGATCTGGTGGCCTTGAAGAAGGCTGCTGCGGTCATAGATGGGCGTTTCCAGCCAGCCCTGTTCGAAACGCACCTGGCGACTGGCGGTGCTCTCGGCGGGCGCTTGGGCAAGCGCCAGGGTCGAGATTTCGGGCTTTTCCGCGGTGGCGATGGCCACCGCCTTGATGGTTACCAGCTCGATGGTTTCGCCGGGAATGGAGAAACCGAAACGGGCGTGGTGGATCTCGTGGAATTTCGCCCACAACTGCTGGGCGGACTGCTCGTCGATCACCTCGGCATCGATGGGCAGCTCCAGGCCATGGTTCTGACCGAGATAACGGGCCTCTATGGAGCGCTGGACCTGGATGTTGTCCCGGTAACCCTGTTCGAGCAGCTCGTTGACGGCGGTGTCGACCAGGTTGCGCAGAGCCTGGTCAGTGGCCACGGCGTCAAAGCGGCTGGACAGCTGCTGGATGGTGCGATGCTTGTCCACCCGGGCATTGGTCATGATGAAGCCGAAGGCGGAGAACTGGCCCGGATAGTTCGGCACCAGGCCCTGGGGAATGCCGCTGATTTCCAGGAGGTCGCAGACGTGAACCGGGCCGGCGCCTCCCGAGGACAGGAGGGTGAAATCCCGCGGATCCAGACCACGTTGTAGCAGCACGGTGCGCAGCGCGCCGAGCATGTTGTTGTTGGCGATCTGCAGCATGGCCATGGCGGCCTCGTCGACAGCCATGCCCAGTTGGTCGGCGACGCGGGCGACGGCGGCCTGGGCGGCCGCGGCGTCCAGCTTCATCTTGCCGCCGAGGAAGAAGTCCGGGTTGATCCGGCCGAGCACGACGTTGGCGTCGGTCACGGTGGCCTCGGTACCGCCCCTGCCATAGCAAGCCGGACCCGGCACGGAGGTGGCCGATTGCGGCCCCATGCGCAGCAGGCCGCCCTTGTCGATCCAGGCCAGCGAACCGCCGCCAGCGCCGATGGTATGGACGTCGATCATCGGCACCTGGATGGGAATGCCCCACTCGATCTCGAAATCGGTCGTGATGTTTTCCGCGCCGTTGACCACGGTGGCGCAGTCGGTCGAGGTGCCGCCCATGTCGAACACCACCAGGTTCTTGAGCCCGGTCAGCTCGGCCACCACCCGGGTGGCCACCACGGCCCCGGTGGGCCCGGAAAGAGCCATCTGCACCGGCGTTGCGGCGGCACCGCGAATGCTGCATTCGCCGCCGTTGGACTTGATGACGCCGACCTTGTCGCCGATGCCCAGGTCGTCGAGGCAGCCTTTTATCTCCTTGAAGCTCTTCTGCACGATGGGCTTGAGAAAGGCGTCGGCGATGGTCGTCGAGGCGCGATCGTATTCCTTCCACTTGGGCAGGACCTGGAACGACGAAGAGATCGGCAGGTGCGGCAGTTCCTCGGCGAGAATCTCGGCGATGCGATCCTCATGGGCGGGATTGACGTAGGAAAACAGGGTGCAGACCGCGACGGCTTCTATGCTGCCGTCCTCGCGGATTTGCCGGGCCACCTCGCGCACAGCGCCTTCATCGAGGGGCAGGACTTGTTCACCGGTGGCGCTGATGCGCTCGGCAATCTCGTAGCAGTTCTGGCGATTGACGAAGGGCTTGGTCTTGATCCAGCCGATGTCGTAGTGGCTGCGACGATCACCGCGCTGGATGAAGGGAACGTCCTTGAAGCCCTGGGTGGTGACATAGGCGACCTTGGCGCCCTTGCGGGTCAGCAGGGCATTGGTGGCGATGGTGGTGCCTAGCCGCACCTTGCGCACCTTGTTCATCGCGGCGACCTGGGTGAGGCCCTCCATGACACCGTCGATGGGATTCTCCGGCGTAGTCAGGTTTTTCCAGTTCTCGATGGATTTGCTGTCGGCATCGTAGAGCACGAAATCGGTGAAGGTCCCACCGATATCGATACCCAGGATATTTTCGTCACGCATAAGGCGCCTCACTTTTTTGTCACTGATTTATCGGGGCAGTTTGCAAATTTCTTATGCATTTCCGCGTCGCAGGGGCGCTGGTGGTTCAAGGTCGTAGCGACTGCCTGCCGGAAACGGTGTTGTTATGGGTGTGTGGCTCTGAACTTCCTCCAGTGCATCCTCAACGTGCCCGGTGCTCTGGGGTAGTCACTCAGCGCTACTGCCGAGATGACGACATCGAGCTGCCGGTACTTAAAACGAAAGACTGTGGTCTGTGAACTGTGGACAGTTTTAGTCTCTGCGCGAATGCACTAGCTGTCAATAGGCGCCGGGGGTTCCGACAGGGGCAGGGACAGCACCGGTCGGGATTGCAGTACCAGCCGCTGTGCAGGCGCTGGGCCTCCAAGAAATTTCACGAGGCCGAGAACCTGGCACAAGGGCAACCAGACAGGCCTTCGCCCCCCCCGGGACCTCGCGGCTTGCGCAACGCCGTCCGACTGCGGTTTCGTCGCCCACGCGGCTCGGCTTATCATGCCGGCCATGATCAAAGACCCGTTCCAACGCCTGAACCTCGACCGCGAGGTGCTCAGCGTCAGCCAGCTCAACAACCGCGCGCGCCTGCTGCTCGAAGATGTCTTTGGTGGCATCTGGGTCGAGGGCGAGATTTCCAACCTGGCGCGCCCGGCTTCCGGGCACATCTACTTCACCCTGAAAGACAGCCAGGCCCAGGTGCGCTGTGCGCTGTTCCGGCAGAACGCCGCGCGGGTGCGCCAGGCGCTGCGCGACGGCCTGGCGGTCAAGGTGCGCGGCAAGGTCTCGCTGTTCGAGGGCCGTGGCGACTACCAGCTGATTCTCGACGCGGTGGAGCCCGCCGGCGATGGCGCCCTGCGCCTGGCCTTCGAGGCGCTGAAGGAGAAGCTCGGCGCCGAAGGGCTGTTCGCCGCCGAAAGCAAACGCGCCCTGCCCGCCCACCCGCGGCGCATCGGCATCGTCAGCTCGCCGACCGGTGCGGTGATCCGCGACATCATCAGCGTGTTCCGCCGCCGTGCCCCGCAGGTCGAGCTGAGCCTGATTCCCACCGCCGTACAGGGCCGCGAGGCGACTGCGCAGATCGTTCGCGCCCTGAAACTGGCCGATGCCCAGGGCTTCGATGCGTTGATCCTGGCCCGCGGCGGCGGCTCCCTGGAGGACCTCTGGTGCTTCAACGAAGAGGCCGTGGCCCGCGCCGTGGCGGCCTGCGTAACGCCCATCGTCAGCGCGGTCGGCCATGAAACCGATGTGTCGATCAGCGATTTCGTCGCCGACGTGCGTGCGCCCACGCCATCAGCCGCCGCCGAGCTGCTGGCGCCCCACAGCAATGACCTGGCGCAGCGGGTCAGCGTGCTGCAACGGCGCCTGACCCTGGCGATGCACGGCCGCCTGGCCCGCGAGCGCATGCGCCTCGACGGCCTGACCCGACGCATGCGCCACCCTGGCGAGCGGCTGCGCCAGCAGGCCCAGCGCCTCGATGATCTGGACATGCGCCTGCGCCGCGCCTTCACCCAGCAGCTCAATGGGCGCAGCCACAAACTGGCGCAACTCGAGGCCCGCCTGGCCGGTCAACACCCCGGTCGCCACCTCAAATTACTGCGCCAGCGCCTCGACAGCCTGGCCGAGCGCCTGCCACGGGCCATGAAGGAAGGCCTCAAGGCTCGTCGCCTGGCATTGCAGAGCCAGATGCAGACGCTGCACGTGGTCAGCCCGCTGGCGACCCTCGGGCGTGGCTACAGCATTCTGCTCGATGAGCGCGGCCGGGCGATTCGCAGCGCCGCCGCCACCCAGCCCGGGCAACGCCTCAAGGCGCGCCTGGGCGAAGGCGAGCTGGAGGTGCGTGTCGAAGACAACCACCTCGCCCCCGTTACCCTGTCGCTGCTCGACTGATACCGATAAGGACTCCAATGCGTTCGCTGATATTGTTGCTCACCCTGTGCCTCGCCCTGCCCGCCCACGCCGAAGGCTTTATCAGCCGGCTGCTCAACAAGCCGGTGCCCGGCGGCGTGGCGGTGGTCGACCTGGGCAACAGCGCCAGTGCACCCAGCGCCACCTATCAGGGCAAGCCGGTGCTGGTGGTAAAAGAGGACGGGCAACGCTGGATCGCCATCGTCGGCATCCCGTTGAGCGTCAAACCCGGCACCCAGCAGATCGAATCCGCCGGCCAGCGCCTGAGCTTCCAGGTGGGCAGCAAGACCTACGTCGAGCAGCGCATCACCATCAAGAACCAGCAGCAGGTCAATCCCAACGCCAAGAACCTTGCGCGCATCGAGAAGGAGCTGGCCGAGCAGACCCGCGCCTACCGGCAGTTCAGCCCACGCCAGCCGAGCAACCTGCTGTTCGACAAGCCGGTCAATGGGCCGCTGTCGAGTCCCTTCGGCCTGCGCCGCTTCTTCAACGGTGAAGAACGCAACCCGCACTCCGGGCTGGATTTCGCCGCCAACCGCGGCACGCCGATCAAGGCGCCGGCGGCCGGCAAGGTGATCCTGGTGGGCGACTACTTCTTCAATGGCAAGACGGTGTTCGTCGACCATGGCCAGGGCCTGATCAGCATGTTCTGCCACCTCTCGGAGATCGGCGTGAAGGTCGGCGACGAACTGCCCCGCGGCGGCGTGCTCGGCAAGGTCGGCGCCACTGGCCGCGCCACCGGACCGCACCTGCACTGGAACGTCAGCCTCAACGATGCGCGAGTCGACCCGGCGATCTTCATTGGTGCCTTCAAGCCTTGAAGCCGGGCGGCGCCGCAGGTTCGCGTCTAATCTGAGCGGCAGCCGCCCGACCTACCCGAGGAGCCCTGATGATCACCGTCCACCACCTCAACAACTCGCGTTCGCAGCGCATCCTCTGGCTGCTCGAAGAACTGGGCGTCGAGTACCAGATCAAGCGCTACGAGCGTGACCCCAAGACCCTGCTCGCCCCGCCGGAGCTGCGCGCCGTGCACCCGCTGGGCAAGTCGCCGGTGGTCACCGACGGCGACCTGACCCTGGCCGAGTCCGGCGCCATCATCGACTACCTCGCCAACCGCTACGGCCCGCACCTGCTGCCCCCTGCCGAGAGCCCCGAACGCCTGCGCTGCAATTACTGGCTGCACTACGCGGAGGGTTCAGCCATGCCACCGCTGCTGCTCAAGCTGGTGTTCGACAAGGTGGAAAGCAGCCCGATGCCGTTCTTCGTCAAACCCATCGCCCGCGGCATCGCCCGGAAGGTCAAGAGCGCCTTCGTCACGCCGCAACTCAAGCTGCACCTGGACTACCTGGAAAGCGAGCTGGCCAAGAGCACCTGGTTCGCCGGCGAAACGTTCAGCGCCGCCGACATCCAGCTGAGCTTCCCGCTGGAAGCCGCCGCGGCGCGCGCCGGCCTGGACGCCAGCCGCCCGCGCCTGATGGCCTTTCTCGAACGCATCCACGCCCGCCCCGCCTACCGCCGCGCCCTGGAAAAGGGCGGCGAATACGCCTACGCCAGGTGAGGCCATGATCGGCGTCCTGCCAGGGGCGCCCGTCACCGCAGCACCGCTCGCCCCCTGCGCAGCCACTGAGCCAATGGTTACCCGAGATGCGCAGGTGCCCGCCGGCAACCTGGGTTTGCTAAGGTACGCGCGCCATCGCCCGGTGCGCCGACGGTGGCGGTCATGAAACCAGCGAGAGATGCGATGAAAGAACAGTACCAGGCCACACTCGCGTGGCTGCAGCAATACCCCGAACTGCATACCCTGATCAGCCTGTGCCTGCTGCTCGCTGGCGCCTGGCTGGCCAACTGGGTGGTCAAGCGCATCCTGGTGCGCGGCCTGTACCGGGCACTGCGCTCCACCACCGTGGGCCAGGACAAGGCATTGGCCGACTCCCACGTGGTGCGCCGCCTGGCCAACATCGTGCCGGCGTTGATCCTGGCCAGCGGCATCAAGGTGATCCCGCACCTGCCCGCGGCCGTGGTCACGGTGGTGGAGAACGTCTGCAGCGCCTTCATCATCCTGACCATCGCCCTGGCCATCGGCGGCGTGCTGAATCTGGTCAACGCCTTCTACCAGCGCCGCCCGAACGCGCACCTGAAGCCGATCAAGGGCTACATCCAGGTGGTGACCATCGTCATCTACGCCATCGCCACCATCCTGATGATCGCCACGTTGATCGATCGCTCGCCGCTGATCCTGCTGTCCGGCCTCGGCGCCATGGCCGCGGTGCTGATGCTGATCTTCCAGGACACCCTGCTGTCGCTGGTCGCCAGCGTGCAGATCTCCTCCAGCGATATCGTGCGCGTCGGTGACTGGATCGAGATGCCACAGCTGAATGCCGACGGTGATGTCATCGATATCGCCCTGCATACCGTCAAGGTGCAGAACTGGGACAAGACCATCACCACCATCCCCACCAAACGCCTGATCAGCGACCCGTTCAAGAATTATCGCGGCATGCAGGAATCCGGTGGCCGCCGCATCAAGCGGGCGATCTACCTGGACCAGACCAGCGTGCGCTTTCTCAGCCCGGACGAGATCGCCCGCCTGCAACGCTTCCTGCTGCTCGGCCAGTACCTGAGCAGCAAGCAGAGCGAGCTGCTGAGCTGGAACGCCGAACTGGCCGATGCCGCCCAGGAGCCGGCCAATACCCGCCGGGTGACCAACCTCGGTACCTTCCGCGCCTACGTCGAGCATTACCTGCGCCAGCACCCGGGCATCAACCAGAACATGACTCAGATCGTGCGCCAGCTGCAGCCCACCGCCGACGGCCTGCCGCTGGAGCTGTACTGCTTCACCAATACCGTGGCCTGGGTGCCGTACGAGGGCTACCAGTCGGACATCTTCGATCACCTGCTGGCGATCCTCCCGGAGTTCGGCCTGCGGGTGTTCCAGCACCCGAGCGGCGCGGACATGCGCGAGCTGCGCCCCAATCTGCATGCGCCGACGCAACCTGAAAGCGTAGCGCAACTGCCAAGCTAAAAGCTCTTTCCGGCAGCAATAAAAAACCACCAAATCGCAAGAACTGGTGGTTTTAACCAATTTTTCAGACAGGCTTGCCAGCTTTCCCCTCAGTGGTTAGGGTTGGTTCCATGACTATCTCCCAGACCCTCATTCTGCTTCGGCAACACGCCAATCTCTGCCTGGTCGCTCAGCGACTGCGCTAGGGTCTGCCGGCCCCCTTTCTCGCGTTTCGCTTTCTCTCTTTTTCCAGCACGGCCACCCTGGCCCTCGCCTCAGGATCGATTCATGAGCATGCTCAAAGACCCGTCGCAAAAGTACCGCCCGTTCACCCAGATTCAGATTCCGG
>Ga0209370_1002171_pt1 | contig 14738 bp, 10 predicted proteins | sample AgamicAtPrz_FD_187164 | JGI IMG/M metagenome (GOLD analysis project Ga0209370, IMG submission 187164) | Agave microbial communities from Guanajuato, Mexico - At.P.rz (SPAdes) (version 2) | ecosystem: Host-associated > Plants > Phyllosphere > Phylloplane/Leaf | place: Guanajuato, Mexico... | reverse complement strand
TACCGAAATTCGCAGTCCATAATAGATATTACCTCAAAATATGTTCAGAAAAATCCCAAGCAGATTACCAAAAAACCAAAATCAAAAAAAGAAGATCTCCAGGATCCTATCAAATTTGTTCACTTTACGGAAGATAAAGTTGAAGATGTATTTATTAGTGAACTGGAATATATCGCAAACAAGTATCCAAATAAATCAGTGCTGGTTTTAGGCAGACACAGTTTTGATATCGACGACCTCATAAGACTTACCCCTCAGAGCCGAGTGAAATATTTTGAAGCAAGTGGCAAACTTCAGGTCAAAGGTTTTGAACATATCGAGATTACCTTTATGACCGTTCATAAATCCAAAGGAACGGAAGCTGATAATATCATTATCCTTAATCTGAGAAATAACCTGTTGGGATTCCCTAATAAAATGACCGATGATCCAATTGTTTCACTTCTTTTAAGTGATCAAGAAGAATATAAATTTGCTGAGGAGAGAAGGCTTTTCTACGTAGCTTTAACTAGAACCAAAAATGAAGCGATTCTTCTAATTCCTGCTGAAGCTTCATTGTTTGCTGAAGAATTGATGAAAGACAATAACTACCTGCTGTCTTCCAACGATGGGAAACTTAATAGGGCTAATTGCCCCTACTGCCAGACAGGAAAGCTTATGGTCAGAGTAAATTCTATAACAGCATCCCAGTTTCTTGGATGCTCGCATTTTCCACATTGCAATCAGACATTTCGCAATTTGGAAATATTGGAGGATGATTATCTATGTCCAACTTGCGAGAGCGGCTTCATGTTAAAAAGAAACGGAAAATATGGTGACTTTCTTGGATGCACAAATTATCCAAAATGCACATGTACTATTAACCTGAAATAATGGCTGATGCCAACTGGCTTTCTTTTTTTGCACTAAAAAAAACTATTTCAAATTGATCTTTTAACTGCCTAAATTTATTTTAGCAAAGTCGCAATTATCAATTTGCGTAAGTGGAACTGCATTAACAATATTATTAAAAAAATATGTTCTTATTATTATTAAAAATAGATACAAAAAAAATTTAATAATCATCCAAAAAATCCCTGCTGTTCGGCTTCTTAAAAAAAAGGATAACAAGAACTTGAAACTAACAAGTTTTGGTTCGAGTATATTAAAGGTTTGACAGAGAATTTTAAGAGCCTAAGACTTATTGATAAAGATCTATTAGATGAAACTATTTCGTTATACACATCAAGAATTGCAATAATCCATCCTAACCAATGGGCAAAAATTACTGATAAAACGCCAAGGAATCTAGCTAGGGATTTTATGAGATAATGGATGGACAGCTAACAGCCGTTAGCATTTTTTTAGCCCCGATAGCAGTGGAAATCCTTTTGTGCCGGGGTTCGGCGCAGAAGATTGCAGCGGATAGCGGGAAAAAGCTCCTGAAAAAATAACAAATCAAAAATAAAAACCCAGTAATCAGCATGGTCATTGCATATAATACTGTACCTGCCCCCCTGACAACCTGACCGCTGTTCTGTAAATGCAGCCCCTTATCCTGAAAAAAAACGCCCCTATCGCTTTGCATTCAATAAAGATCAGCTAATCAGCATTACCCATATTGGAATTTTTGCGGCACTGCTTCAATTCAGAGCAAATCAAGGCAATATTAATCCCATTAAAGCCTCCAGGCATGAAATTATGAAAATAGCCAAAATAACAGGTCCTGCCACGTATCACAGGTGCATAAAGGATTTAAATGAATACGGCTATATAAACTACATCCCAAAAAAAACAGAAACCAGAAAAGCGTCGTTTATTTTCTGGTTTGAAAGTGGATCTGTTATCTTTTGGGCTGAAAAAATCAGATCAATTTTTTATACCTATTTGGTAATTTAAATTTTGCGGCAAAAAGAGGACTTAAAGAGTTTAGGTTCGAAACTGTATACTAATTTCCTTTTTTTAAATAAAATAGTATGCTATATAACTTTTACTATATTCTGTCGTTCCATTGAGGCCAGAAATTGATTTATTTCCAGAACCACCAAGTTATTAAGAAAGAAAGAAAGAAAGAAAGAAAGAAAGAAAGAAAGAAAGAAAGAAAGAATAAAAAAAAGCCCGCATTTCTGATAGATCTTGATGCTTACAAGCATACTTCATAAAGAACTGGCTTTTATCCTTACAATCTTGCCGTCCTGCATAACAACCAGCTCCCTTTTATCTGTCTTATTAAACTCAATTAATATTTCAGAAACTCGGCAAGTATTGCAAATGAAGCAGCAGTCTTGCCGGCACCATTGCAGCCCGCAATTATATAAAGATTTTTATCCATCCTTACAAGGAATAAACTACACTTTTAGTGTACATTATTTACACTTTTAGCTTATGTTGACGCTTCTATTTTCAGTATTCTTTCAGTGCTCCTTGTTACTAAACCTTCTGTAGCAACAGGAAAATATTCTGGTTTGTATCTGACCTATAAGCTTTATAAGTATAATTTTCAACTATGATTTCCCACATACTCTGCAGTATATCCTTGAACGGAGACCTTGTCTTTACATACTTTATCTTCTTTCGAATATCGCGTAACACCAAGTCTGGCTTAAGCTCATTTCTTCGATTTAAGGCAGTATAAAATAACAAAACAGCCCACGGCGTTCTAAATTTTCATGTGATTTTACTATAAATATCCGATTTTCTGCAAATATTTGATTCAATAATTAACCACTAACGAATCTAATACATTACCATTAAATCAGAGGTGAAAAATTATTATTATTTTGGAATTTTTATTCCAAAAAATTATTTATATTTGCATATTATTAATCACAATATCATGAAAGCAATTATTTTGAAGGAACACGGCGACCCTTCTAACCTTGTGTTGGCCGAGGTTCCCATACCTGAACCCAAGCAAGGGGAAGTTTTGATAAAAATTAAAGCGGTCGCAATAAATCCCAATGACACCTACATCCGGAAAGAGCCGAGCCTTGACTATGTATTTGGAGGTGAACGCCCGAGGATTATGGGCTGGGATGTGAGCGGTATCGTAACTGCTATTGGGGAGGGAGCTGAAAAGTTCAAACTGGGTGATGAGGTGTTCGGCGCGATCAACTTTCCGGGCCATCACCATTCAGGTCATGGCAAAGGGTATGCAGAGTATGCAACTGCACCGGTTGCCGATATCTCGCTAAAACCAGCCAATATTAGTTTTGAAGAAGCGGCAGGTGCGACCATGGCGGCCCTTACTGCATGGCAACCATTGTTCAGCGCTGGGATAAAAAAAGGAGACAGGGTCCTGATTGCACCTGCGGGGGGTGGCGTAGGCCATTATGCGGTGCAAATTGCCAAACATCTCGGTGCCTACGTAATAGGAATAGCATCACCGCGCAAACGTGATTTTGTACTGGGTCTCGGAGCCGATGAGGTGATTGATTATACTACGCAGCGATTTGAGGAAGTTATTGCTCCTGTTGATGTGTTTTTAGACGGCCTGCGCGGCGACCATATCGCCCGAAGCCTGAAGATTGTCAAGCGTGGCGGTCGGCTGATCACCCTTTTTTCAGCTGTTGCTGGAACCCCATTAGAGCAGGTGGCGAAAGAACTGGGAGTCAATGCATACTATAATACGGTTCGCAGCAGCGGCGAGGACATGGAAAAGATCGCAGGACTTTTGGCATCAGGAGCGATGAAATCCTATATTTCGAAGACTTTTGCACTAAAAGATATGGCAGAAGCCCATCGGGAAATGGAACGGGATACTGCACAGGGAAAAATCGTTGTCACCGTATAGTTACTTATATTTAAACGACGACTGGAACTAAACGTCCACCTCCCGTCAACCCGACCTGTCAAGGCCAAAAGACACATCTGGTCTTTTGGCCATTTACATTAAGTTTTTAATCATTACTTTTTTTTTTGACAATTATCATGAAAGTTACCGTTTGTGAACTCAGTGAAGACCGTATGGCTTTTCAAAATGACTGGAAAAATTTAGCAATGTACGTTGCTTTAGAACGGCCCAACCTCCTACTTTTACCCGAGATGCCATTTTTTAAATGGATTGCAGCCGAGCGTAAAGTCTCAGAAGCCCAAAAGCATAAAAGCATTAGCGATCATAAGCAATGGCTTAGTGCGATAGAGAAATTAGAAGCCGACCACGTGGTCTATTCAATGCCTGAATTCTCTGGGCTGAAATTTCTCAATACAGCCTATATATATTCAAAAAAGCTGGGACATCGGCCCCTGCACTCTAAGGCCTACTTTCCCGAGGAGCCCCATTTTTGGGAAGAAAGCTGGTTTGACCGTACAGATTCTGTGGAATTTACAGCATTTGAGCTTGAGGACTTCCGGATTGGCTTACTGTTATGTACAGAACTTTGGTTTACTGAGAAGGCCAGGCATTATGGCAAACAGGGCGTAGACCTCCTGTTATGTCCAAGGGCCACCGGCAAAGGGAGCATTGAACAGTGGATTAATTGCGGCAGAACCTCTGCCGTCGTTTCAGGGGCTTATTGTCTTAGCTCGAACCGAAGCGGGCAAGATAGTAAGGGATTTCAGTGGGGAGGGGCGGGATGGATTGCCTCACCTAAAGATGGCGGGCTGATGGGAATTACATCGGAAGAAGCTAAATTTATTAGCGTTACCATTAATCTGCAGGAAAGCAGGAGTGCCAAAATGCAATACCCACTGTACGTCAGGTCATCCGGCTTTTAAATTTTTATCTCGGGCATAAACGAAAGTGTTGCCTTTACCATAGACCGGCAATCTTTCTCACTCATGCCCGCTTTTGCAGAAACTACCATGCCGGAGATGGCATTGATCAGGTAGTCTGCAATAACACTTGTATCAAATTTGGCGTATGAGGGCGCCTTTTCTACGCCCATGTCCAAAAAGTAAACCAGTGCGTTACGGCACTCTTTATAGCTGTCCTGAATGAATTCAAGGGGTCCTGCATCTTCCGGAACAAATTCTATTATTGAATTTACCATAAAGCACCCGCTTGGCGCACCTGGATGATAACAGCCTTGGACTGACATTTCAAATATCTGCTCTATGCCAGTGCGGGGATCTTTGTTTTCAGCTACAATTTTCGAAAGTGCTGCTACGGTAAGCCCGTGATAGTGTTTTAGTGCCCTAACCAAAAGACCGCGCTTGTCGCCAAATGTAGCGTAAATGCTTGATCTGCTCAAGCCAAGATGTTTTACAAGATCCTCTGGGGAAGTAGACGCAAATCCCCGTTCTTGAAAAAGTACAATCGCTTTATCCAATATTTCTTCCTCAACGAAATTGCGGTGACGTCCCATAATCAAAAATTTACAACACATTCCCCACAACCTCTGGAAAATGCTGTCGAATACAATCGAAATATTATTCTAACTTATTTATCTTAAAGTAGCCAAATATCACGTAAAAAAAACATATCACCAAAATAAAAGTTTTCTTTAACAGTTTAATCAGGTTTAAAGACGTGAGATAGCAGAATAAATTTACTTTTTAAAATAAGGATTCGAAATTTAAAATGAAGAAACAGAAGATTTGCAGTACAGTTGACATAAAATAGCACTAGCAGACCAACGCAGCTTCTGCGCCAACTGCACCACAATAACTTCTCTTTATTTATTCTATGCCGTTATCCCGCCATCAACAGTAAAAGCACTGCCGGTGATATAGGCAGCCTCGCTGCCAGCAAGAAAATTTACCATTGCAGCGATTTCTTCCGGCTTACCCAGCCTTTTTAATGGAATCGCATTAATATATGCCTCTCTAATAGCAGTATCCTTTGGCATCATATCAGTGTCGATTGCACCTGGTTCAACAGAGTTGACCGTGATTTTGCGTGGTGCCAGATCCCACGCTAGTCCACGGGTATACGCGGATATAGCTGCTTTAGTAGCGATATAATCGCTCATTCCGGGGCCGCCGATACGACGGCCACCCACTGAACCTATGTTAATGATTCGACCACCATCGGGCATGAAAATCTGGGCAGTTCTAACTGCTTCTGCTGAAGAACGGATGTTTACATCCACCATTCGATCGTAGTCTTCAACCCTGTCGCTGGCTGTTTCCAATTGTCCTGCAACTGCTGCTGCTGCATTGTTAACAAGGATATCAATTTTGCCGAGTGTGCCAGCAGCCGAAGTGATAGCGTTCTTAACGGCGCCAGAAACAGACCCGTCTGCTTTTATCGCAATAGCTTCTCCACCGGCCTTCTTTATATCTTCAACAATCTGGTGTGCTCTGTTTTCAGAATTTACAAATGTGAAGGCCACTGAAGCGCCTTCAGAAGCAAGCCTTCTTACGATGGCTTCTCCCATGCCACGTGTACCGCCGGTCACGAAGGCTGTTTTTCCTTTTAAATTTGACATTTTTAATAATTTTGGAATTTTAATTCCCAAAATTACAAAACATTTTTTTATTTTGGAATAATTTTTCCAAAATTTTTTAATAATTGTCGATTACCAAGCTTTTAGAATTATCTGAAGATCGAAGCTGAAAAATACCCCGTTCAAAAAACTTAATGCATGCGTTGAGGATGTGGGACGGCAATCAGCATATAGCTATCGAACGCTTCCAGACAGGGAGCACCAGAATGTTCAGGCCCATGCTTCCCAGTGTGATGTACGTCACTTTAATTTCGTGATGTAGGTCATCTGTTGCAAAAATTCAAAATCTGAATTTTACATCAAATTAAAAACAGTAAAAAATGCAAACAAAACAGCTTAGAATCGGTATTGTAGGTACCGGCATGATTTCAAATATAACAGCCCAAGCAATCAATGCGGCATCGAATGCCGCGATTTCTTCAATTTCTGGAAGAAACCCTGAAACACTGAACAATTTTGCCGACCAGCATCAAATAGCTTCCAGATACGATGACTGGAAAAAAATGATTGCCTCGCCAGAGGTCGACGCCGTCTATATAGGTGTTCCGACTTCTGCCAAAGAGGAGATTGCAATTCAGGCTGCCATAGAAGGAAAGCATATTCTGGTAGAAAAGCCTTTTGCGGACTTTGAGTCTCTTAAGCGCATCTCAGCCGCTGCCAGGGAAAACAAAGTAGCATTCATGGATGCCACCCACTTTACCCATCATCCGAGAACCAAAAAAATTCAGGAAAATGCAGCCTCACAGATCGGAACTGTCCAAGGAGTCCACACCTCCTTCTTCTTCCCTTTTCTTGACCGCACAAACATCAGATACAACACGCAGCTCGAGCCTTTAGGCGCTATCGGCGATATGGGCTGGTACGTTGCGCGCGCTATAGTAGAATACATGCCCAACGCAAGCGAAATATTGGATATCAGGACTTTCATACAGCGTGATCCTCAAACCAATGCCATTTATCGCGGTTCTGGGATGATCGAATTCAAGGACAATCAAATTTCAAACTGGGATATAGGCTACAATGCAGGGGTCTGCATTATGGATTTGGACCTTCTAGGCACTGATGGCCTTATATCTATGGATGATTTTGTACTGGACTGGTCAAAAGGATTTGCCTTTGATGATGAAAACCATATTGCGGGCTACACCCTTCGCAAAGGAATGGCAACCCCTAAAGAATTTGAATATGTCGGTTCGCCGTCCGATAGGGCTCAAACCGTCCACATGATAGAAAACTTCACTGAGCTTATTTTCCAAGGAAACGGGCAAACCATCGAATCGGTAATAAAAAAAGCTGAAGATACCCAGTTTATATTGGACAGCATATCTAAAAGCATTCAAGGGTAACCAAGCAAGACTAAGCTTATCCCACGCCATTTAATCTGAAATATAGCTGGATTGGGGTCAAGAACGCAACCAGAATAGGCCTACAGGAACCACAATTTTATCGGCAGAGGGAAATTAGCAACAAAAAAAGCACAATAATGGAAAAGACTTCAGAGATAACAATCGTTGCAACGGCAATTGCCCTTAACAATGAAGAATTAAATCTCCGCCGCGAGCAGGAAAAGCTTGTTGCCGAGACATTGAAGGAAAAAGGATGTATACGCTATGAGCTTCATCAGTCAAAAGACGATCCCAGAGTATTGGTTTTTGTTGAGACATGAGCCAGTGAACAAGATTGGTGAGCCCATATGCAAGGTGAGGCTATAAAAAAATTCCAAGCCAGCGGCGCTGCGAGATGGATTTCAGATTTCACGCTGCATAGAACGACCAAGATAGCAGGGTAAAATAAAACATGCCTGTAAATGAAAAGCTGAAGTTCATACTTCAGCTTTTTCATTATATTTGGCCAATTAATTTTACAATTGCGTCACATACTATGGAAGAATACTATAGCCTGCTGAGAAAACACATCGAAGAGGTCAACCCCTTAACCGATCTGGAATGGGAAACCGTAGCGGCATGCTTTGCATATAAAAAACTTCGAAAACATCAATTTATCGTGCAGAAAGATGAATTGGTGCATTATAAAGCCTGGATAATTAAGGGCCTGTCAAAAACCTATGCCATTGACAGCGAAGGCAAAGAGCATATACTCCAGTTTGCAATGGAACAATATTGGACCAGCGATTTCAAGGCCTATCAAAACAAGACGCCGGCCACTATGTTCATAGACTGCATCGAAGATTCCGAATTTTTCTGCATCCGGCTTGAGGATAGGGAAAAACTCTGCCATGAAATACCTGAAATGGCAAATTTCTTCAGAGTGAAATCACACTACGGATACATTGCCCTCGAGCAGCGCATTATGTCGCTGCTGACCGAAACAGCCGAGACCCGCTATAATAATCTTGTAAAAAAATTTCCGCTCTTAATTCAGCGCGTACCCAAAAAACTTTTGGCTTCCTACTTGGGAATGACAAGGGAAACACTCAGCCGGCTTAAAGGTTAACAGGTGTGATCTAGGTCACTTTAAAATTTTGTTTTAACTATTACAAACCGCATTCTTGCTGTTCAACAGTAGCCAAAAATCGATTTATTTTTCTGGTGAACTTCGTGGCTGCTTAATTCCCCAAAAAAAAAGACATCAAAAATGATGTCTTTAAAAATAGTCATCGGTATTTTTTATTCTAAATCAAAAACTTTACCTAGATGCTCTTCCATCACAAAATATGGATTCTTAGTTTGTGTCATGGCTCTCATATGAATTAGGCTTGTTTTACTCATCATTCTAAGCATTTGTCTTCTCTCACATTTCACAATTTTGCCATTTTCCTCCCTCTGCCCCGCCGTAAAAGCACTCCTTCCATGCGCGCATAAATGATTATTGACGAAAATAACATCTCCCGAATCAGGAATATATTTGCTGTTTATCAGCTCTTTTGCCTCATTCCAAAATTCCGTTAAATTGTACAATGCTTCAGGAGTCTGTCCAGCCTTTTCGTTAAAAATCTGCTCTGCGGCATCAAATCTTATAAAAGGCAATTCCTTATTTCCATATAAAACTGAAGCTAACGGACCATCATTAATTTCTTCATCATAATTAGCATCTTTCGGACACTGATAAATCGGCTCAAAAAGCTTTTCCATAACAGGATTTATTTTACCGTGGGATCTCACAGAATAGAGCGTCGAAGGAACTCTTTCTTCATTTCGCAAATACAGAAAGCTCAAAAAATCTGCCTGATGAAGCAGAAAAGCATCTTCTGTATGAACATATAAATCTGTTTTTGAACCTGATCCCGTCTGTGTTGCTGCCATCTTTTCGTCTGGAATAACAGCATGAAGTATTCCGCCACCCTTTCGTTGCGCATAATACTGGACAGGCTTCGAAGGCACAGCCCCATGCAGCAGTGAACAGATAAAACCATATTTATTAAGTTTTGAATAATCTGCACTCTGCCAGTTCGCCGGTGTTGGCCCTAAAAGTTCCTGATCCACTTCCAAAAGCCCCTTAAATACTATAGCACCATATTGGTCTGCTGAAAAGTCTGTTCCAAATTGGCTTAAAATCCTAGCTATTCTTTCAGGCAGCAGCTGGTAAGAATAAAGATGAAGCGCTGCTATGTAATCTGGGTTTTCATAGGAGCGAAATGCCTTCTCTAAAAGATCTCCAACATTAGATAAAATGTTTCTCTCTTGGGGCGTAATTTCTACGATCAGCGGACTTGTAGGAATTTGATAAGCGTAATTTTCTCTAACTGGTATTTCATCTTCAATTACTGACTGTGATTTCATTTCATAGTTTCTTTTATAGTTAATAAAAATTTGGATAAATAAAAAGCACAAACTGCTGAAAACAATCAATATACAAATAAAATATCGATCAAATACATTTTTTCAATGTAAATAATTTCGTATAATTTTTTTACTGTTTTATTTTTTTTATAAAGATTAATTTCTACATTTGTCTCTACTGTTTTTATTCATTCTAAATAAAATCTACTTACAAATATATTTAGTTTTACATTTTAAAAAAAGAATTTTCTTAAATAATTTTTTAAAAAAATATGAATATTAGTACGAAAGCCAATAAAATCAAGCTGTCAATACATGCACATCGACAGAAAAAAATTTCAAAAATCATCCGAGCTAGAAGAAGTGTCTATGCGGGAGATTTTATTAAGAAGGAAATTCCAGATAAGCTTTTAGATGAAATTCTGACTAATGCGCTATGGGCGCCAAACCATAAAATGACCGAACCTTGGAGGTTTATTGTTTTAAAGGACAGCTATCTGGAACACTACGGCATTTTCATGGCAGATTATTTCAAAGATTCTTATCCTGAGCTAAGTGCAGAAGCTAGGGATGAAAAACTGGACTATCTTAGAAACTATCCTCTAAATGCGGCTTGCTTAATCGGCATTATCATGGTAAGGAATAGCAAAATCAATCTTCCCGAATGGGAAGAAATTGCCGCGGTATCATCTGCAGTTCAAAACATTGCACTGACCTGCACGGCCTATAATATTGGAAATTACTGGAGCACAAAACAGGTTGCAATAGATTATGTTTCGCAGTTTGGGCTTGCAGAAAATGAAAAATCGCTTGGCCTCCTCTATCTCGGATATTATCCTTCTGATTTAAAAATTTCAAAAAAGAAGAGAACCCCATTATCCAAAAAAGTCTCCTATTTCAAGTAATCATTAACTGAATAATAAAATTTAAAATTATGAACAATACGGTAAATACCACACAGGAATCTAAAACCACGCTTCCTAAACCGGAAAATTTCAAAGACATTTTCAGCCAGCACTCTGATAAAGAATATGCTGCCGCTGTAAAATCAGCGCAAGAAAGAGTCAGCAGTTTTTTAAAAAACACCGCTAAACCTTTCACAGGCATTAGACCTGATGAAATGAAACGTATGGTTGAGGCAATTGATCTTGATGAACCGCTTCCAGATTATCAGAGCCTTTTTGATGAAGTTGATGAAATTTATGTTAATCACGCTACAGCTTATCATCTTCCTCAATACATTGCACATTTAAACTGCCCAGTTGTGATTCCAGCCCTTGCGGCAGAAGTTTTAATAAGTGCCATAAACTCTTCTCAAGACACCTATGACCAAAGCGCTGGAGGTACTTTTATCGAAAGAAAACTAATCGATTGGACAAGCGAACAGATTGGCTACCAAAATGGGGACGGAATTTTTACTGCCGGAGGTTCGCAAAGCAACTTGATGGGGCTGCTTCTGGCGAGAGATTATTTCGCTTTGGAATATCAGAAATGGAATATCAAACTTGATGGACTTCCTGCCGATGCTTCAAAATTTAGAGTTTTTGTTTCGGATAAAGCGCATTTTAGCAACCATAAAAATTCGTGGATTTTAGGATTGGGCGAACAAGCGGTCGTTCACGTTGGTGTTGATGAAAGATATCGAATGGATCCTGAAAAATTAGAAAGTGCAATTGCTTCAGAAATTCAAAAAGGAAATATTCCGATTGCCATAACTGCCACTGCAGGCACAACAGATTTTGGAAATATTGATCCGCTTCTGCCGATTGCTGCTATAGCAAAACGCTACAATATATGGCTTCATGTAGATGCCGCTTATGGCTGCGGACTCCTCTTAACGGATACTCACAGGCATCTTTTGAACGGCATTGAACTAGCTGATTCTGTAACAATTGATTACCATAAATCATTCTTCCAGCCAATTAGCAGCAGCGCATTCATCGTAAAAAACAAACTGCATTTAAATATTATCAAGCATCACGCCGATTATTTAAATCCGAAAGAACAGGATTATGATGCGCTTCCAGCACAAATCAATAAATCAATCATCCAAAGTACGCGCCGTTTTGATGCTCTAAAATTGTGGTTTACGCTTCGTTATCTGGGCAGGGAAAAACTGGGACAATATACCGATACGATTATTGATACCGCACAGCAAGCTGCAGCTTTGATTGAATCTGATCAAAACTTCGAGCTTTTATGCCACTCTGATATGGGCGTTTTAGTGTTCCGCTATCTGGACGGTCCTGCTGAATCCAACTCATGTGAAGTCAATAAATACATCAAAGAAAAGCTTTTTTTCACCGGAGATGTATTAGTAGCCAGTACAAAAGTGAATGGTGAATTCTTTTTGAAGTTTACCATTTTCAATCCGCTCACCACCGTAAATGATATACAAAACATTCTTAACCAAATCAAACAAAAAGGAAATGGATACCACAGACTTAACTAATTATAAGCAGCTTGCCGAACAAGTAAACTTTAAGTCTCTGCTTAATTGCTATTGCAGAGAATTTAGCAACTGGAGCCGTTATGAAGGAATCCCTAAGTATGATCCAGCTCTAGCTGATTTCATGCAAACCATTAATCATGCTTCGTTTTTGAGATTTGATTTTGCATTAATTGGACAGGAAGTTTTTGCTCCGTTAGCTTACTTCTCAGAAAGTGGAGTTCATTCATTTCTTTTTCCAGTTGTATCTCGTGATCTTGCTGCAGATACATTTAGAGAAATAAATCCAATGGAATTCACCGAGTTTGCGGCTATTTATTCTAAAGATGAATATCCCGATGCAGATGCGGGTCCAACACAGGAACGTATGAAAAACAGTGTTGATAATTTGGCCTTATATCTGGAGCATCATAAAGAGAATGGCTTCAATTCTAATAGTCCGAAAATGAGCTTTATAGAGGCTGAACAGTCTTTAATTTTAGGACACAGTGTACACCCGTTGCCAAAAAGCAGGGAAGGTTTTAGCAAAGAAGAATTGCTTCAATATTCTCCAGAAACCAGAGGAAATTTTCTATTGCATTTTTTTCTTATTCATCCTGAAAATGTAATTGAAAAAAGTGCTGCAGATGAGCTTCCAACAGATTATCTTAAAAAAGAGATATTAAAATATAACAGTAAAAATGCCGAAGAGCTTCTAACTTTATATCCTGACTTTAAAGTAGTTCCTACGCATCCATGGGAAGCCTCCTATTTATTGCAACTTCCAGAAGTGAAAGAAATGGAAGCTAAAAAATTGCTTTTTGATCTAGGACAACTTGGACCAGATTATACTGCAACTTCATCTGTTCGAACAGTTTACAATGCTCAAAGCAAGTGGATGTATAAATTCTCATTGCATGTGAAAATTACTAACTCTTTCCGTGTGAATTACATGCATGAGTTAAATCGTGGTTATGATGCAGCCAGACTTATGAAAACGGATTGGGGAAAAAATATTCAGAAAGAGTACCCTCAAATTCAGCTCATTACAGATCCTGCTTTTATTGCTGTAACTTTTAACGATCAAATTATTGACGGTTTCAGCACGAGCATTCGCGAAAATCCTTTTAACGGAACGCTTGCTTCAAGAAATGTTTCTATGGCAGCTTCTCTCAGTCAAGAAGGATTTCTGGGCGAACCTGCGAGAATGCATAATATAATCAATGAGGCTGCGAGAAGAATGAATGCTTCTCCGCAAGAAACCGCTATTTCTTGGTTCAAGCAATATTTGAATATTTCGATTACGCCTTTGGCAGGGATCTTCAATAAATATGGTTTTGGCTCAGAATTTCATCAGCAGAATATACTGGTGGAATTTGATCAAAATCTTTTTCCATCAAAACTATACTTTAGAGATAATCAGGGTTACTTTTTCAGACAAGGGAAAGTTCCAGAACTGGAGAAATTGATTCCGAATTTTGGAGAAGAAAGCAGATCTTTTATTGCAGAGAAGCGAATTATTGATTTTTGGGGATATTATCTTCTTATTAATCATCTATTTGGAATAATAAGCATCTTAGGCAGTAACAAACTGGCTGATGAAATGGCACTGCTTGAACTTCTTTATCAAGCTTTAAAAAAAGAAGAAAACCAAGATACTACAGGCATGATTTCGCACTTTACCAATAGTGTGAAATTAGTGGTGAAAGGAAATCTGCTGACCAGCCTAAACAATATGGATGAGGCAAGCGCTCCAAGAACAAATCCTGCTGTTTACAAATTATTTCCAAATCCGCTTAACAAACATTTTTTCTCAAAAAAACTTATAAATCCTAGAGAAAATGGGATTGTATTTAAGCGCTTTTTCGAAAAAGAAAATGTAACCATAACATTGCGTCCGATAGACATTGATAAAGATTTGGAAATGCTGCACGAATGGTTTCATCGTGAACATGCTTTAAAAATCTGGCAGATGAACTGGCCGCTTCGCGAATTGGAAGCCTATTACAGAATGCTATTGCCTGGAGATCATTCGCACAGCTTTATAGGCGAAGCAAATGGCGTTCCGACTTTTAATATTGAAATATACTGGGCAAGCCGAGACATTGTTGGAAATTATTACGACGTTCACCCTTCTGATTATGGAACCCATCAATTTATAGCGCCAACCGATCCTAAGCTAAAATATGGCTCTCCAGCAAC
>Ga0209370_1002170_pt1 | contig 14756 bp, 11 predicted proteins | sample AgamicAtPrz_FD_187164 | JGI IMG/M metagenome (GOLD analysis project Ga0209370, IMG submission 187164) | Agave microbial communities from Guanajuato, Mexico - At.P.rz (SPAdes) (version 2) | ecosystem: Host-associated > Plants > Phyllosphere > Phylloplane/Leaf | place: Guanajuato, Mexico... | reverse complement strand
AATGACCTTGCGCAGGTTTTCGTAGACGGTGCGCCCTTCCTTGACGGCGGCGACGATGGTGGCGAAGTTGTCGTCGGCCAGCACCATGCCTGCGGCCTCCTTGGCCGCGGCCGTGCCGGTAATGCCCATGGCCACGCCGATATCAGCCCGCTTGAGCGCCGGTGCGTCGTTGACGCCGTCACCGGTCATGGCGATGACGCTGCGATCGGCCTGCAGGGCCTGCACCAGGCGCAGTTTGTGCTCGGGACTGGTGCGCGCGAATACCGTGGAGGCACGGGCCACATCGATCAGCTGGGCATCGTTGAGCCCGTCCAGCTCATGGCCCGAGGTGACGCGGATGGTGTCTGCCAGCGCGAGTTCCCGGGCAATGGCGGCGGCCGTGGCGGCGTGGTCGCCGGTAATCATCTTCACGGCAATGCCGGCGCTACGGCATTCGCGAACGGCCGTCTTCGCCGAGTCGCGCGGCGGATCTATCATGCCCAGCACGCCAAGAAGGCTGAGGTCCTTGATGTCGGCCATGTCCACGCTGTCCTTGCCGTCTGCCGGGACACGGCTGGCCAGGCCCAGCACGCGATAGCCTTTGGCAGCCAGGACATCGATCTGCTCCAGCCAGTAGGCAGTATCCAGCGCCTGCACGCCCTCGGCGCCCTGCTGGTCTCGGCACATGGCCAGCACCTGCTCTGGAGCCCCTTTGACAAACACCACGGGAGCAGCAGCCAACGGCCGGTGCAGCGTGGCCATATAGCGGTGGACGGCATCAAACGGCACCTCGTCGAGCCGATGCCAGTCCTGGCGCAGCTGATCGACATCCAGGCCGGCCCGTGCTGCCAGCGTCACCAGAGCCCCCTCCATGGGGTCGCCTTCGACCGCCCAGACCTTGCCTTCGGCATGTCTGACATGGGCGTCGTTGCAAAGCGCGGCGCCTGTGGCGAAGTGCAGCAGCTGCGGATGCCGCGCAGGCTCGGTCTCCTCGCCATTCAGGCTGAAACGCCCCTGGGGTGCATAGCCTTCGCCATCTATGTCGAAGCTGGCCCCGGGCAGCACCACGGCACGCACGCTCATTTCATTGCGCGTCAGAGTGCCGGTCTTGTCGGAGCAGATGACGGAGACGGCCCCCAGTGTCTCCACCGCCGGCAGATTGCGCACGATGGCATAGCGTGCGGCCATGCGCTGCACGCCAATGGCCAGCGCAATCGTCATGACCACGGGCAGGCCTTCAGGGATGGCAGATACGGCAATACCCACCACGGCGATGAAGGCGTCGGCCGTGTCGTAGCCGCGCACCCATAGTGCGAAGCAGAACATCAGCGCGGACAGGCTCAGTATGGTGATGGTGAGCTGGCGCGCGAAGCGGTCCATGAGCCGCGTCAGCGGGGTGGCCAGTGTCTGCACCGAGCCCAGCATGGTGCTGATCAGGCCCAGCTCGGTGCGCGGGCCGGTGGCCACCACCACACCCAGGCCCTGCCCGGCAGCCACCAGGGTGCCGGAATAGGCCATGGAGAAGCGGTCACCGAGAGCGGCATCGGCGGCCACCGGATCAACCGACTTGTCGACGGCGACCGATTCACCGGTCAGCATGGCTTCGTCCAGCTTCAGGCTGCTGGCGCGCAGCAGCCGCACATCGGCCGGGACGCGGTCGCCGGCTTCGAGCAGCACGCAGTCGCCGGCGACCAGCTCCTCTGCAGGCACCGCCATGCGCAAACCGTCGCGCAGCACATTGGCACGGCTGGAAACCATGGCCTTCACGGCGTCCAGTGCCTTTTCGGCGCGGCCTTCCTGCACGAATCCGAAGACCGCATTGATCAGCACCACTGCGAGGATCACCCCCGTATCGACCCAATGCTGCAACAGTGCGGTAACGACGGCCGAGCCCAGCAGGACATAGATCAGCAGATTGTTGAATTGCGACAGGAAGCGGGCCAGCATGCCGCGTGAAGCGGCGGCGGGCAAGGCATTGGGGCCCTGCTGCTGCAAGCGCTCGCGGGCCTGGTCGGAGCTCAGTCCGGCGGCAGCCGATTGCAATTGAGTGAGTACGGCATCGTTCGGCAACGCGTGCCAGGCGGCAACGCGGGTCTGTTCCTGCATCTGAGACTCCCTGACGATTCAACTGAAACGCTTGTGAGCCGGATCTGCGCCCGGTTGGCTTGATGCTTGCATGGTATGCGCTTGAAACGCTTTGCAACCGACTATATGCAGGATTTTCGATAGCTCGATGGCTGCCTGGGACTGTCTCGTACCGCCTGCCAGCACGGTTGCAAGGGCTGGTTTTCTGGCGGTTCTGAAGGGCGGCTCGACTGCTGACCAGAGCTTCACCGCCCAGAGCAGCGGCCGCGCAATCTGAATTTGCAAGCCTCCCGGATCAGGCCTTGCGGCACCGGGCACGAGCTGAAAATCATGCGAACTGCTGGTTTTCATGGATTCTTTCGCAGCAACGATTTCATGACAATTCATTTAATTTTGTTGAGCAATTCAACATCAATCACCGAATCAACCTTAGCCACACCTCTGTGGAACCCCATGAATCCAGATCGCGCCTTTCTTTCCCGCCGCCTTTGCATCGCCTGTGCCATGACCAGCCTGTTCACCGTCGCGGCGCAGGCACAGGATGCCTATCCCAGCAAGCCCATCCGCATCGTGATTGGCTATGCTCCGGGCGGCTCGGTCGACATGGTCGGTCGCGTGGTCGGGGACATACTGGCCAGGCAGTTGAACGCCACCGTCGTGGTGGAGAACGTGCCGGGTGCCGCGGGCGTGGTGGGAGCGCAGCGGGTGGTCTCGGCCAAGCCTGACGGCTACACCTTGCTGGCCGGCTCCAGCAACGAAATGGCGGGCACCAAATTTGTGAATGCGGCGCAAAAGTACGATCCGGCAACGGACCTGACTCCGGTGAGCCTGACCGCCATGGCCCCCAATCTGTGGGTGGCCGGAGCACATGTCCCCGTCAAGACCGTGGATGACTTCGTCAAGCTGGCCAAGGCCCATCCCGGCAAATACAGCTACGGCAGCCCCGGCATTGGCTCGACACCGCATTTCTCGGGAGAGCTGATCAAGAAGACTGCGGGCGTTTACCTGGTTCACATCCCCTACAAGGGCTCTCCTGCCATGACCAGCGATCTGGGCGGCGGGAATCTGGACTTCGCCATCCTCTCGCCCACCGCTGCGGCCCCGCTGGCGCAGTCCGGAAAGATCAGGATTCTGGGCGCCACCACGGCCACCCGCATCGCAACGCTCAAGGAGATTCCGGCGCTGGCAGAACATCCCGCGCTCAAGGGCTATGCCTTGAGCGGCTGGTTCGCCCTGGCCGCCCCCAAGGGTCTGCCTCCGGAAGTTCTGACCAAGCTGCAAAAGGCGATACAGGCAGGTCTTGCCGACCCGGCCATCCGCCAGAAGCTGGAAGCTGCGGGAACCCCGCCTGCCAAGGGCAACGAGAGCCTTGCCCAGGTGATGCGCACAGACATGGACAAATACGCCGAGTTGGTGAAGTTCGCCAAGATCACGGCCGACAACTAAGGCAGCGGCCTGCGACGCCAGGCGCCTTCCCGCCCGGATGCTTTTGTGTAATGGCACCCGGGCTGGTTTTCGGCGGCCCTTCGACTAGGGCTGCCCCCATGGCATGGCTGCACTCCTTCCCGGTACAAGTGACAGGTTTCACCACCTGTCTCCGTCAAAAACCTTGGAGGGTAATTTCATGTCCTTGATTCGCCGCGCCAGCTTTTCCAGCCTGCTTTGCAGCAGCGCCTTCATGCTGTTCAGCCAAAGCGCCCTGGCCCAGGCGGGTATGCCCCAGCCGAGTGCGGCCCAGCCGGGTGTGGCCCAAACCGGAGGCCTGTCCCGGACCATGGTCGGCAAGGCCGATGTGTCGGTACCGGGCCGCGAAGCCGTGGTGGCCAAGGTGGAGGTTGCCCCCGGCTCGCGCGCGGGCCGCCATACCCACCCCGGCGACGAGATCAGCTATATCAGCGAGGGCGAGGTCGATCTGCTGATCGACGGCCAGCCGCCGCGCACGCTCAAGGCCGGCGAGAGCTTTGTCGTGCCGGCTGGCGTGATTCATGACGCACACAATGCCAGCAATGGCACGGTCAAGCTGATTGGCGTGTATGTGGTGGAGAAGGGCAAGCCGCTGGCCACACCGGCCCCCTGAGCGCCAAACGGCGGTGCCCGGCGGCGGAACAGCGCCGCACTTCCGAGCCCCGGCATGGTCAAGGCATTGGCTGCATGAGCGGGGTCAGACCTGCATGATTGGACTGCCTCCGCCGAATCGATCGCAGGCGCGGTGAATATGCTGCCGCCGTGGCGAGCTCAGGCGGCAGGGCCTGATGCGGCTGGTCGGCGATAAAGGCCTGCCGATAGCCGCAGCTGCGCGCCAGACAGCCCGCCTCGATCCGATATACCCTGCCGGCCCGGCCCACAGGGGATGTCAGAAAATCCGCATCCTGCGACAATTCGCCGCGCATGCGGCGCCGCTCTATTGCAGTGCCACGGCCCCGACCATCGCCGAGCAGCGGATCCGCTGCCGTGCATTGCTCCTGGCCAGTCGGCTCTCACACGGAGCCGCCTGCGTCGATACATTCATCGTCCATGGCTCTCGACCCCTTCACCCTGCTCGTCCTCACCTCGGCCATGGCTGCCGCCTCGGCGTTGTACCTGGCCGCCGAATGGAGCAGCGTACGCGAACGCTCGCTGCTGCTCTGGGGCGCAGGGTTTGCCATCATCGCCGTGGGCTGTGTGCTGGCACTGCTGCGTTCCCGCGGCTATGTGCTGTTCGGTATCTGGTTTCCAAACGGCATGCTGATCACCGCCCACTGGCTGTTCCTGGCAGGCGTCGCCCGATTCACGCGCGTCCGGCTGCCGCGCGCCTGGTGGCTGCTGGCCGTCGTCTGGCTGGCGATGCTGTTTCTGCCCGAGGGACCCTGGTGGTCCAGGGCGATGCTGGGCATCCAGTCGCTGCTCATTGCCGTCATCACCTTGCGCGCCGGCCTGCTGCTGCGCCCGCAGGGCGGCGCGCTGAGCGTGGGGGCGGCGCAGTTGCGCTTCGTGCTGCTGGCACACGGACTGTTCTACCTCGCCAAGGCCGCCTCGCCCGTGGTGCTGGACACTTTTGTCAACCTGGCCGGTTTACGCGGCACGGTCATTCTGGTGTCACTGGTGGAAGGCGCTATGGCGATCATGCTGCTCGCAATGTCCATGATCGGCACCGAGCGCCATCGCCGCGAGGAACGCATCGCACAGATCGCCGCCCGCGACCCGCTGACCGCGCTGGACAACCGTCGCGCTCTCTATCTGCGTGCACCGCAGCTGCTGAAGCAGGCCTCACCGGCCAGTCCTGGCGCCCTGCTGCTGATAGACATAGACCACTTCAAGCAGGTCAACGACCTGCACGGGCACGACGCCGGCGACCGGCTGCTGGTGACCCTCGCCGACCTCATCCGCGGCGCGCTGCCCCACGGCTCGCTGGCCGCCAGGCTGGGCGGAGACGAGTTCGTGATTCTGCTGCGCGGCATCTCGGGCGCCGCCGCGCAGGCACTGGGCCAGGACTTGCGCGAGGCGTTCGCGCAGCAGGCGCGCACGATGTTCGCGACACCGGAGCCGGTATCCCTGAGCATAGGCGCTTCCTTGTTCGATCAGCCCGACATGGAGTTGTCGCACTGGCTCAAGCGGGCCGATGACGCGCTCTACGCATCGAAGCGCAAGGGACGGGACCGGATGGAGCTCACCCCTTTCCCAGCCGGACTAAGGCACTGACGACTCCTGAGCCTGGCGGCCAGAAAAGCGAATGTCCGGCGATGCACCAGCGAAAGTGAAGTGACGCCAAAGGCCGCCGCCCGCTATTGCAAGCCTGGTGCTTTCCGGACTTTTGTACGATCTGCTCCATGAAGCACACCATTACCGCCTTGCTGCTGTCTGCAGCCAGCGCCTTGAGCCTTGCCGCATCGCCTGCACCTGCGGCAAGTCAGGAGATCGAGCACCTGATCGGCCATCTCAAAAACTCGGGCTGCGAGTTCCAGCGCAATGGCAGCTGGCATGACAGCAACAAGGCCGCCGAGCATCTGCGCAGCAAATACGACTATCTGCTCAAAAAGGGCTGGGTGGAGACGGCTGAGGACTTCATTGCCCGCGCAGGCACGCAAAGCAGCATCAGCCAAAAGCCCTATCTGGTGCGCTGCAGCGGCAAGGAAGCTGAATCCAGCGCCAGCTGGCTGCAGGCCGAACTCAAGCGCTACCGCAGCCGCCAGTAGCGCTCAGCGGCTCGCTTCAGCCCGCACGCTTGACGGCCGCATCGCACCAGCGCTGCGCCACCTGGGGCGAGGTACTGCAGACGGCATCGTGCGTGACCGTGGTCACGGCGCGCTCCAGCAGCTGGATATCGGCTTCGTGCTGGCGTGCCACATGCGGGTCTTCGAAGAAGATCGCACGGTGGCAGCGCTTTTCCAGCACCAGATCGGCAATCTGCGCATCGCCGCCCAGCGGGCCGCTGTTGTAACGATCCACCCAGGGCGTGTCGGCAGGCCAGCCCTTGCTCCAGGCCATCTCATTGAGCTTCTGACCCGTGGTGCCCGTGCCCACGCGGCGGCGGTAGCGGCTGAGCAGCTCGAAGTTGCGCGCGGCAAAGTCCAGCATCGTGGGCTTCATGGCATCGTGGGCGATCAGCGCCAGCGTCTGGTTCTCATAGTCGTGAAAACGGTCGGCATTGCGGTCACGTGCCAGACCGGCGTGAATGCGCTCCATCTCGATCCAGTCGCGCGTGGAGGCGACGGTGGAAAGAAAAGGCTTGCCGTGAATCACGCACTGGCGCTTCAAGGCCAGGGCTTCGGGGAAGATGGACGACGGGTCCACCGGGTCCATCAGGTAGATGGCGCCATCGAGAGTGCGCTCGTCACCCTCCATGCCGACCACTTCGGCCACCAGCCTCATGAGACCGCCCTCGCGGCCATAGGGGTAGCGCACCAGGCCTCTGTAGCCCTGGAGCATGCTGGCCGCCGTTATGGCGTCATAGGTGCGACCCACGGTATGGAAGCCCAGCTTGAGCTCGCGAATTCCGGCCTCGCAAGCGCGCAGCAGGGCAAACAGCGCGGCGTCCTCGGTTTGGTGGTGGAGTTTGTTGGCGGCAAGACCCAGGCAGATCGACATAGTGAACTAATCCTTCAAACAGGCTTCAAACGCTCGCAAACTCTGCGCAACCAGCTATGCATTTGCGGTTTGAAACACCCGCAAGAATATCGCCAATTCATGCACTCCAGATGACTGGGGCCAGGTCAGACAGCCATACTTGCACAGCACTTGACAGCCGCCCTCTTCCGTCGCACTTCTTCCATGTCCAAGACCCCACGCTTCTGCAGCCCCCGCCGCCTCGCGGCAGCACTCGGTCTGGCCTTGCTGCTGGCGCTCGCGATCTGGGGCATGCGCGAGATCGATGCCCGGCAGCGGGTCTGGATTTTTCAGCCCAGCGACCGCAGCTGGCCCGGAGCCAACACGGCCGGCATGCATGAGCAATGGATAGACTTTCGCAGCCGCGACGGCAGCGCCGCCAGGCTGCACGCCCTCTGGATGCCATCCAGCGATGCACGTGCCCCGCTGCTGCTGTTTCTGCATGGAGCGCGCTGGAATGTGACGGGCTCCTCGCCCCGCATACGGCGCCTGCAGGCCATGGGCTTTTCGGTGCTGGCCGTGGACTACCGCGGCTTTGGCAAGAGCAGCCCGGCCCTGCCCTCGCAGGCCTCGGCCGCCGAGGACGCCCGTGCCGCCTGGGACTGGCTAGGCCGCAAGGCCGCAGGCAGGCCGCGCTATATCTTCGGCCACTCGCTGGGCGGCGCCGTCGCTATCGATCTGGCCAGCTCCGTCAAGGACGAAAGCGGGGTGCTGGTCGAGTCCACCTTCACCAGCATTCCCGATGTCTTCGACTCCATGCGCTGGGGCTGGCTGCCCGTGAACTGGTTGATCACGCAGCGCTTCAATTCGGTCGACAGGGTGGCGAACATCGGCTCGCCGCTGCTGGTCGTGCACGGTACGGCAGACCCGCTGATTCCGGCCCGACTGGGCCAGCAGTTGTTCGATGCGGCGCGCGAGCCCAAGCGCCTGATCCTGGTCGAGGGCGCCAGCCATCACAACACCCAGTCCAGGGCATTGGTGCAATATCGCCAGGCACTGCATGAGCTGTTCGGCCTGAATCCACGCTGAGCGACATCGCCACATACTGTCTCGTCAGCATACGGATCAATCGACAGGCTCTGATAGTCTGTCTGGCTATGTCTGCTCCGCCTGCCCTTAATTCACAGCCAAATCCCGCTCAATCCCTTGATGAGCAAGCGAAGAGTGCTCCTGAATCTGCAGTTTTCGTGATTCTCACACTGGGGCTGCTGCTAGGCCTTCAGCCGCTGGCAACCGATCTCTATCTGCCCGCCCTGCCTCAGCTGCAGCAAGGCTTTGGCGCCCATGTCTCCCAGGCCCAGCTGACACTGACCGGCTTTTTGCTGGCCTTTGGCTGCTCGCAGATTCTTTGGGGCCCGCTGTCTGACCGGCTGGGCCGCCGCCCCGTCCTGCTGCTGGGCATCAGCGGCTATGTGATCGCCGCTCTGGGCTGCGCCAGCGCCCAGAGCATGGAAGCCTTGATTGCCTGGCGCAGCCTGCAAGGCGCAGCCCTGGGCGCCGGTGTAATGTGCGCGCGTGCCGTGGTCCGCGATCTCTATGCACCGCATATGGGCGCGCAAGTCATGTCCAAAGCGCTGACGGGCCTGGGCGTGCTGGCCTTTCTGGCGCCCATCAGCGGCAGCTTGCTCGTGGGTTGGCTGGGCTGGCGCTCCACCATGCTGGCCCAGGCCTTCATGGGCTGCCTGGCCTGGCTGCTGGTGGTGCTGCGCTTCAGGGAATCGATTCCCCAGCGCAACCCGCAGGCGCTGCAAGCGGGCAATCTGCTGCGCACCTGGTCGCGCATTGTGCGCAACCCCATGTTCCAGGCCTACAACCTGCTGACCTGCTTCAGCTATGCGGGCCTGTTCACCAATCTGGCGGCCTCTTCGTTCACCTACATCAACGTGCTGCATATGGAGCGTACGCAATACGGGCTGATGCTGGGCGGCAACGCGCTGTGCTACATCACCGGCACCTTTGCCTGCCGTCGTCTGCTGCGCAGCATGAGCGTGCGGCGCGCTGTGGCCGTAGCGGGGGTGCTGTCGCTGACGGCCGGCTCCATCATGGGCCTGGCGGCCCTGGCCGATCTGCGCAGCATCTGGGCCTATGCCCTGCCCTTCTGTCTCTACCAGATCGCCCACGGCATTCACATGCCCTGCGGACAAAGCAATGCCATCGCGCCTTTCCCCCAGGCAGCGGGTACGGCCTCGGCGATCAACGGCCTGGTGATGATGCTCATGGCGTTTGCCATGGGACATTGGCTGGGGCTGAATCTGGATGCGGATTCCACCATGCCGCTGGCCTTCGGCATCTGGTTCTGGTCAGCCTGCACGGCGATCACGGCATGGACGCTGGTACAGCGTTTTGGCATCAGCAAATCATGATTTGAAATAAGATTTTTAGGTTATTTAAAAACCAATTTTTATTATTTTTCTTTTTATAGAGATTTTTTGAGAATGCCTGGACTGGCCAACGCGCCGCACTTCCGTGATCTCCAGCCATGCATTCCCGCCGCTTCTTTCTGCAGCAATCGCTGCTCGCCGCCAGCTCTGCTGGTTTTTCCCTGAACTCTCTGGCCAAGGCCGCCGAGAGCTCCGCCGTTCCTCAGGCCAGCCGCATTCTGGTGGGCTTTGGCGCAGGCGGTGGCATCGATCTGCTGGCACGTGTGCTGGCCGAAAGCATCGCCGCACAGTTGGGCAAGAGCCACTATGTGGTGGTGGACAACAAGCCCGGCGCCAACGGCCAGATTGCCGCACAGACGCTGCTCAACGCCCCCAGCGACGGCAGCACCTATCTGATCGCACCGCTGATCACCCCGGTGCTCTCGCAGATCGTCTACAAAAAGCCCGGCTACGATCCTGCTCGCGACTTCTCTCCGGTGGGTCTGCTCGCGCATTTCCAGTTCGGGCTGGCCGTCCCCGCCAAGCATCCGGCGCGCAATATTCAGGAATATGTGGCCTGGCTCAAGGCCAACCCTGAAAAAGCCAACTTCGGCAGCCCAGCCGTGGGCAGCCTGCCGCATTTCTTCGGTCTGCTGCTGGGCGAAGCGGCCGGCGTCAACATCGTGCATGTGCCCTACAAGGGTGGCCCGGCCATGATGACCGATCTGATCAGCGGCCAGTTGGCCTCCGCCATCCAGACCACCAGCGAGCTGGCGCCGCTGCACAAGGAAGGCAAGGTCCGCATTCTGGGCACTTTCGGCAGCCAGCGCGGCCGCGAACTGCCCGATGTGCCGACCTTTGCCGAAGCCGGCTACCCCAAGGCCACGGGCAGCGGCTGGTACAGCCTGTGGGCACGCAAAGGCACTTCGCCCGAAGCCATTGCCACCGTCAACCGCGCCGTCAACCACGCGTTGCTGGACCCCAAGCTGCAGCCCAAATGGGCCGAGCTGTCCCTGCAGCCCGACCCGCGCACGCCGCAGGCGCTGGAACAGCTGCGCGTGGCCGAAGTCGCCAAGTGGCGTCCCGTGATCACCAACTCCGGCTTTGCCATCGAATAAGCAGAACGACCGACTCATGACCGCACCGAATATCGTTTTCATCCTGGCCGACGATCTGGGCTGGGCCGACCTGGGCGTCTATGGCGCCACCGATTTCAAGACCCCGCACCTGGACCGCCTCGCCGCTCAGGGCGTGCGCTTCAATCAGGCCTATGCCAACTCGGCCGTCTGCTCGGCCACACGCATCGCGCTGATCACCGGGCGCTATCAGTACCGGCTGCAGGCCGGGCTTGAAGAACCGCTGGCCCGCCATGGCGGGCAACTCGGCCTGCCGGCCGATCACCCCACGCTGCCATCGCTGCTCAAGCAAGCGGGCTACGACACGGCACTGATAGGCAAATGGCACCTGGGCAAGCCGCCCGCCTATGGCCCGCAGCGCAGCGGCTACGACTATTTCTTTGGCAACCACAGCGGTGCCATCGACTACTTCACGCACAAGCCCGGTGTGGGCGAGCAGTTCAGCCCCGACCTCTGGCAAGGCAACGAGCCCGTGGAGCGCACGGGCTACTACACCTACATCCTGGGGGATGAAGCCACACGCTATGTGCAGGAGCGCAAGGGCCAGGACAAGCCATTTTTCCTGTCGCTGCACTTCACGGCGCCGCACTGGCCCTGGGAAGGGCCCGACGACGAGCATGTCGCGCACAGCATCAAGGACCTTTTCCACTACGACGGCGGCGGCCTGAAGAAATATGGCGAAATCGTCGAGGCCCTGGACAAGGCCGTGGGCCAGGTGCTGCAGGCGCTTGATGACACCGGCCAGGCCGACAACACCATCGTCATCTTCACCAGCGACAACGGCGGCGAACGCTTTTCCAAGACCTGGCCCTTCACGGGCCAGAAGACCGAGCTGCTGGAAGGCGGCATCCGCGTACCTACGCTGCTGCGCTGGAGCGCCCGCATCCGGCCCCAGGTTCAGGAACAGGTCACCGCCAGCTTTGACTGGCTGCCCACGCTGCTGGCCGCGGCAGGTGCCAGGCCGCATCCCGACTTCCCCAGCGACGGCCAGAACATCCTGCCCATACTGGAAGGCCATGCTGCCCACACCGAGCGCAGCCTGTTCTGGCGCTACAAATCACAGGCCCAGCGTGCCGTGCGCCAGGGGCCCTGGAAATACCTCAAGATCAACGACAACGAGTTCTTGTTCAATGTGGAGGAGGACGCCCGCGAGCGCGCCAACCTCAAGGAGCATCAGCCTGAGATCTTTGCCAATCTGCGCAGGCAATGGGAGGAGTGGAACGAGCAGCTGCTGCCGATCAGCGCCGAAAGCTACAGCCACGGCCTCTCGCCCGATATTCAGGCCGACCGCTATGTGCCGGCACGGCTTAGCCAGGGCTAGGCTTGGCAGGTCACTAAGTCCCGCCGCAGCCGCAAGGCGGCAGGCTGCGTTATCCTTCACAACCAGCAAGAACCAATGACCGACGGTCATTGGTTCTTGTGCTTTGACCTGTACGGATTTCGCCCCATGACTGCTGCCCACGCCCTGCCCTGTATCGCCATTGCCGGCCCCACTGCCTCGGGCAAGACTGCGGCAGCGCTGGCATTGGCCGAGCGGCTGGCGCAACGCGATCAGAAGGCCGAGATCATCAGCGTGGATTCGGCCCTGGTCTACAAAGGCATGGACATCGGCACGGCCAAGCCCACGGCGGCAGAGCTGGCCGCCGTCCCGCATCACCTCATCGACATCATTGATCCGCTGCAGGCCTACAGTGCGGCCGAGTTCGTGCGGGACACGCAGACCCTGGTTGCCGAAATCCGCTCCCGCCAGGCCATACCTCTGCTGGTGGGCGGCACCATGCTGTACTTCAAGGCGCTGATGGACGGGCTGGACGATATGCCCGCAGCCAACCCCGAAGTGCGCGCCATGCTGGACGCGCAGGCCGCCGAGCTGGGCTGGCCCGCCATGCATGCAAGACTGGCCGAGGTGGACCCCGTCACGGCAGCACGCCTGGCCCCCGGCGACAGCCAGCGCATCCAGCGCGCACTCGAGGTCTGGCATGTCTCGGGCAAACCGCTTTCAAGCTTTCATACGACCATGAAAAAGTCGGGCCCTGCCGAACAGATGGGACTTGCAACGCTTTTCTCTCTGGAGCCTGCCGAGCGAGCCTGGCTGCACCAGCGCATTGCACTGCGCTTTGATCTGATGCTGGAGCAGGGCTTCCTCGACGAAGTGCGCGGCCTGCGCGCGCGCGGCGATCTGCATCTGGACCTGCCCTCAATGCGCTGCGTGGGCTATCGCCAGGCCTGGGAAGTGCTGGACGCGCTGGAGGCCGATCCCTGCAAACCGCTGGACATGGCAGGCCTGCGCGAGCGCGGCATCGCCTCCACACGCCAGCTGGCCAAGCGCCAGATCACCTGGTTGCGCTCCATGCCCCAGCGCCATGCCATTGCCTGCGATGCGCCCAGCGCCCAGCAGCAATTGCTGGATGCTGCCATGGCAGCCATTGACGCAGCACAGCAGGCCGCAGGCTAAGGACCTTCCGCAGCAGCGTCCATCGTTAAGATCGCTGCATGACTGCCACCGACTCATCCCACGCCCATCCGCTGTTGCAGGTCAGCGACCTTGCCAAACGCTATGGCGAGGGAGAGTCCCAGACCACAGTCTTCGCGCAGGTGAGCTGCGAGATCGCCGCCGGCGAATTTGTCGCCATCGTCGGGAACTCCGGCGTGGGCAAGTCCACCTTTCTCAACTGCCTGGCCGGGCTGGACAGCTGGCAACAAGGCCGGGTTCTGCACAGCGGCACGGACCTGTCCACGCTCGATGAAGCCCGGCGCGCCATCTGGCGGCGCGCGCATCTGGGCTTTGTGTTCCAGGCCTTTCATGTCCTGCCCCATCTCGATGTGGCACAGAACATTGCCCTGCCGCTGATGCTGCTGGGTCGCATGGATGACCAGGGTCAGCAGCGTGTGCAGCAGGTGCTGCAAGCCGTGGGACTCGCAGGTCTGGGCCAGCGCCTGCCCCAGCAGCTCAGCGGCGGCCAGCTGCAGCGCGTAGCCATAGCACGTGCCCTGGTGCATTCACCGCCTCTGCTGCTGGCCGATGAGCCCACGGGCAATCTGGACCCGTCCACTGCTCAGCAGATCATGGATTTGCTGCTGCAGCAAACCCGCGACAACGGCACGGCGCTGGTGCTCGTCACCCATTCCGCAGAAGCGGCCAGACGAGCCGACCGCGTGCTGCGGCTGACAGCCGGCGGCATGCAGGCCGAGCTCTCGACATCGCAGCAAAGCGCGCTAAGCCTGTGACTTCACGCGCCCCGCTTCTGTTGCTGCTGACCAGCTTCTCCTGGCAGGAGTTGCGCCAGCACCCCTGGCGCACGGCCACGGCGCTGATTGCCATCATGCTGGGCGTGGCGCTGGGCTTTGCCGTCCATGTGATCAACCAGTCCGCACTGGACGAATTCTCCAGGGCGGTGCGCAGCGTCAACGGCCAGCCTGATCTGCAGCTGCACGCCATGCAGGGCGGCCTGCCGCTGGCGCTCTACCCCCAGGTGGCGCAGACCCCGGGCGTCGCCAGCGCCGTGCCCTGGGTCGAAACCACGGTGCTGCTGCCCGGCAGCAGCGCAGACCCGCAGACGCGCGGCACGCAAGGGGCAGTGCAGGGCGTGAGCTTGCGCGTGCTCGGCAGCGATGCCCTCAAGCTAGCCCCTGTCGCCCCGGCACTGATGCCGCGTTTGTTTGAGGGCGGTGACCGTCTCGATCTGTTTGCTCCCGACGCCGTGTTTCTCAATGCCGCCGCCTTGCAGGCCCTGCGACTGAGTCCTGAGCAGGCCGTCAACGCCCCCATGCATTGGCTGCTCAACGGCCAGGCCCAGCAGTTGCGCATTGCGGGCACGGTCGCCGCCAGCGGCGCACCGGTCGCAGTCATGGACATTGCCGTACTACAGCAGAAGCTCGGCCTGTTTGACCGCATCGACCGGCTGGATCTATTGCTGACCGACAGCGCCAGCCGCAGCCAGGTAAGCGTCGCCCTGCACGCATTGGCGGCCTGGCAAGACCAGATACTGATCCAGCAGCCCAGCGACGATCAGCAGCGCGTGGGCGAGATGTCGCGCGCCTACCGCGTCAACCTCACGGTGCTGGCGCTGGTGGCCTTGTTCACGGGAGCGTTTCTGGTGTTCTCGGTACTGGC
>Ga0209370_1002168_pt1 | contig 14765 bp, 14 predicted proteins | sample AgamicAtPrz_FD_187164 | JGI IMG/M metagenome (GOLD analysis project Ga0209370, IMG submission 187164) | Agave microbial communities from Guanajuato, Mexico - At.P.rz (SPAdes) (version 2) | ecosystem: Host-associated > Plants > Phyllosphere > Phylloplane/Leaf | place: Guanajuato, Mexico... | reverse complement strand
GTCGCGATCTGTGTTGCCTGGACTACCGCGCGCTTAGAAGCAAAAGCCAAAGCAACGGCAACGGCAACGGCAACGGCAACGGCAACGGCAACGGCAACGGCAACGGCAACGGCAACGGCAACGGCACGAGTCGGCCTGCTATCCAGCCTAATGTCAATTTAGTTGAAGGCAGTACAGGCTACAGCTGACTCAACCTCCCAGGCCAACCAGACCCTCACCGCCCCTTCAAATCAACCCGCCGCAAATGACACGTCACCTCCTCCCGATCGTGATACAGCTGCTTGCACGCAATCTGCACCCTCACCTTCCGGGCCTTGAACGTCGCCTCCATGCGATCGAGCAACCGCCGCACCTCAGCATACCGCTGCTTCATCGGCAGCTTCAGGTTCACCACCGCCTCGCGGCACAACCCCTCCCCCAACCACGTCTCGATCAACGCCGTCGTCCGGGCCGGTTTCTCGACGATGTCGCACACCATCCAATCCACCGGGTGCTTGGGCTGCCACGTAAAGCCATCGGCCATCAAATGCTGGACCAGCCCCGTGTCCATCAGGCTCTCGGCCATCGGGCCATTGTCGATGGCCGTTACCAGCATACCGCGCCGTACCAGCTGGTACGTCCACCCACCCGGCGACGCACCCAGGTCGACACCGGTCATGTCATCGCCCAACCGCTGCTCCCACTGCTCGCGTGGGATGAACTGATGCCAGGCCTCCTCTAGCTTCAAGGTCGAGCGACTGGGCGCTTCACGCGGGAATTTCAAGCGGGGAATGCCCATCGGCCACAATGCACTGTTGTCAGCCAGAGCCTGACCGACGAACACCCGGCGGCCACTGATGAACGTCAGCAACAGACGCGGGCGACTCGAGTCGTCCACCAGGCGACCGGCCTTTTCCAGCGCCTTGCGCAACGGCGCTTCGAACTTGCGGCAGAACGTCGACAACTCCTTGCCCTCGTTGCTGTCGAGCACCTCCAGCCACAGGCTGCCGAACACTGGCTGGTCCGCCAAGTGCGCCAACAATACGCTGATGCGATCGCTCTCGGGCAGCTCGATGAACGCGCCACGCGCCCACTGCCTTGGGAAAATCAGCTGATTGAACCGCACCGCGTGCATCAACCGATCGGCACCGCCTTGCTCGCTGCAGACGAACTCGGCGCTGGCGCTGCCAGGCTTGCCTTTGGCATAGCCGGCAATTCCCAGGCGAGCGGCATGTTCACTGATTTCGGCGCACACCTCACCCTCGAAGCCGGGCCGGCAATGCATGAACAGGGTTTCCATCTCTTACTCCACTACGGCTGGCGCGACACAGGCGCCGGCAGGGCGGCGATGATAAAGGAAGATCGGAACCTGGGACATGCCCCGCTGGTCCAGAAAAGGGTCAGGTCAGGCAAACAGGACTAACCTGACCATTCAGTCGGACCCGTGCCGTGCGGGCCTGTACACAGCGGTGCTACCGGCAGCCCTTCGAGACGTTGCCGGGCACCGGCTCAGAAGGAGTTGGCAATGCCCTCGCTCGATAGCCTGAATACCCTCACGTCGCTCGATGTCGGTGACAAGACCTATCACTATTTCAGCTTGCCGAAAGCTGCTCGACAGCTCGGCGACCTGCAGCAATTGCCCATGTCGCTGAAGGTGCTGCTGGAGAACCTGCTGCGCTGGGAGGACGGCAAGACCGTCACCGGTGAAGACCTGCAAGCATTGGCCCAGTGGCTCGTTGAAAAGCGCTCAGACCGTGAAATCCAGTACCGCCCCGCGCGGGTACTGATGCAAGACTTCACCGGTGTGCCTGCGGTGGTGGACCTCGCCGCCATGCGCGCGGCCATGGCCAAAGCGGGCGGCGACCCCCAGCGCATCAACCCGCTATCGCCCGTGGACCTGGTGATCGACCACTCCGTGATGGTTGATCGATACGGTACACCGCAGGCCTTCGGCGAGAACGTCGACATCGAGATGCAGCGCAATGGTGAGCGCTATGCGTTCCTGCGTTGGGGCCAGAGTGCCTTCGACAATTTCAGTGTGGTACCGCCTGGAACTGGCATCTGCCACCAGGTGAACCTCGAATACCTGGGGCGGACCGTGTGGACCCGCGAAGCCGACGGCCGCACCTATGCCTTCCCGGACACCCTGGTCGGCACCGACTCCCACACCACCATGATCAATGGCCTGGGCGTGCTGGGCTGGGGCGTGGGCGGCATCGAGGCGGAGGCTGCCATGCTAGGCCAGCCGGTGTCGATGCTGATCCCACAGGTCATAGGCTTCAAGCTCACGGGCAAGCTGCGCGAAGGCATCACTGCCACCGACCTTGTCCTGACGGTCACCCAGATGCTGCGCAAGAAAGGCGTGGTAGGTAAGTTCGTGGAGTTCTATGGCGACGGTCTGGCCGAGCTGCCCTTGGCCGACCGCGCTACCCTCGCCAACATGGCGCCAGAGTACGGTGCGACCTGCGGTTTCTTCCCGGTCGATCAAGTAACGCTGGATTACCTGCGCCTGTCGGGTCGCCCTGAAGCGACCGTGCAACTGGTCGAGGCCTATTGCAAGGCCCAGGGGTTGTGGCGCCTACCTGGCCAGGAGCCTACCTTCAGTGACACGCTGGCGCTGGACATGAATGACGTCGAATCCAGCCTGGCGGGCCCCAAGCGCCCACAAGACCGGGTTGCGTTGGCCCAGGTCAAGCAGGCCTTCGAGCAGTTCGTCGAGCTGCAACCCAAACCTGCCGCCAAGGAAGTCGGCAGGCTCGAGAGCGAGGGCGGAGGGGGCGTTGCCGTGGGCAATGCCGATCAGGCGGGCGAAGCCGACTACAGCCATCAAGGCCAGACCCATACGCTGCGCGACGGGGCCGTGGTCATTGCGGCCATCACCTCCTGCACCAACACCTCCAATCCCAGTGTGATGATGGCGGCTGGGCTTGTGGCCAAAAAAGCCCTCGAGAAAGGTTTGCAGCGCAAGCCATGGGTTAAAAGCTCGCTGGCACCGGGGTCCAAGGTAGTCACCGAATACTTCGACGCGGCCGGTCTCACGCCCTACCTCGATGAGCTCGGGTTCGACCTGGTCGGTTATGGCTGCACCACCTGCATCGGCAACTCAGGTCCGCTGGACGAGCCTATCGAAAACGCCATCAGCAGCGCCGACTTGACCGTCGCCTCGGTATTGTCCGGCAACCGCAACTTCGAAGGCCGCGTGCATCCACTGGTCAAAACCAATTGGCTCGCCTCACCGCCCCTGGTCGTGGCTTATGCACTGGCTGGCAGCGTGAAAGTCGACCTGACACACGACCCACTGGGCACTGACAAGCAGGGGCAGCCGGTCTATCTGAAGGATATATGGCCTAGCCAGCAAGAGGTGGCCGAGGCTGTGGCCAAGGTGAGCACAGCCATGTTCCACAAGGAATATGCCGAAGTGTTCGCAGGCGACGAGCAATGGCAGGCTATCGAAGTGCCACAGGCTGCCACGTACGTGTGGCAACCGGACTCGACCTACATTCAACACCCGCCTTTCTTCGAAGGCATCGAAGGACCGGCGCCGCGGATCACCGATATCCACAGCGCCCGCATCCGGCCCTGCTGGGCGACTCGGTGACGACCGACCACATCTCTCCGGCCGGCAACATCAAGGCCGATAGCCCTGCGGGTCGTTACCTGCGCGAAAAGGGCGTGGAGCCTCGCGATTTCAATTCCTACGGGTCACGGCGCGGCAACCATGAAGTCATGATGCGCGGTACGTTCGCCAATATTCGCATCCGCAACGAGATGCTTGCAGGCGAAGAAGGCGGCAATACCGTGCATGTGCCAAGCGGCGAGAAGCTGTCGATCTACGACGCCGCCATGCGCTATCAGGAGCAAGGCACGCCCCTGGTCGTGATCGCAGGCCAGGAATACGGCACAGGCTCCAGCCGCGACTGGGCTGCCAAGGGCACGAACTTGCTTGGCGTTAAAGCAGTGCTGGCCGAAAGTTTCGAGCGTATTCACCGCTCCAACCTGGTTGGCATGGGCGTGCTGCCGTTGCAGTTCAAGGCAGGCCAGGATCGTAAACAGCTTGGCCTGACAGGCAGAGAGCAGATCGATATCACTGGCTTGGAGGGGACGGCCATTGTGCCGGGCATGAGCCTGGCACTGACCATCACCCGCGAAGACGGCACGAAGGAGCAGATCGAAGTGCTCTGCCGGATCGACACCCTCAATGAAGTCGAGTACTTCAAGGCGGGTGGGATCCTGCACTATGTGCTGCGTCAGTTGATCGCCGCGTAGGCCCCGCGAGGGTGCCAGTCTGCGCGCAGGCTGGCACCCTCTTCCCAAGCGGGCATTGCTAGCCCATGCCACCTCAAGGTACTCATGTAGAACCCCGTGCGAACCAACGGCGAGCAACTGCCAGTAGCTCACCCGTATCTGCCATGCACTGCCATGGATCAATCCCTGTAAATATCCCCTCAATAATCCGCGCACCGTGCCGATACCAGTCCAAAGCCCTGCGGACATCCTAGCCATGCGCAACAACCAGCCCATTACCCAGAGAGAACGGACTTTCCCTGCCAAGCAGCGGTTGATTTCCACCACCAATGCCAAAGGTGTGATCACTTACTGCAACGATGCCTTCATCGATATCAGTGGTTTCACCCGCGACGAATTGATGGGCGCAGCGCACAACCTGGTGCGTCATCCTGATGTGCCGCCCGCCGTGTTTGCTCACATGTGGCAGACCCTCAAGCAGGGCCAGCCCTGGATGGGCATCGTCAAGAACCGCTGCAAGTCGGGTGACCACTATTGGGTCAACGCGTATGTCACACCGATTTTCGACAACAACCAAGTCGTCGGCTTCGAGTCGGTGCGCGTCAAGCCCACCGCTGAGCAGATTCGTCGTGCCGAGGCCCTGTACCTGCGTATCAACCAAGGTAAACCGGCAGTACCGCGGCGTGACCGGTGGCTCCCCATCTTGCAGGACTGGTTGCCCTTCATCCTGATCAGCCAGATCGGCTTCCTGATCGGCAACTGGCTTGGACACTCATGGGGCTTTGCCTTGGCAGCAGCGTTGTCTGTCCCCCTGGGCCTGCTTGGGCTGACCTGGCAACAGCGTGGGCTCAAGCGCTTGTTGCGCCTGGCCGAGCAGACCACGTCCGATCCGCTGATTGCGCAGATGTATACCGACAGCCGCGGCGTGCAGGCGCGCCTGGAAATGGCCATGCTCAGCCAGGATGCCCGGATGAAGACCTGCCTGACACGGTTGCAGGATAGCGCCGAGCATCTGAGCGATCAGGCCCGTCAGTCCGACGAGCTGGCGCATATGAGTTCATCAGGCCTGGAACGCCAGCGCGTGGAAACCGAGCAGGTCGCTGCCGCAGTGAACCAGATGGCTGCTACCACCCAGGAGGTGGCCAACCATGTGCAACGCACCGCCGATGCGACCCAGCAGGCCAATCGCTTGACTGGCCAGGGCCGTCAAATTGCCGGAGAGACGCGCGCAGCCATCGAACGCCTGTCGGCGGCCGTTGGAGAAACTGGGCAGACCGTGACGCAATTGGCCAAGGACAGTGACGAGATCGGCGGTGTGGTCGATGTCATCAAAGGCATTGCCGACCAGACCAACCTGCTGGCGTTGAACGCCGCCATCGAAGCGGCACGGGCAGGCGAAATGGGCCGGGGCTTTGCCGTGGTTGCCGACGAAGTGCGGCAGCTGGCCCAGCGCACGGCTGAGTCGACCGGGCAGATTCACGGCCTGATCGCCAAGCTCCAGCAAACCGCCAGCAACGCCGTGACGACCATGGAAAGTGGTCACCGCCAGGCCCAGGAGGGTGTCGATCGGGTGATGCAGGCTGACGAGGCGCTAGTGGGCATCAGTGAAGCTGTGGCGAACATCACCGACATGGCCACGCAAATTGCCGCTGCGACCGAGGAGCAGACTGCGGTAGCCGACGAGATCAGCCGCAACATCAGTACCATTGCCGACCTGGCCGACCAGACGGCCGAACAGGCACAGCATTCGGCGGTGTTGAGCGAGGCCCTCAACAGCACGGCGGGTAGTCAATATTCACTGGTAGAGCGTTTCAACCGCTAGACCTGACAGCCTGCGAGGGGTCGGCATCGCCGGCCCCTCGCATTGACCAACGCTACCAATCAAGCCGCAGTTGGGTTTCGAAATGGCGAGTTTGCCCGGTCAACGGGTCATCGAAGCGCAGACTTTGCGCCAACAGTTTCAGCGGCCGTTGATAGTCATCCTGACCCTCGAGCAATGACGGATAGAACGGATCATTGCTGATGCCCGCCCCCAGCGCAGCCATGTGCACCCGCAGCTGGTGCGTCTTGCCCGTGATGGGCGAGAGCTCATACCGCCACTGCTCCCCGTTCTTTTCCAATACGCGGGCGTGCGTCTCGCTGTTGGTCGGCCCCTGCACCTCATGCATGCGAAAGAACGGCTCTGCGTGTTCCAGGCGGCTGCGGTGCACCAATGGAAACACGTGTTGCTCAAGGGGGGCAGCAATGGCCTGGTAGCGTTTATCGATCCGCCGCTCTGGAAACAAGCGTTGGTAAGCGCTGCGTGACTCAGGGTTGGCTGAAAACAGTACCAGCCCGGCCGTGTGCCGATCGATACGGTGCAGGGGCACCAGGTGCGGATTGTCCAGACGATGAATGAGACGGCGTAGCAAGGTCTGCTCCACGTACTCACCCCCCGGCGTTACCGGCAGAAAATGGGGTTTGTCAGCCACCACCAGGTGGTCGTCCACATGCAGTATCGCTTCCTGCACGGGAATCACCCGCTCGTTCGGCACCTCGCGAAAATAGTGCAGGCGCAGGCCGCGCTTATAGGGATGATTTGCCGAAATGGCCTGGCCGTCGGCGCTCAGCACACGCCCCCGGGCAAAACGGTCCACCCACTGGCTACGGTCGATGGCCTTGAAGTGATCGCACAGGCAATCGAGCACCGTAGCCCATTGACCTGGGGGCAGACATACCGTGCTGGCTTGCAGTCGGGCGGGGTCGAATGAGGTCATCGTTGGGCTCGGAACCTGGCTTGGCGGCGTATTATCCTTCAAGCCCAGCCGATCAGCCAGCCTGGGCCAGCGACTCGCTGCGCTCCTTGAGCCAGCGCAGCACCTGAACAGGCTCCCAGCGGCTGGGGTCGTACAGCGCATACACCAGCCCTTCATAACCCACCACATCCAGCCCTCGGTGATAGCCAGCCCGCTGAAACAGCGCCTCGACCTCGGCGAAGCAGGTATTGAAATGCACCTTGCCGAAAGGCGTGCGATCATCGGTGACCAGACCTTCAAACCGAAGCTCCAGGACAGCGTCGGCCACCCTGTCGACGGGCATCCGGTTGACGCTGTACTTCAATTGCTCGACGTTGAGCATGGACTCACCCTAATACTGTATTTATGTACAGCATACGAATATCCTTCCGTTGCCGTCAATCGATGTCATACCAGCCCAGGCAGGTAACCGTCCCCCCCGCGCAAGGTGAGTACCTGTCGGCGTGGTACGCCATGGGTCACGGACAGATGCACCCATTTGTCGAACTCCAGTATGAGCTGATCGAATGCGATCGGGCTTGTGCTTATCCGGCGCGCCGTGTCCCTGGGGGATAGCCCGCTGACCGTAAAATCAGCGGCAAGCCCTTGCAGGTGCTGACTACTGGCGGCGCCACCCACTAGCCGATTGAGGTGTTCGCTGCGATAGCCGCTGCTGATGATGATCGGCGCCGCGAGCAATCTGCGCACCTGCTCAAGGGTGGTGCAGAGCATTCGAAGGTTGTCGATGACCGGTTGCGGTGGGGTGTTGTCCAAACCTTCCCGAGCGGCGACCCGAGAAACGATCATTTCATCGAGCGTAAAATGTGGAGTGAGCAACATGGCATAGAGGTCCGATGGCGATTGGCGAGGTCGGCACCAGAGGCTTGGTAGGTGCCTGGACGCGATCATCGGACAGGCGCCCGCTGCAATGGAGCAGGGTCACGGCTCCTATAGAGGGTTGATTACCTCAGGAAGGCCGCTACTTGATCGGCATCGAACGGCCAGGCTAATTCAGCCTCGTTATCGCAGCGGCGCAGGACGGGGATGACGAGACCGTAGCGTTCAAACAGCGCTTCGCTCTCGGCGATGTCGACCAACTCGACCAGTAACCCATGGTCGACGAAAGGCATCAGCACGGCCTCCGCCACCTCGCACAGGTGGCATCCCAAGGTGCTGAACAGCTGGCATTCTGGCAACATGACACGCATCCCCAATGGCTTTCGCAGGTCATTATTCTAGGCCGCACTGCCGATGCCTGCACCTCTAGCCTGTCAGTCCTGGCTTGTGGCGCCTATGCGATGCAAGGACAGGTCAGCCCCTTCGAACTCCTGTTCGTGACTGAGCCGCAACCCCAGCACCTTGCGGATCGCGCCGTAGACCGCCAGGCCGCCGATCAGTGCCACCCCTACCCCGGTCAACGTTCCCAATAGTTGACTCCAGACGCTGACCCCACCCAAGCCACCCATCCAGACCTGACCAAAAACGCCGCAGGCGATACCGCCCCACACCCCACACAACCCATGCAGGGGCCAGACACCCAGGACATCGTCGATCTTCCAGCGATTCTGCGCAGCGGTGAATGCCCATACGAACAACGCTCCCGCCACCAGACCCGTAGTCAGCGCGCCCACGGGATGCATGAGGTCGGAGCCTGCACAAATGGCGACCAGCCCGGCCAGCGGGCCGTTGTGCAGGAAACCCGGGTCGTTGCGACCGACCAGCAAGGCGGCCAAGGTGCCGCCGACCATGGCCATCAATGAATTGATAGCGACCAGGCCGCTGATGCCCTGCAAGGTTTGCGCACTCATCACATTGAAGCCGAACCAGCCGATGATCAGTATCCAGGAGCCCAAGGCCAGAAAAGGGATACTCGATGGCGCAAACGCGACCAATCGCCCTTCACGGTAGCGCCCTCGCCTGGGGCCCAGCAGCAGGACCGCAGCCAGTGCCAGCCAGCCGCCCATGGCATGCACCACTACCGAGCCGGCAAAATCATGGAACGGCGCTCCAAAGTGCTCATGCAACCACCCTTGGACACCGAAGTTGCCATTCCACACCATCCCCTCGAAAAAAGGGTACACCAATGCCACGATCAACGCCGTAGCGCACAGTTGCGGTGCAAAGCGCGCTCGCTCCGCGATCCCGCCCGAGATGATCGCCGGTATAGCCGCTGCAAACGTCAGGAGGAAAAAGCATTTGACCAGGCTGTAGCCGCTATCGATAGCCAGCGTGGCAGCAGGCTGAAAAAACTCGACCCCGTAGGCTACCCAATAACCGATGAAGAAATAGGCAATTGCCGACACGGCAAAATCGCTCAGAATCTTCGACAGTGCGTTGACTTGATTCTTGTAGCGCACGGTGCCGACTTCAAGAAACGCGAAGCCGGCGTGCATGGCGAGCACCAGAATGGCGCCTACCAGAATGAACAACGTGTTTGCACCGTTGACCTGAGACTGCATCACGCTTGATGTCATATCCATGAAGCAAAAGCACCTGTCGGCACCATTAACGCTCAGTCGAGGCTCACCCTGCACCGATTCGGTGCCAGGCAAGGCGGGTTGGGCGCTTGCCACGAATGGATGGACGCCGTATCTGGCAGTCTGGGCATTTTGGGTTAATGTTTAGGCATGGCGGTGGGTACACGCCCCGAAGCGGCGCAGTGCGTTCAACAGATGCCCTGCAACGATGCAAAACTTAAGCAAAGCCTGTACCAGTGTGGTGACTTGAACCTTCCAGCAGCCACGTCACTCGAAGTACCAACATCAACCGACAGGGAGAGACACATGGCCAGCAATTCGGCAAAGCATGCACAAGATGTACTGATGGCTGACTTCCAGGCACTGGTCCGCGACACGGAGAAGCTGCTGGCCGATACCGCCAACTTGGCAGGTGACCAGGCGCAAGCGCTGCGCGAACAGATGCACGAGCGCCTGGCGCAGGCACGCGAAACGCTGGACGTCACACAGGAATCGTTGCGCGAACGCAGCCAGGAAGCACTGGGCAGCGCCGAGCAGTATGTCCAGGAGAAACCCTGGCACGCCATTGGGATCGCAGCCGGCGTGGGCCTGGTGATCGGCCTGCTGGCGAACCGTCGTTGAGGGGTTTTCATGGACAATGACGCCATCGGCACCGGCGCCACCGGCAAACGGCTCGGTGCAGCTGTTCTGGGGCTGCTACACAGCCATATAGAACTGTTCGGCATCGAACTGCAGGAGCAGAAAGGACGCACACTACGCCTGTTACTGTTCGCAGGTCTGGCACTGGTTTTCGCGCTGCTGCTGTTGACAGCGCTTTCCGGGTTGGTGCTGGTTTTGCTCTGGGACACCTACCGCCTGGCCGGCATCATTGGTCTGTGCGTGTTTTATGGACTGGCAGCGCTGTATTGTGGCCTGCGCCTCAAGAGCGCGGTGTTCGACGAGTCCTCGCCCTTCCACTCCACGCTTGAGGAACTGGCCAAAGATCGGGAGCGCCTTCTGCCATGAACCTGCCTGACTTGCCCAATACACGTAACCCGCGGGAACTGCGCAAGGCGCTGCTGCGCTTGCGCATGGAAATGCACCGCCAGGAAATCCGCCATGAAACCGGCCAACTGCTCGAACCTGTACGGCGCATACGCGGCATGGGAAGCTCGCTGCATGCCGGGCTCGGCATCAAGCATGCGCCACTGTGGGGCATAGGGGCGGTAGTGGCCATGGGCTTTTTGACTGGCAAGGGCGTTCGAAGTGGTGGCCTTCCCCGCCTTGTGCGCCTGGGTGCCAGTTTGATTCCCCTGGTGAAGCTGTTCATGCAGAGCAACCGTCGGCGCCGGTAACCCACACCTCACGCCGCGTCAGGGATTCATCGCGCACAGGAACCCCTGACACGGCGTATGCTCGGCTCTACCCCTTCAGGAGACTGCGCCTTGGATTGGCATACCCTGCTTACCCGCGAACGCCTGGGCAAAGCGCTATACAGTGCTGAAGAATTGGGGCGCAGCCCTTTTCACAAAGACCATGACCGCATCATTTTCTCCGGCGCTTTTCGTCGCCTGGGGCGCAAGACCCAGGTTCATCCTGTCACCAGCAACGATCATATCCACACGCGCCTGACGCATTCGCTGGAGGTGAGTTGCGTAGGCCGCTCGCTTGGCATGCGCGTTGGGGAAACGCTACGTACGAGCCTACCCGACTGGTGTGAACCGAGTGACCTGGGCATGGTGGTGCAGTCAGCCTGCCTTGCCCATGACATCGGCAATCCCCCCTTCGGACACTCCGGCGAAGATGCCATCCGTCATTGGTTTCAGCAGGCCGCCAATCGTGGTTGGCTGGACGACATGCGCGACGATGAACGGGCTGACTTCCTCAATTTCGAAGGCAATGCCCAAGGCTTTCGGGTACTGACGCAGCTGGAGTACCACCAGTTCGATGGGGGCACCCGCTTGACCTATGCCACCCTCGGAACCTATCTCAAGTACCCCTGGAGCGCTCGTCATGCCGATGCCCTGGGCTACAAAAAGCACAAGTTCGGGTGTTACCAAAGCGAATTGCCTCTGTTGGAGCAGATTGCGAGTCGTCTGGGCCTGCCCCAGGTAGATGATCAGCGCTGGGCACGTCATCCCCTGGTGTATTTGATGGAGGCTGCCGATGACATCTGCTATGGCCTGATCGACCTGGAAGATGGCTTGGAAATGGAGCTTCTACAGTACGCTGAAGTCGAAGCGCTGCTACTCGATCTGGTGGGCAACGACCTGCCAGAAACCTACAGGCAGCTCGGTCCAGGTGACTCAAGGCGTCGTAAGTTGGCGATCCTGCGCGGCAAGGCGATCGAACATCTGACCAATGCGGCGGCACATGCCTTCGTGGAACAGCAAGATGCACTGCTTGCCGGCCAGTTGACCGGCGATCTTGTCGAGCACATGCACGGCCCCGCCAAACGCTGTGTACTGCACGCCAAGGCGATGGCGCGGAACAAGATTTTCCAGGACAAGCGCAAAACGCTTCACGAGATCGGTGCCTACACCACGCTGGAGATCCTGTTGAACACCTTCTGTGGCGCCGCATTGGAACAACAGGGTGGCCGCACGCCCTCGTTCAAGAGCCGCAGGGTGTTGGATCTGCTCGGCAACAATGCCCCCGACCCCCATGGTTCGCTTTATCAGGCCTTCCTGCGCATGATCGATTTCATAGCCGGGATGACGGACAGTTACGCCACCGAAATGGCACGGGAGATGACAGGTCGTTCCGGTCCTGCCTAAACACGCCTGGAAAGTCGCCGACCTTCGCCTTCAAACGGTCCAGTAGGGAAAACCTTACTTCAGATTCAACCAACGCTGGACACTGAGTTGAAACCCTAAACATCAGTTAACAAACAAGGTTTGACTTTAGCTATTAATGTAATTGTACGTAAGTAGTTTTGGTTAAGTTTGTAGGCCATTTCCTATATACGGTTATTGAGCCGCCCTCGCATTACTTGCCGCTTTCAACTGGGTTAAGGTGCCAACTGTCACCCTCATTGATAGCAGGGAAGTAGAACATGTACTCCATATTCATCGTCGACGACCATCCGGTGATCCGGCTGGCAGTGCGCATGCTTCTGGAAAATCAGAATTACACAATCGCTGGCGAATCGGACAACGGCGTGGACGCCATGCAGATGATCCGCGAAACCAACCCAGACTTGATCATCCTGGATATCAGCATCCCCAAGCTCGATGGCCTGGAAGTGTTGGCAAGGTTTCAATCCCTGGCAATGCCACAGAAAATCCTTGTGCTGACCGCGCAGTCGCCGGCGCTGTTCGCCGTGCGCTGCATGCAATCAGGGGCGGCGGGCTATGTCTGCAAGCAGGAAGACCTGAGCGAACTGCTCAGCGCGGTAAAGGCGGTATTGGCTGGGTACAATTACTTTCCCAGCCAGGCCATGCAGCCTCATCTACCTGTTGACAACGACTTGCAACTTCTAAGCACTGTCAATGATCGGGAACTGATGGTTCTTCAACTTTTTGCACAAGGGCGGACCAACAAGGAGATTGCAAAGGGCATGTTTCTAAGCAGCAAGACGGTCAGCACTTACAAGAAACGCCTCATGCACAAACTCGAAGCCAGCACGCTGGTCGACCTGATCGACATGGCCAAGCGCAACGCACTGGTCTGAGGGCTCCATGGCACGTTCTATCGCCCTCCTGCTCCTGGTCGCCATGCTGCTGGGCAACCTGGCTAACGCCGGGCAGCAAGGCGCGTCCCAGTTGTCCTTGGTCGCCCGCTCCACTGCGCGACCCGCCATACCTGCAATTACCCCAGAACAGCAGCAATGGTTGAATGCTCGCCACGAACTGGTGATTGGAACATCTGCTCCGGATTATCCACCTTTCGACATCAGCAGTGGCGGGCGCGACTATCAGGGCCTCACCGCAGAGTACGCCAGCCTATTGGGCAAGGCGCTTGATCTGCCGGTCCGCGTGCTGCGCTATTCAAGCCGCCAAACGGCGCTGCAAGCGCTCAAACAAGGCGACATCGATCTGCTGGGCAGTGCCAACGGCTATGACGCCAACTATGAAGGCGTGGTGCTGTCGCACGCCTACGCCATCGACCAACCCGTGCTGGTCACCCGCGAAGACGAACACCGGGCGCTGGATACTGGCCTGTCAGGCATGCGCCTAGGCATGCTGTATCACTACCTGCCGAGGAAAGAGGTACTCAGTGTCTATCCCGATGCCAAGGTCCTGGCCTTCGGGTCATCCAGCGAAGCCCTGAATGCGGTGGCGTTCGGCCAGGCAGACGTCTTCATCGGCGACACGATCTCCACCCACTACCAACTCAACCGCGGTCACCTTCCAAGGCTGCGCATGGCCAGCTTTGGCAACCATGAAGCGTTTGGCTTCGGCTTCGCCCTGCGCGAACAAGACACGGTGCTGCTCGCGCTGGTCAATGCGACGCTCGACAGTCAGTCCTCCGCCCTGCGGTCGAGCATATTCAAACGCTGGAGCGCAGGCAGCGATCTGCTTCTGACCGATCGCAAGCTTCGACTGACGCGTACCGAAGCGCAGTGGTTGCAGCGACATCCGGTCATGCGTGTCGTTGTCGACGGTACGGCAGCGCCATTGTCCTACTTCGACAACTCGGGTTATTTTCGTGGCATCACCGCCGACCTGCTTGAGCTGATCAGCCTGCGTACGGGCTTGCGCTTCGAGGTGCAACGGGCCAGTGGCATCGCGGACATGATCGCACGGGTCAAGGACGGCCGCGCCGATGTCATCGCCGCCTTGGCAAGCGGCAGCATCGACCAGAACGATCTGCAGATCAGCCAGGAGTATCTGGACAGCACTTATGTGCTGGTCAATCGCAAGGGCAACGCGGCAGCCACTTCGCTGGACGAACTGCGCGGCAAGCGGATCGCAATCACACGCTACAGCGCCCTGGACACCATGCTCTCGCGCTATCACCCGCAAATCGGCTGGATCGAAACGGAAAGCTCGTACTATTCCATGGCCCTGCTCAACAGCGGAGCAGTGGACGCCGTCATCACAACGCTGATCGACGCCAACCACGCGTTGGCCAGCAATCCTGACCTGATCATCCGCACCACAGTGGGCAGTGAGCCTGCCAGTTATGCCATGGCCACCAGCACACCTTCCAAAACCCTCATTTCGATTCTGGACAAGGCGCTTTCGAGCATTTCACCTGAAGAGCTGGGGGTGATCAACAACCGCTGGCGAGGCTACACCCTGTTCGAAGATACCCAGGGCGAGGGCTTTCGCCGCTTGACGGTACTTGTAGCCCTGGGTGCAGCGGT
>Ga0209370_1002160_pt1 | contig 14799 bp, 8 predicted proteins | sample AgamicAtPrz_FD_187164 | JGI IMG/M metagenome (GOLD analysis project Ga0209370, IMG submission 187164) | Agave microbial communities from Guanajuato, Mexico - At.P.rz (SPAdes) (version 2) | ecosystem: Host-associated > Plants > Phyllosphere > Phylloplane/Leaf | place: Guanajuato, Mexico... | reverse complement strand
CGACACTGCCCTGAGTCTTGCCGGCTTCGACGGTAATGGTCTGGCCGTTGGACAAGGTCACGGTCACCGGCGTCTGCGCCGGATTGCTCAGGGTCACGGTGTAAGTGATAACACCGCCTTCGGTCACGCTTGGCGAAGCGGTCAGGGTCGCGGTGGTGGTGTCGGTCGAGTCGTTAATCGTGGTTTGAGCCGGGGTCGGATTCGGCACCAACTGCTCGAAGTTCCCGCCGGTCGCACCGGTAATCGTCGTGCTGACAGTCGAGCCGTTGTTGTAGACGTCGTTGGCCGGAGTCTGGAAATCGACGCTTCCCTGGGTCTTGCCGGCTTCAACGGTGATGGTCTGGCCGTTGGACAAGGTCACAGTGACCGGGCTCTGGGCCGGATTGCTCAGGGTCACGGTGTAAGTGATCACACCGCCTTCGGTCACCGACGGAGTCGCCGTCAGGGTCGCGGTGGTGTTGTCGACCGAGTCGTTGATCGTGGTCTGAGCCGGGGTCGGGTTCGGCGTCAGCTGCTCGAAGTTGCCACCGGTCGCACCGGTAATCGTCGTGCTGACGGTCGAGCCGTTGTTGTAGACGTCGTTGCCCGGGGTCTGGAAATCGACGCTGCCCTGGGTCTTGCCGGCTTCGACGGTGATGGTCTGGCCGTTGGACAAGGTCACAGTGACCGGGCTCTGGGCCGGATTGCTCAGGGTCACGGTGTAAGTGATAACACCGCCTTCAGTCACGCTTGGCGAAGCGGTCAGCGTTGCGGTGGTGTTGTCGGTCGAATCGTTGATCGTGGTTTGAGCTGGAGTCGGATTCGGCACCAACTGCTCGAAGTTCCCGCCGGTCGCACCGGTAATCGTCGTGCTGACGGTCGAGCCATTGTTGTAGACGTCGTTGCCCGGGGTCTGGAAATCGACGCTGCCCTGGGTCTTGCCGGCTTCAACGGTGATGGTCTGGCCGTTGGACAAGGTCACAGTGACCGGGCTCTGCGCCGGGTTGCTCAGGGTCACGGTGTAAGTGATTACACCGCCTTCAGTAACGCTTGGCGAAGCGGTCAGCGTCGCAGTCGTGGTGTCGACGGTATCGGTAACCTGGGTAACCGCTGGGGTTTGCGGCACAGTCACCGTCAGCCCGCCGCCCCCGGTGGTGCCCGTTACGGTCGCCGAAATCTGGCCGCCGTCGATATACGGGGTATCGTTTGCCGGGACCACGACGTTGACGCTACCCGAGGTCTGCCCGGCCGGAATGACTATTACGGCCCCGTTGGAAAGGGTGATCACCAGGTTGGTACTCGGCGCTTGGCCAACCGTAGCGGTATACACGATTACGCCACCCGCTTCGCTGATGGAAGGGGTAGCGCCAAGAACCAGGTCGGTAGCAACGCTGGTGTCCGCTGTCGGTGTAGTCAGCTGGTTGTTGCTGGTGGTATCCAGCACGCCAACCTCTTCTTCATCGAGCACGGCAGCAAAGCCAAGCCCGTCGGTCGGGAAGCCGACGGTAGCGTCGACCCGGCCCGCGGTTTCTTCGAGCATGACAAAGCTGTGGCCACCGCCAAGTGCGCCACCACCGCCCGCTGACGATGGGCCAGCCGCGGGCGCTTCAAGCTCGGTAGTCGGGTCGACACCGGCAGCGATCGCCTGTTGCAGTTCCTCCACCGACGGTGCGGCCTGCGCGGTAGCCTGGCTCAGGTCGGTGCTGCTTTCCGGCGCATCAGCGCTCCACTGACTGTCTCGCCCCAGGTCGAGCACACGGCCATCGGCCAGTTCCAAAGTGACTGCACCGCCCGGACCGGTGAGCACTTCCTCACCAGCCAGCAGGCGGTCCCCTTCGATCAGAACACGTCGAATGCCCTCTGGGGATACCGCAATAACCTGGCCGACAATACTTTTGACGATGGCTACAACGCTGCTCATTGGACTCTCCGTGTGACCCGATGGGTACTTCCCTGCCAGAGCGGCACTCGCAGACCACTTCAGGCGGAACTATGTCGATGATCTCTTGCCGCTTATTGGCGTCAATATCCTGTCTATAACTTTTTGGAATTGACCAAATGCCAAACAATTGACCTTATATAATGCAATCCTAAACAATCAACAATGTAATGTCACATTGATATTTGGATCCTAGCCACGCGTCTTTGTAAATAAGTGCCGTACATCATCGAAAGCGCGTTCAGTGGGTACTTTTCAGCATCTTCTCCCGACCTGAGTACCGTAAAGACCGCGCCAGGACAACCGCTCATCGGCAGCTAACAACGATTCAAGCGTCAAGTTACTTTCGCTAGCTCGGGCCATTGCTTGGACACAAGCACAAACCTTGCCTGAAGGCGGTACCGCTGCGTAACTTGCTGTAGATCAAGGAGATAGCGACACTGTGCAAATACTGCAGGCCCGAAAATGAGAAAGCGTTGCCGATTGTCGAGCCAAGTCTGTTGGCGACCTGCTTGCCAACAAATATATCTTGCGCACTTACTTACTGAGCACCGTCAATAAATAAGCGCCTGCTTATTGACATGGCATGAGTCGATACCGACTACACCTGCGCCAGCCGGATGGCAGGCTATGCTGAAACTGATTCGGCTTGGAGCTGACTGGATCAAAAATGAAACATCCACCTAACAGCATCGTCTGCCAGGAATGAAGACCGTAGAATTGTTTACTCAATACCGATTCAAGGCGACCATTGGCCCGTACGCCAAGGTGCCGTAGCCTCATGATCATTGCCTGGCAGCACCGTTGAAAGCCAGGGTGAGCCAGCCTGAACGGCGGCACACCCACCCCACCTACCCAAGGATGAAGAGAGCGCCGCGTGGAATCCGAAGTCAGTCGAGTCCAACTCAGCCACGATCCACGCAGTCAGCATGACGATCCCCTGCTGGATAGTCTGTTGAGCCTGTGTGTCCTGCATCAGAAGCCCGCCAGCCGGGTCATGCTGACTACCGGCCTGCCGCTGCCGGCCCAGCGCCTGAGCCCCGAGCTGCTGCCCCGCGCCGCCGCCAGGGCCGGCCTGCAGGGGCGCCTGCTGCAGCGTAAGCTGGAGCAGATCCCGAGCATCGCCATGCCAGCCATGTTGCTGCTCAAGGAAGGCCGCAGCGCCGTCCTGCTGGGCTGGGAGAACGAAGACACCGCACGCCTGCTGCTCAGCGAGAGCGATGGCGGCGAGGTGCATGTCAGCCGCGAAGCCCTGCAGAGCGATTACAGTGGCCGGGTATTCTTTGCCCAGCCGCAGCACAAGTTCGACGTCAACCACGGCAACCTCATCCCCCGGGCCAAGTCGTGGTTCCGCGATACCTTGCTGCGCAGCAAATGGCTGTATATCGACGCCATCGCCGCCAGCCTGGTGATCAACCTTATCGCCCTGGCCGCGCCACTGTTCGTGATGAACGTATATGACCGGGTAGTACCAAACCAGGCCACCTCGACCCTCTGGGTACTGGCCATCGGCATCGCCGGCGCCTACATCTTCGACCTGATCCTCAAGGGCCTGCGCGGCTTGTGCCTGGACCTGGCTGGCAAGAAGACCGACCTGATCATTTCGGCAACGCTGTTCGAACGTATCGTCGGCATGTCGATGAAGTACCGCCCAGCCAGAGTCGGCAGCTTTGCCCAGAACATTCACGAGTTCCAGGGCCTGCGTGACTTCCTCGCCTCGCTGACCCTGACCAGCCTGATCGACTTGCCGTTCACGGTCCTGATCCTGATCGTCATTGCTGTCATTGGCGGGCACCTGGTGTGGATCCCGATCATCGCCTTCCCGCTGGCCCTGGGCATCGGTTACGCACTGCAAAGGCCACTGATGGCGACCATGGAGCGGACCATGGCCCTGGCCTCGGAGCGCCAGTCCAGCCTGATCGAGACCCTTGCCGGCCTGGATGCGGTAAAGGTCAACAACGCCGAAAGCGAACGCCAGTACATGTGGGAGCAGACACTCGGCACCCTCAGCCGCCTGGAACTGCGGGTGAAGGTGCTGTCGAGCCTGGCAATGAACATCACCCTGCTGATCCAGCAACTGGCAGGCGTGGCAATGATCTGCGTTGGCGTGTACCTGATCATCGACGGCAACCTGAGCATGGGCGGCCTGGTGGCGTGCTACATGCTCAGCGGCCGCGCCCTCGGCCCGCTGGGCCAGCTCAACGGTCTGCTCGCTCGCTATCAGCAAGCCAAGGTGACCATGGTTTCCACCGATCACATGATGGAACTGCCGCAAGAGCGCAACTTCGAAGAACGCCCGCTGAGCCGCAAGGTGCTGCAGGGCAGCGTAGAGTTCCGCGGGGTCGATTTCACCTACCCGAACCAACAGAATCAGGCCCTTAAGAACATCAACCTCACCATCCGCCCTGGCGAGAAGGTGGGGATTATTGGCCGCAGTGGCTCGGGCAAGAGCTCGCTGGCCAAGCTCATCGTCGGCCTGTACGAGGCCGATGGCGGCTCGCTGCTGGTCGATGGCGTGGACATTCGCCAGATCGATGTCAGCGAACTGCGCCACAACATCGGCTACGTGCCTCAGGACATCCAGCTGCTGGCCGGTACCCTGCGCGATAACTTGGTGAGCGGGGCCCGCTACATCGAGGATGAGCTGATTCTGCAGGCTGCCGAACTGGCAGGCGTGCACGAGTTCGCCCGGTTGCACCCGGACGGCTACGAGCTGCAGGTGGGTGAGCGTGGGCAGAACCTGTCCGGCGGCCAGCGACAGAACGTCGCCCTGGGCCGTGCGCTGTTGCTCAACCCGCAGATTCTGCTGCTGGACGAACCGACCAGCGCCATGGACAACACCGGCGAAGAACGCCTCAAGCAACGGCTGCAGGCGGTAGTGGAAAGCAAGACGATGCTGCTGGTCACGCACCGCGCCTCGCTGCTGTCACTGGTAGACCGACTGATCGTGATCGATCGTGGGCAGATTGTCGCCGACGGCCCGAAAGCCGCGGTCATGGATGCGCTGAAGAAGGGGCAGATCAGTGTTGCATAAGCTGGATGTAGGGCAATTCAAGGACGGCCTGCGGCGTTATTTCAAAGGTTCCGATTCACTGGGCGGCCAGCCGCTGCCAGAGGTCAACAAGGCCCTGATCGAGGATGCGCCACGAGTCGTGCGGCTGACCATCTGGGGCGTGATTCTGTTCTTCGTGTTCCTGATCGTGTGGGCCAGCGTCGCGCCCATCGACGAAGTTACGCGGGGTGAAGGCAAGGCCATTCCGTCGTCCAAGGTGCAGAAGATCCAGAACCTGGAGGGCGGTATCGTCGCCGAGATCTTCGCCAAGGAAGGGCAGATCGTCGAAGTGGGCCAGCCATTGCTGCGCCTGGATGAAACCCGCTTCGCCTCCAACGTGGGTGAAACCGAGGCCGACCGCCTGGCCATGGCCTTGCGCGTCGAGCGCCTGAGTGCCGAAGTGGGTGACACCCCGTTGAAGATTGATGAGGAACTGCGCAAAGCCGCGCCAAGCCAGGCAGCAAACGAAGAATCGCTGTATCAGAGCCGGCGCCAGCAATTGCAGGACGAGATTGGTGGCTTGCAACAACAACTGGTCCAGCGCCAGCAGGAACTGCGCGAGTTCAGCTCGAAGCGCGCCCAGTACGCCAACAGCCTGCAATTGTTGCGCAAGGAGATCAGCATGTCCGAGCCCCTGGTGGCCACCGGCGCGATCTCCCAGGTTGAGGTGCTGCGCCTGCGCCGTGCCGAAGTGGAGAACCGCGGTCAGCTGGATTCCACGGCGCTGGCCATCCCGCGTGCCGAAGCGGCCATTCGCGAGGTGCAAAGCAAGATCGAAGAGACCCGTGGCAAGTTCCGCAGCGAAGCGCTGACCCAGCTGAACGAAGCGCGCACCGAGCTGAACAAGGCCACGGCGACCAGCAAGGCGCTGGATGATCGCGTGCACCGGACCATGGTCACTTCGCCGGTACGCGGTATCGTCAAGCAGCTGTTGGTGAACACCATTGGCGGGGTGATCCAGCCCGGCAGCGACATCATAGAAATCGTGCCGCTGGACGACTCACTGGTCATCGAGGCGAAGATCCTGCCCAAGGACATCGCCTTCCTGCACCCGGGGCAAGAGGCGACGGTCAAGTTCACGGCCTATGACTACACCATCTACGGTGGGCTGAAGGCCAAGCTGGAGCAGATCGGTGCCGATACCATCACCGATGAAGACAAGAAGACCACCTACTACCTGATCAAGCTGCGCACCGACCGCAGCCACCTGGGCACTGACGAGAAGCCACTGCTGATCATTCCGGGGATGGTGGCGACGGTCGATATCATGACCGGCAAGAAGACCATCATGAGCTACTTGCTCAAGCCGATCATGAAGGCGCGTTCGGAAGCGTTGCGCGAGCGTTGATCGCCATCCCTACCGTGATCGTGGTAGGAGCGGCCTTGTGTCGCGAAAGGGCTGCACAGCAGCCCCAGCGATTTATGCATCTTTGCTGAAATCCTGGGGCCGCTGTGCGGCCCTTTCGCGACACAAGGCCGCTCCTACAAGGGACTGCATACCCTCGGCGATACTTGCGAGTTGTCAGCGCCAGGGAGCAGGCTCACCAACCAACTGCCCCTGAATCCCGCCCACACCCATCTCGCTCAACACCAACCGCTCACCTTCCGTCTCGACCCGCTCGGCGATCAGCGGCAGGTCGATGCTGTGTGCGGCGCGCTGGATCGCTTCGATGAACAGCCGCTTGTGCTGCTCCTGGTCAATGTTGCGGATGTAGCTACCATCGATTTTCAGGTACGCCAGGCCCAGGTGCGCCAGGTTGCCGATCATGCTGAAACGCCCACCAAATCGTTGTAGCGCCAGGCCGAAGCCAAGAGCATGCAGGCGTCGGGTGAGTTGCTCCAGGGCCGCTTGCTCAGGCAACTGCTCCTCGCCAATTTCGAAAACCAGCCGAGGGCCGAGCGCCGTGTTCTGGCCCAGAAGCTCGAAGACACGTTGAAGGGCCTTGGGGTCGGCCAGGGTGGCGGCGGACAGGTTCAGTGCCAGCACCTGATCATGCCCTCGAAGGTGTGCGAGCACCTTCTCCAACACCAGCACATCAAGCCGCGGCATCCACCCGAAGCGCTCCAGCCAGGGCAGGAAGCGGCCTGCCGGCAGCGCCTCGCCCTGGCCATCCTGCAAACGCGAAATCACTTTGTGATGCAGTACCCGTTGCGCAGAGGCGCAATCCACCACTGGCTGGAAGAACAGTTCGAAATGCCCGTTGTTGAACGCCTGGTCCAGCCGCTCGTGCCAGACATGCTGGCTATCCGCAGCAACTGCTGCCACACCTTGTTCAAGGCACACCCAACCCGGCGTTGGCTGGTTCTCGGCGCGGGCCAGCGCCTCGTCGGCAAGCTTCAGCAATGCCTGTGGTGAATCACCGGGACTGAACGGCGCCAGGCCGATACAAGCCACCGGGTCGATATCACTGGCACCCGTTTCGTGCAGGCTGTGCAGTGTTGCTTCCAAGGCCTGGGCAAGCTGTACCGCCTCTTCATGCACCATGCCCGGCGCCAGCACGGCGAACTCGCCCCCGCGGCTGCGGGAAATCAGGTCGTTGGTCTCCGGGTAGCTGGCACAGGTGCGACGCAACTGCTCACCCACGGCCTGCAATAACTGGTCGGTGCGCTGGCCGCCAAGGCGGGCGTTCAATCCTGCCAGCCCCTGGACCCGCAACAACAGCAGGTACCCAGCACGCGCTTCTTCCAGGTTGCTCACCCGGGTGTTCAGCTGCATCTCGAAATAACGGCGGTTGGACAGCCCGGTCAGGCTGTCCTGGTAGGACTCGGTACGCAGCCGCTCACTGCGCTCGGCCTGCTCGGTGAACAATGCCTTGAGCTTCTCTACCATCTGGTTCATCGCCTGCACTACCCGACGCAGCTCCGGCGTGCGGGGCAACTCGGGCAGGCTGAGAAACTCGCGGCGGGCAATGGCGTGGGACTGCTCGACCATGTAATCCAGCGGCCGCAACTGGCGACGCAGGAGCAAGGCGCCGAGTACCGCACTGGCCGCGCCACACAACAGCAGCCAACCCAGGCTGCCCAAGGCGCTTTGCCAGAGTTTGGCAACAGCGAACATCGGGTGGCTGATCACTTCAACGCGTGCGGCCTGCTGCCAGCCGCGGCTGACGATGGCATCGCCACCGGCGGCTTCCAGGCCGATCAGGTGCACGAACCAGCGCGGCACACCGCCGGGGTCCGGCTCGGCGTGGCGCTCCACCAGCACAGCATTGGAGCCAAGGTCGACAACCTTGATGCTCGAGTAGTAACCACTATCGAAGATCGAACTGACCATCAGCTCGACCATCGCCGGGTCATCGATATTCGGTGTCAGCGACAGCGCCAGCGCTGTCGCCGCATCTTGGGCGTGCGAGCGCAACTGGTTGACGTACTGGCTGCGTGAGCTTTCCAGGCTGACCATGAAACTGCCACTGAAGGCGACTACCAGGAACAGGCAAATGGCCAACAGCAATTGTTTGAACAGTGACATCTGTGCTCCTTCAGTAAACCGGCTCGGCCGGGAACCCTTCGGCCTGCATTTTCTTCAGCAAATCCTGCCAGCGAGACAGCCGCTTGGTATCGCCGACCTTCTTGTTGCCTGCGGCGCCTGTCAGCCACAAACCCTCACCATTGAAGGCGTATACCGGCAGCAGGTCGGTACGCTGGCTGGCCGGCTTGATGGCATCCATCAGGCTGTCGAGCACCAATGGCTGTGCCTGTGGGCTTGAATAATAGGTCAGGACCATGTGCGCCCGGTTCTGCCGCAGCGCCTTGACGTAGGTGATGCGCAGCTTTTCGCTGGGGATGCCCATGCGCCGCAGGCTGAAATACTTGGCGATGGCGTAGTCTTCGCAGTCCCCTGCGCCCTTGATCAGCGCCTGTACCGGCGTGGCCCAATAATCGACCTCGTGCCACAGGTCGATATCCTCGACATAGCGCAATTGCTGGTTGAAGAAGCGGTTGACCACCTGCAGCCGCTCAAGCTCCGTACCCTGCTTCTGTGTTGCCATCAGGTTCTGCCAGGCATCGATACGGCCCTGCCCGGCACCCAAGGGGCCATACAGGGCCTGCGACTTGCGGCTGATCTGGGAAAAGTCCCAATCCGCGTGCAAGCCGCCCAGCAGGAGGCTGCCCAACAGCGCAGCAAGGCCGAGACGTTGCACAACGGTTTTGAGCATCCAGGATATCGCCACTGCGTAGCCCTGTTCAGGCCAGTCGAAAGCAGCGATGGTGCGGCTTGCCAAGGCAAAAAACAATGGCACCCTGCAATCATGCACCCGCCGGTCAGTCGACCTACACTTTCTGGTTATAACCTTCTATAGGTCGCTTCCTTTGCCCGGCGACTTCATCCACCATAGCCGCGCTTTGGGGCGCCTGTTCCATCACAAGCACAGGTTTGACACCCCCAAGAGCTGTTACTAGTGTCATTGGATCCAACTTTAGTCATCGTTGAGGCAGGCGTCGCGTGGCCGAGAAAATCAAATTGAGCAATGTGCTGGCCAGCGAGCAGCTGTTGCCGCACCAGGCCCGTGGCGTGATCGAAGAACGCCTGCGCAGTGCCATTCTTGATGGCCGCTTGCCCCCAGGTACTGCCATACGCCAACAAGAGCTCGCTACCTTGTTCGGTGTCAGCCGCATGCCCGTTCGTGAGGCCCTGCGCCAGCTCGAAGCGCAATCGTTGCTGAAGGTGGAGATGCACAAGGGCGCGGTTGTTGCGCCGTTGATCGGCGAGGACGCGGTGGACACCTATGCCCTGCGCGTATTGCTCGAGACCGAGGCGCTGCGCCAGTCCATTCCGTTGCTCGATGCCAACGACATCGCCAGCGCGCGCGGGTATATCCAGCAACTGGAAAACGAAACCCGTCACGCTGAAATCGGCCGCCTCAATCGCCTGTTTCACATGTCGCTGTACAACAAGGCGCCGAACAAGAAGCTGCTGCGCCTGATCGAGGACGAACTGAACGAGGAAGAGCGCTTCCTGCGGTTTCATCTTTCGTCCATGGGCTTGGGCAAGCTCACCCAGGACGATCACAACGCACTGGCGGATGCCGCTGGCGACAAGCTGGTGGACGAAGCAGTAACGGTGCTGGAACGGCACTTGAATAACGCATCGCGGGTAATCCGCAAGTACCTGGATACACAACTGCGCCGCTAGCAAGTAGTGACTGCATCATGGGCGGTCGGATGGCTTGCAAATTGATCGGCGCTTGTCAACAATGAGACTAATTATCATTCATGTCCATTGGTGGCAGCGCCCTCCCCATGCCCAGCAACGATTCCGTGCAAACGCTCTACAGTGACCACCACGGCTGGTTGCATGCCTGGCTACGCAGCAAGCTGGGCAACGCCGCCGATGCCGCAGACCTGGCCCAGGATACCTTCGTGCGCCTGCTGCAGCGTCGCGAACACTTGCAGCTGAACACGCCCCGGGCTTTCCTGCGAACGGTTGCGCGTGGGCTGGTGATCGATCACTGGCGGCGCGAGGAACTGCACAAGGCCTACCTCGAGGCACTTGCACAGGTGCCGGAAGCACAGGCCCCCTCGGCCGAAACCCGTGAGCTGCTGCTGGAGTTGCTGGAGCGCATCGCGCGCATGCTCGACGGCCTCAAGCCCAAAGTACGCCGCGCATTCCTGCTGGCACAATGCGAAGGGCTGAAGCACCAGGCCATCGCCGACCAGATGGGGATTTCGATACGTACCGTGGAGCGCTACATAGCCGACGCGCTCTACCATTGCTACCTGCTGCGTTACGCCGACGAGTGCTGACGCGATGACCGCCGCACAGCCTGGCGCAACAGCGGTAAAGCAGGCCATTCAGTGGATGCTGAGGCTGCGCGAGAGCGGGCATGACCCTGCCCTGCAGCAAGAGTGCAGGCAATGGCGCACAGCCCACTACGAACACGAACAGGCCTGGCAACGGGTGATTCACCTGCATCAGGATCTCGACCTGCGTGCCATCCCTGGCGCCGGGCTGGCATTGCAGACCCTGGAGACCAGCCAGCGCCGCCTGCACCGTCGACAGGCGCTGAAGCTGCTTGGCGGCGCTGCCATGGTGGGGACGGCGGCATGGGTGGGAAAAGACCTTGATACGGTCAACGTCTGGACATCGGACTACGCCACCGGCACGGGCGAACGACGCAGCTTTACGCTTCCCGATGGCTCGCTGATGCAACTCAATACCCGCAGTGCCGTCGACCTGGCCTTCAATGACCAGCAGCGCATGGTCCGCCTGAAGCAAGGGGAATTGATGATTGCCTGCAACCCCCAACGTTCCTTGCTTGTAGAAACTCGAGACGCGTTACTGGAAGGGTTCGAAGGGCGCTTTGTGGTACGCCAGGATAGCGACTGCACGCAGGTCAGTGTCAGCCATGGCAGAGTGGCGATACACCGGCCTGGCCAGTTGCAATGGATCGAAAGCGGCCAGAACTGGCGCCTGGATGCGCTAGGTACACACCGACTAGAGAAGGTGGAGATGGATGCGATGGCCTGGACCGAGGGCCTGATCGTCACCCGGGACATGCGCTTGCTCGACTTCCTCGCGCAGGTCAGCCGTTATCGCCACGGTTACCTGGGCTGCGGCGACGACATCGCCGATTTGCGCCTGTCCGGTGTATTCCGCCTCGAAGACCCGGAGCAACTGCTGCAACTGCTGCCACGGACGCTGCCCGTTCGGCTTCGCCAACGTACACGCTGGTGGGTTCGCGTGGAGGGGCTGGCCTGAACTGACGGCGGCTATTGCGTTCAGGGCCGCTTCGCCGGCAAGCCAGCTCCCACAGGTATTGCATAGTCCTCAGGCCTTGTGCGATCCCTGTGGGAGCTGGCTTGCCGGCGATGGGGCGCGTAGCCGCCCCAAAAACTTTTTTGACGGGTTTCGAATGCCGGTCCGGCTAGGACAGTAAGCGACACCTCCTGCCCTCACACCTCAACGGACCCCTCATGCCTACCGACTCCGTGCGCACATTTAACGCGAATGATTTTCGACCTGTCTTGCAATCAGTGCTACTGCGCAAAGCAGTCCGGGCTGCCCTGTTCGGCACCGCCTTGGGCCTGACAGCCGCACCGCAACTGTCCATGGCAGCTGAAACGGCCCAGGTGAGCCACTACTATGCGATCCCGGCCGGCCAGCTGGATGACGTGCTCAACCAGTTCGCCCGAAAGGCTGGCATCACCTTGTCCAGTACACCTCAGCTCACCCAAGGCTTGCAGTCGAACGGTCTGCAGGGGCAGTACCCAACCGATCAGGCACTACACCAGTTGCTCAATGGCAGCGGCCTGGAAGCCGTCAGTCAGGATGGCCGCAGCTACGTGCTGCAGGCACAACCCCAGGGCGCTGCATTGTCATTGCCAGACACCGATGTTCGTAGCTTCACCCTTGGCAATGCGTTGGGCAGCATGGATGGTTACAACGCGACCCACAGCCAGGTTGCAACCAAGACCAGCATGCCACTGGTAGAGACATCGCAATCGGTCTCGGTGGTCACCCGTCAGCAGATGGACGACCAGGGCTCACAAACCGTCGCCCAAGCCATGCGCTACACACCGGGGGTGCTGACCAACCCCTACGGTGCGACTCATCGTTATGACTATGTGGCCATGCGAGGTTTCAACGACGGCTCGGTAGACAACATCTACGTCGACGGGCTCAAGTCGATGGGCGATAACGGAACCTACAGCACCATGCAGGTGGACCCGTACTTCCTTGAGCGCATCGATATTCTCAAGGGACCGTCTTCGGTACTGTACGGCCGTAGCTCCCCAGGAGGCCTGGTGGCACTGACCACCAAGAAGCCGCTGTTTACCCCCTACCATCAAGTCCAGGCCACCCTCGGTACACAGGGCCAACGTGGCACGGGTTTCGACTTCAGCGGCCCTTTGGATGACGACAAGCGTATCGCTTATCGCCTGACAGGCCTGGCGGATGCTTCCGACACGCAGTTCGACCACAACAAGGAAGAACGCTACGCCATCGCGCCGGCCGTCAGTATCGACTTCAACGAAGACACCTCGCTGACCCTGCAGGCCTACCTGCAACACGACCCAAACGGCGGGTACCACGGCGGTAACCCTGCAGATGGCATGCTGCACAAGCGCAACGGCTTGCGTCTGTCGGACCACTTCTTCGAAGGCGAGCCAGGTATCGACAACTACGAGCGCACCCAACAATCCTTCAGCTACCAGTTCGAGCATCGCTTCAACGATGTGTTCACTGCGCGACAGAACTTCCGCTACCAGGATTCTGATGTGTCGATGGACCAGGTGTATTCCGCCGGTTGGGCGGACGCCAACAGCAATATCCTCAACCGCGCCTATACCGGCGGCGACGAACGCCTGCATTCGTACATCATCGACAACATGCTGCAGGCGGAATTCTTCACCGGGGCCGCCAAACATACCCTGCTGCTGGGCGCCGACTACCAGCGACGCAAGGCCGACGTGGCCTGGCGTTATGGCACAGTCGACCCGCTGGATGCCGGCAATCCGCAGTACGGCAATGGCAACCTTCAGGTACTGGGCGAGAACCGCTACCAGCGGCGCCTGCAGCAAACGGGCGTTTACCTGCAGGACCTGGTGGAGCTGGACCAATGGCGCTTCTCGTTGGGGCTGCGCCAGGACTGGGTGAAGGTGTCCGAGGAGAATCGCGACAGCAACACCAAGGTCAGTGACCAGCGCTCCAGGTTCACTACCCGCGCAGGTGTGCTCTACCTGTTCGAGAACGGTATTGCGCCCTATGCCAGCTACTCGGAGTCGTTCAACCCCAATACCGTATCCGACCAGCAAGGCCGCCCTCTGGCACCGACCGAGGGCACTCAATGGGAGGCTGGTATCAAGTATCAGCCGCCGGGTAGCGACAACCTGTTCACCGCATCGGTGTTCCGCATCGAGCAGGAGAACCTGGCCTCGAAGCAGCCTGACGAGGACTTCTATCGCCCTGTAGGGCAAGTGCGCTCACAAGGGCTGGAGCTGGAAGCCCATGTGCAGCTGACCGATAGCCTGAAACTGCTTGGCGGCTATACCTTTACCGATATCGAGTACGCAAAGTCGATGCCCAGCCTGGTGTCGGCCAGTCTTGATAACAAGGGCAATTCACCAACCCAGGCACCGAAACAGATGTTCTCGCTTTGGGCTGACTACAACTTCCACCAGGGGGCACTGGATGGCCTGCGCTTGGGCGGTGGGGTGCGGTACGTGGGGTACAGCTGGGTGGATGCGGAAAACAGCATGAAGGTGCCTTCCTATACCTTGTTCGACGCCTCGATCGGCTATGACCTGGGCAAGGTCGGTCTCCGGGGGATGGATGTTCGCCTGAACGCTAACAACCTTACCAATGAAAGCTACATCACCTCGTGTGCCAGCCTGAACTATTGCTACATGGGTGAAGAGCGCAATGTCAGCGCTACGGTCAGCTATCAGTTCTGAGTCTATGGCGGCCGCTGCGCTTCCGATCGCGACACAAGGCCGCTACTACACGGAAAGCGCGCTCGCCTGAATGCCCCACCGGAAAAGACAAAGCCCCTGTCTGCATCGCAGACAGGGGCTTTGGATTTGAATCTTGACGATGACCTACTCTCACATGGGGAAACCCCACACTACCATCGGCGATGCATCGTTTCACTGCTGAGTTCGGGATGGGATCAGGTGGTTCCAATGCTCTATGGTCGTCAAGAAATTCTGTGTGCTGGCCCGTCCCTCGGACGTACCTGCGAATCTCTGTAGTTCCTACTTAAAGACAAAACCCCTACCTGCATGTGCAGATAGGGGTTTTGCGAAATGAATCTTGACGATGACCTACTCTCACATGGGGAAACCCCACACTACCATCGGCGATGCATCGTTTCACTGCTGAGTTCGG
>Ga0209370_1002158_pt1 | contig 14802 bp, 14 predicted proteins | sample AgamicAtPrz_FD_187164 | JGI IMG/M metagenome (GOLD analysis project Ga0209370, IMG submission 187164) | Agave microbial communities from Guanajuato, Mexico - At.P.rz (SPAdes) (version 2) | ecosystem: Host-associated > Plants > Phyllosphere > Phylloplane/Leaf | place: Guanajuato, Mexico... | reverse complement strand
GCCCAGCCGGCCCATGGTGCAGCGCGCTTTGCCAGCGCAGCGCCTGCCGACCTCGTCAAACCACCGATTTCTGCGCTCTGACGCCCTAGGTGCGTCCGCATTTTGATGGCAGCCACCGTGCTAGCTGTCTAGTTTCGAGCCGTCAAACGCTCATAACTGCGGACCTTCTCCCGGTTTTAGACGACAGGAATCCTCTATGCGCCAAGCGCATCCTCTTTCTTTGGCAGCCATGGCTTTGCTCATGGCCGGCGTCAGCCCGCCGGTTCTGGCCCAGCCGTCTGCGCCGACTCTCCCGGCGGCCCAGTCCCCGGCTAGCAGTCACAGCGTTTTCAACCCCGCAGCGCCCACGCTGGCGCTGCAGCACCAGCCGCTTGCCGCCAGCGCGGCCATCGTCGCCCAGCCCGGTGACTGGAAGGCCGCCAATGCCGCGGTAAGCGAGTTCCCGCGTGGCCATGGCGACGTGCTCAGGTGGGAAAAATCCCAGGGCAATGCCTCCGGCCCGGCCCCGGACAGCGATACGTCCGCACATCAGCACCATCACGGAGGCCAGCTATGAAGCGCCTTGCATTCAAAGCCGCGCCATTGCTCGCCGCAATGTCACTCACGCTTGTGCTGGCCGGCTGCGCCAGCATCTCGCCCGACGGACTTCGCGGCGACGTGGCCAGACATACCGAAGGCAGGCTGCCCGCGGGTGCACAGCTGCCGTCGCCGGACGCCCAGGCCCTGCAGGATGCGCAGACCCAGATTGCCGACTGGCTCAAAACCCCTGTCGATGCCGACACCGCCGTGCGCATCGCCCTGCTCAACAACCCCGGTCTGCAGGCCCAGTTGGCGCAGCTCGGCATTGCCGACGCGCAGCGCGTGCAGGTCCTGACCCTGCCCAACCCCAGCTTTACCTTCGGCCGCTTTCGCAACGGCCACGAGCGCGAGATCGAGCGCCAGCTCAGCTTTGGCCTGGTGCAGCTCATCACCCTGCCCTGGCGCAGCCGCTGGCAGGGCTGGCAGATGGAGCAGGCCACGCTGACGGCCGCCCAGCAGGTGCTGCTGCTGGCCTCCGACACACGCCGCGCGTGGCTGCGCGCCGTGGCTGCCGAGCAGGCACTGGCTGCCAACGAGCGCATGCATGAGGCCGCAGCTCTGGGCGGCGAGCTGGCACGCCGCATGGCCCAGGTCGGCAACTTCAGCAAGATGGACCAGGCCAGAGAGCTGGCCCAGCAGCAGCAGGCCTCCGCCCAGTTGGCACGCGCGCGTCTGAACGCCCAGCTGGAACGCGAGCAGCTAGCCCGCCGCATGGGTCTTTGGGGGCAGCAACTGGCCTACAAGCTGCCTGCCCAACTGCCCGCCCTGCCGAAAATAGCCGAATTGCGTGGCGGCGATGACGCCGAGGCCACGGCGCTGCGCCAGCGTCTGGATCTGGGCGCGCTGCGCCGCGACCTGGATGTGACCGCCGGCCGCCAGGGCTGGGCCACTGTGGGCACCATCTTTGGCGATATCGGCGCCAGCTACAGCAACAACACCAGCACCGAACGAGCCACCGGTCACAGCGACAAGACCCAGGGCTGGGAGTTCGACGTGCCGCTGCCGCTGTTTGACTGGGGTTTTGCAGCGCGCGGCATGGCGCGCAACCAGGTGCTGCGCAGCGCATCGCTGCTGCGCGACAACGCCATACGCGCACGCAGCGAAGCCCGCAGCAACTGGCTGGCCTACCGCACGGCTTACGACCTGGCCCAGCAGCAGCAGGCCGAGGTGCTGCCCTTGGCCAAGTTGATGCAGGAAGAAACCGTCTACCGCTACAACGGCATGTTCATGAGTGTGTGGCAGTTGCTGGCCCAGGCCCGCAGCACCACGCAAGCGGTGGTGACCGCCACAGAGGCCCAGCGCGACTTCTGGCTGGCCGAGACCGATCTACGCCTGGCCCTGACCGGCACATCGCCGGGAACCTCCCCCACCGTCAACACCACCGCAGCGCCCGCTGCACAAGCCGAGGCAGGTCACTGATATGCAACGCCGATCCTTTTTCACTGGCGCTGCCACTGCAGTGGCAGCTGCCACCACTTCAATGGCCGTCAGCCGGGTTGCCATGGCGGCCCTGCCCGAACCCGTCATGCAAGGCAGCGCCGACACGGCTGCGCCTTTGACGCCGCCCAACGGTCGCCCCTACCAACCCGTGGTCACGCTCAACGGCTGGACCACGCCCTGGCGCATGAATGCGGGCGTCAAGGAGTTCCACCTCGTGGCCGAGCCCGTGGTGCGGGAGGTGGCGCCCGGATTTTTCGTCAATATGTGGGGCTACAACGGCCAGTCGCCGGGCCCCACGATCGAAGTGGTGGAAGGCGACAGGGTGCGCATCTTCGTCACCAACCGCCTGCCCGAGAGCACCACCATCCACTGGCATGGCCAGCGTCTACCCAATGGCATGGATGGTGTGGGCGGTCTGAACCAGCCCCATATCCCGCCGGGCAAGACCTTCGTCTATGAGTTCGAGGCGCGCCGCCCGGGCACCTTCATGTACCACCCGCATTCGGACGAGATGGTGCAGATGGCCATGGGCATGATGGGCTTGTGGATCACCCACCCCAAGACAGCTCACCCGCTGATCGACAAGGTGCAGCGCGACTATGCCTTCCTGCTCAGCGCCTATGCGGTCGAGCCCGGCACCATGACACCGCGCATCAACGAAATGACGGACTTCAATATCTGGACCTTCAACAGCCGCGCCTTCCCCGCCATCAGCCCGCTGGTGGCTCGTCAGGGCGACAAGGTGCGCATCCGCGTGGGCAATCTGACCATGACCAACCACCCCATCCATATCCACGGCCATGAGTTCGAGGTCACGGGCACCGATGGTGGCCCCGTGCCAAAGTCCGCCCGCTGGCCCGAGGTGACGACGGATGTGGCCGTGGGCCAGATGCGCCAGGTCGAATTCATTGCCGACGAACCCGGCGACTGGGCTTTCCACTGCCACAAGAGCCACCACACCATGGGCGCCATGGGTCACGACGTGCCCACCATGATCGGCGTGGATCACCGCGGCCTGGTGGGCAAGATCCAGAAGATCGTGCCCGACTACATGCTGATGGGCGAGCGCGGCATGGGCGATATGGGCGCCATGGAAATGCCTCTGCCCGACAACACCTTCCCCATGATGACGGGCCAGGGCCCTTACGGCCCTATCGAGATGGGAGGCATGTTCACCAGCTTCAAGGTGCGCAAAAACCTGGTTGCCAACGACTACAAGGACCCCGGCTGGTACCAGCAGCCCAAAGGAACCCGGGCCTATGAATGGCAGGGTGCACCTTTCGATGCCAAGGCCCCCCGCCAGAGCACGCCCGGCACCGCTCCCGGTGCCGCCACCGTACGCAAACCCGAAACCGGCCCCGCCACAGCCCAGCACTGACGCCAGGAGACTCTCATGAAGACTATTCATTTCATAGCTGCCTGCGCTTTTGCAGCATGCGCCGGCGCTAGTTTTGCGCATGGAAACAGCACCCATGCCAGCGGTCCCGTGATCAAGGAACAAAAGCCCTGGGGCATTGCCGCCGAGGCCAGGGAGGCCCGACGCACCATCACCATCCAGATGACGGACGACATGCGCTTCAGCCCCAGTCATTTCAGCGTGAAAAAGGGCGAGACCCTGCGCCTGCGCGTGATCAACAAAGGCGTTCTCATGCACGAGATGGTGCTGGGCACCCGGACATCGCTCGATGAGCACGCGCAGATGATGCTCAAGTACCCCGGCATGGAGCATGCCGAACCCTATATGGCCCATGTCGCCGCAGGCCAGACCGAAGACATGGTCTGGAGCTTCAACCGCGCAGGCGATTTCGACTTCGCCTGCCTGATCGCTGGCCACTACCAGGCTGGCATGACGGGGCGCATCACCGTCACAGAATAACGCAAGAAAGGAATTCCCGATGACAAGCACCAACCGCCGCCACGCCCTGCATCTGCTGGCCGCCGCTGCCGGCATGGCCGCACTGCCAGCAATGGCTGCTGCTCCCGCCAGGATTGCCATGGAGGTCTGGAAAGACCCGAACTGTGGCTGCTGCAAGGACTGGATTGCCCTGATGGAGCAGGCTGGCTTCGCCGTCAAGGTGCACGACGTGGGCAACAGCGCCGTACGCGCCAAACTGGGCCTGCCTGGCCGCCTGGGTTCCTGCCATACCGCCCTCGTGGGCGGCTATCTGGTCGAAGGCCATGTGCCAGCCGCCGATGTGCTCAAGCTGCTGAAGCAAAAACCCAAGGCGCTGGGGATCGCCGTACCGGGCATGCCCATTGGCAGCCCCGGCATGGACGGCCCCGAATACGGTGGCCGCAAAGACCCCTATGACGTGCTGCTGGTCGCCAAGAACCTCATGAACAGCGATGTCAGCACCTCCGTCTTCACCAGCTATCGCGGCTGACCCCTCTCAATTCAGGAGAACAAGATGAAAAACTTCTTTCACACCACTTTGGCAGCACTGAGCCTTGGCATTGCACTGGCAGCCCCCGCTTTCGCACAGGATCACTCGGCGCACGCAGGCCATGGGACCATGGCCGATGCTTCGGCAGCCGCATCGGCTGGCCAGGCTGATGTGCTGACCGCTGGTGAAATCACCCGTGTGGACGCCCGCACGGGCAAGCTGACGATTCGCCATGAAGAAATCAAGAACCTGGACATGCCTCCCATGACCATGGTGTTTGCGCTGTCAGGCTCCGCACAGTCGGCCTCCTTCAAGGCCGGCGACAAGGTGCTGTTCCATGCCGAGGACAAGGATGGCTCGCTGATCATCACCCGCATCCAGCCAGCGTCCTGATGCTGTCTCTCGGCTGAGACGATGACGATGCCACGCGTCCATGGCATCGTCATCCCATCACAATCCCGTGGACGTCACTCCCGCATGGCCTGCCACGCGCTCCAGTACATCCCCGGGCACATCACGACCGCCATGCACCAGCAGATCATGGGCATTGCGACCCAGGACATCCCTTCGCTGGATATCGACGCCGGCCGACCAGAGCCAGCGCACTGCCGCCCAAGCGCCATGGTCCACGGCCAAAAGATACGGCGTGCGACCTTTGTCATCCCCTGTCCTGTCCAGGTCGGCCCCCGCTTGGCGCAGCACTTGCAGCATCTCTGTGCGCCCGTTGAAGGCCGCCCAGGCGGTGGCGGTCATGCCGGTCGCCAGGCTCACCTGATCCAGCGGACTACCTTGCTCCACCAGCCATCGCGCGGCGGCATCGTTGCCGCAATTGAGAGCCGCGATCAGCGCATTGAGGCCGGTGCTCTTTTGCACATAGGCGATATCGTCACCGTCCTTCAGGCGCAGTTCCAGCGCAGCGATATCGCCTTTTTCAGCGGCCTTGAGCAGCTTCATGCTCATCTCAGTACATCCACTTCCGGACCAGTGCCTGCCCTAAGCGCTCGCTCAGCAACACCTCGGCCTGTTCATCGTCATCACCCCGCCCCTGAGCCACAGCGTGACTGCGACATAGCGACATCAAGGCCAGTGCGTCCAGATAGTCGCCCGCATCGTCGAACATACGGGTCAGCAAGGGGCTGCTGTCATGGTCCAGATACCAGACAGAGCCATCGCGACGGTCAAAGCACCAGAGATTGCCATTGCCCAGGTAGTCCCCGAACACCACCCGCTCGCTCAACTGCGCCATCAAGGCCTGCGCCTGTTGCGGTGCACTCATCTCCACGATATCGACGATGCCCGGGAACACGACTTGCACCGGACCGATGGCATCCATGTCTGCATCCGGTGCCATCAGATCAAAGCGCGGACTCAGCAAGCGCTCGGCCCAGTCCAGTACACCGAGCTGCAAAAGATAGTCACGCAAGGACTGGGGCAGGTTGCAACCCAGGCGCCATTCGCACAGGCGCAGCTCGGCCCGGCTAAAGGGCTTGGCTTGAGCAGGCTCTTCATCCATCCAGGCATGAGCCTGCAGGCCTTGGTACCAGTAAGCCAGTCGCTGCTCTGCCGTGGCATTGATCGTCAGCCAATACGGCTGCGGCACATCGGCCTCAACCCACACATCATGGTTTTCTACAAAGCGCTGGCTGCGCCCGAACTCAGCCTGCAGAAAACAAGACCATGCCACTGCGTCCGCAGAGGAAGGCCAGTGCATCTGGGCGAGTACCGCCACCGGCATCCACGGCACATAGCCCATGCGCGGCACCTCATTCGCATCACGCACCACAAAGCGCAAGGCAGGCTGTTTAAGCAGATCTGCTGGCGGGGACTGATTTGGCGCCTCCAGCTGGGCAGCGGCATCGGCAGGCAGATCCACCCAGTCGCTCGGCGCGAGTTCGGGCAATGCCTGCACCAGCGCAGGCAGGTCTTTGAAGATTTTCATGCAGGCATTTCGTGTTTTCTGTGCATTTCGTGCGCGGGGCTTAGACTGCGCGTCCTATGTTGACGCTAGAACAGTTTCACTCCGGGCTGGCCAATGGTTCACTGGCCCGCGCACACCATATCAGGCTCAGCGATGGGCTGACCGAGTTCCCCGCCGCGCTTTATCAACTGACCGAGACGCTGGAGACCCTCGATCTTTCGAGCAACCAGCTCAGCACCCTGCCCGATGATCTGACGCGTTTTACGCGGCTGCGCATTCTGTTTGCCTCGAACAATCCGTTCGGTGAACTGCCCCGCGTGCTGGGCCACATGCCACAACTCGAAATGGTGGGCTTCAAGGCGTGCCGTATCACAGATGTGCCAGAGGACAGCCTGCCGGCGCGCCTGCGCTGGCTGATTCTCACGGACAACCACGTGCACCAGTTGCCCGAATCCATGGGCCAATGCACGCGCCTGCAAAAGCTCATGCTGTCGTGCAACCAGCTGAGGCAGCTGCCCCAGAGCCTTGAGCATTGCCAGGCGCTGGAGTTGCTGCGCATTGCAAGCAACCGTTTCGAAGATGCTCCTGAAGTCATCTTCCGCCTTCCTCGCCTGGCGTGGCTGGCGTTGGCAGGTAACCTAATGACTCAAAAACAGGAGCTGGATACGCTTTCAGGGCATGGGATTGAGCCCATTTTCTATCAAAATTTGCAGATCACCGGCAAGCTGGGCGAAGGCGCCAGCGGCCATATCTACCGCGCCAGCCTCAACGGACAGGAGCTGGCACTCAAGGTTTTCAAGGCCGCCCAGACGAGCGACGGTACACCGCAATCCGAACTGGCAGCAGGCATTGCGGCAGGGCAGCATCCTCATCTGCTGACGCCACTGGCACAGGTTCTGGGCGCTCCTGACGAGCAAATGGCCACGGCCCTGCCCTTGCTGGATTCGGCCATGCAGCCGCTGGCCGGGCCGCCAAGCTTCAACAGCTGCACACGTGATGTCTATGACCCCGAACTGCGCCTGCAAGCCGACCAGGCCCAGCAGCTGCTGCAAGGCATACGTTCTGCCATCACCCATTTGCACGGCCGTGGTCTGCTGCATGGAGATCTGTATGCCCACAATATCCTGTGCAATCTGCAGACCGGGCAGGCCGTGCTCAGCGACTTTGGCGCCGCCGCGCTTTTGCAAGGCCTGCCCGAAACACAGAAAACGCAGCTGCAGCAGATCGAGCTGCGTGCGCTGCGCCATCTGGAAAACGAGGTTCAGGCCCTTGTCGGCTAAGACTTATTGCAAGAATGCGGGCTTGGCATAACCCGCAAACTTGCTGTCCACCACGCCCTTGAACTCAGCGGACTTGTAGGCTGCAGCCAGATCCTTGGCCCATTGGGCATCCTTGTCCTTGGTCTTGACAGCCACGATGTTCAGATAATGCTCGGGCGTTTTTTCCAGCAGCACCGAATCCGACAGCTTCAGGCCCGAGGAAATCGCAAAGTTGCCATTGATGATGGCGTACTGCGCATCATCGAGCGCACGCGGCAGATGAGCCGCATCCAGGGGCACGAGCTTGATCTTCTTGGGATTGGAGGCCAGATCCAGCTCGGACACGCGCAGCGGGTTCACACCCTCCTTGAGCTTGACCAGTCCGGCCTGCTGCAGCAGCAGAATGCCCCGTGCAAGATTGCTGGCGTCATTGGGCAGGGCGATACGATCTCCCTCCTTCAGATCGGCCAGGCTCTTGCGCTGCTTGCTGTAGACGCCCATGGGAGCAATCGGTCCCTGGACCAGGGCCGTCAGATCGAGCTTTCGGTCGCCCTTGAACTGGTTGAAATAGACCTCATGCTGGAAGAAGTTGGCATCGAGCGATCCATCGGCCAGAGCCAGATTGGGCTGAACATAGTCGTTGAACTCCACCAGACGCACCTTGTAGCCCTTTTTCTGCAGGATGGGGACGATGCCGTATTGCAGCTGATCAATGTTGGAGCCTGCCGTGCCGCCAATGACCAATTGCTTTTTGCCCGCGTCCTGGGCCGCCGCCGGCAAAACGCCCATGACCAGTGCAGCGCCTGCCAGCAGAGTGGTGGCCAGAAGACTGCGGCGGCGCCGTGCCGCGGAAAAAAGATGGGTCATGCTTGCTCCTCGTCGATGTACTGAGTTTTGATGCGAAAGGTTTGGCTCTGCCGCATGCAGAGGCCTTTGCAGTATCCAGACCGCGGAGGCAAATTCCAACTAATAAAAACCCATGCTCTTATTTGCTTTTCATCTAAAACCAGCCAATCCACGGGCATGAAAAAAGGGCCGCATTGCGGCCCTTGGCGTCTTCAGTCCAGCCCGATCACTTCAGGAAGGCAGGCTTGGAGTAGCCGGGAAACTGGCTGTCCACCACGGCCTTGAACTCAGGCGAGCGGTAGGCGGCAGCCAGATCCTTGGCCCACTGGCTGTTTTCGTTGCCGGTCTTCACGGCCACGACGTTCAGGTACAGATCGGGAGTCTTTTCCAGCACCACGGCTTCGCTCAGCTTCAGGCCCGAGGAAACGGCAAAGTTGCCATTGACCACCACATAGTCCGCGTCTTCCAGCACGCGGGGCAACTGGGCTGCCTCCAGCGCCACAAACTTGAGCTTGTGGGGATTGGCGGCCAGATCCAGCTCGGAGATACGGGCCGGGTTCACCCCTTCCTTGACCTTGACGAGGCCGGCCTGCTGCAGCACCAGCAATGCACGCGCCAGGTTGCTGGGGTCATTGGGCAGAGCCACCTTGGCGCCGCTCTTGATATCGGCCAGAGACTTGTGCTTTTTGCTGTACACGCCCATGGGCGCCACCGGACCCTGGGCAATCGCGCTCAGTGTCAGCTTGCGATCAGCAGTGAACTGATCGAAATAGGCGCGGTGCTGGAAGAAGTTGGCATCCAGCGATCCATCGGACAGCGCCAGATTGGGCTGCACATAGTCGTTGAACTCGATCAGCTTGATCTGGTAGCCCTTTTTCTGCAGCTGAGGCACTATGCCTTTTTGCAGCAGGTCGTAATTGGAGCCGGCGGTGGCGCCAATCAGCAGATTCTTCTTGGCCGGGTCCTGGGCCAGAGCGGGCACACCGGCGGTCGCCAGCAATGCGACTGCGGCAGTGGCCAGAACGGCACGGCGGCTGGCGGCAAAGGAAAAATGGGCGGGCATGGATCACTCCTTGAATTGGATGCGCGTGGGCAGCACGGTTCTCATTTGTTTACCGGACTGCAACAATGTAGTAAGTATGAAGCTTACACGGGCAAACCCTAAAGAATAAAAAACCATCTGTTTATCCACAAAAGCATATAAAGAGTTCAAGGAGTAGCGGCATGAGTGCTTTTTCAACCATCGAGGATCTGCTCGCGCATGACGGCCATATCGCTCGCGTGCAAGGCATCTCTATCGGCCATTTCAGCGACCCGCGCCGCCCCACGGGCTGCACGGCCGTGCTCTGTCCTCAAGGTGCCGTGGGCGGTGTGGATGTGCGCGGCGCAGCCCCTGGCACGCGCGAGACCGATTTGCTGCACCCCAGCAATCTGGTGCAGGAGGTCCACGGCATCATGCTGGCCGGGGGCAGCGCCTGGGGGCTGGATGCAGCCACAGGGGCCGTGCGCTGGCTGGAAGAGCAAGGTGCAGGCCTGAATATCGGCGTGGGCAGCATTCCTCTGGTACCCGCCGCCGTACTGTTTGACGTGATGATGGGCGATATGCGCATACGCCCCGATGCTGCAGCCGGCTATGCCGCCTGCCGGAATGCGGGGCCAGACTCAGGCACAGGGCGACCCGCCGAAGGCAGCGTAGGCGCCGGCGCAGGCGCCGCAGTGGGCAAGGTCTTCGGCCATGAACGCGCCATGAAGGGCGGCATAGGCACGGCCAGCTTTACCGTCGATGGCGTCACCGTGGGAGCCATCATTGCCTGCAATGCGCTGGGCGATGTGTTCAACCCCTTCAACGGCGAGTTGCTGGCCGGGGCACGCACGGCAGACGGCCTGCAATTGCGTGGCACCCGCGATGCCTTGCTGGCGGGCGAGGAGCCCAGGCCGGTTCTGGCCGGCAGCAACACCACGATTGGCGTCGTGGCAACCGACGCCATCATCACCAAGGCCCAGGCCCATCGACTGGCCGTAGTAGCCCATGACGGCCTGGCACGTGCCATCAACCCCGTGCACACCATGAGCGATGGCGACAGCCTGTTCGCCCTGGGTACGGCGCGCAGTGGCAAGTCGTTGGGAATGATGACGCTGAGCACATTGGCCGCCGAAGCCGTGGCCGTAGCCACCGCGCGCGCTGTCCTGCTCGCCCAATCGGTGCGAATCGAAGGCCAGGCAACGCTGCCTAGCTATCAGGATCTACGTGCAGCAAGCTAGGCAATCGCCTCAAGTCGCCGCAACTGCCCCTGGATCAGCAACTTGTCGCGCATGCGCCGCGTCATGGACTGGGTGCTTCCGTCCTCGGCAGTAAACAAAAACAGGCTTTGCTGCGGACTGACCCAGGTCAACTTGGTTCGCAGTTGCTGACGCTCGTTGCACAGTTCCACCCAAGTGCCCAAAGGCCATTCGACAGCCTCCTCAGGTCTGCCCTGGCCCATGACGGCTTGCGCGGGCATCGGGCTGGATGCCACGGCTTCAGGCTCGAGCACGGCGGCACCGACCGTCTTCTGCGGCGTTGTCTTGAAGACCGGTCTGGAAGAATCGTATGCCGCCCGGGTTTGCGCTTCTTGCGCCACCGTCACCGCAGGCACATCTTCGACTCTGTCTGTCAGCACCGGCAAGGTGATATCCAGCCTTGTGCGCACGGTTTCCGCGGCTCGTTCCTGGCCCGCCGGCACGCTTGGCGATTCACCCGGCACGCCCGCACTGACAAGGTCGTTCGAGCCAATCCGATTCGTGGCCTCGGCCGTATCCAGCGCCCGCTGCTGCAGACTGCCCAAACGCGCCGCCAGCGCAGCAATTTCGACATCGGTGCGGCCCACGCTGCGCAAGCCCCGCGCCAGACGGCGCTGCAGCTTGGGCGCAAGCTCCACCAGCCGCGTCACATCCTGGGCTGCCTGCGGAGACACGCTCCACAACAAGCTGGGCACCAGTGCCAGATAGCCGCCCGGGTCGCGCTCCTGCCCTGGCTCGGCTCGCTGCTGCGCCTGGGCAATCACGCCGGCCCAAGGGCCGGTCACAAAATCCAGAATATCTTCGGGCACGCCCTTGGCACTGGGCAGGCTGCGAATCATCTGCGCCAGTTGCAGCGCATCGGGCTTGATCCGTTCGATGGAGCCCACGATCTTGCCATCCAGCAGCCCCAGCGCCGAGCTCATCAGCCCTGGCCGCGTGGACTGCTCGGCTTCGGCCTGCTGGCTCAATGCCGCAATGTGGCTCATGCGACCTTCCGGGGGCCACTGCTCGCGCACAAATTGCAGCACCTGGGCAAACATGTTGGCACTTGCGGCCCCTGCACCGGTCAGCTGGTTCGCCGCAACCTCGGCCACGGCGATGAAATGAGCAAACCCCAAAGCAGATTCGCTGGCAAACCAGAGGCTGCGAGCAGTCAGCTCATCCAGCAGTTGCCGCGCCGGATGCAAGCGATCTTCAAAGAACGCTGCGTCCTGAGACACCAATTGGCTCAACACGGGTTCGAGCTGCAGCAAGATCCGCTGCACGGGCGGCAGCAGACGACCGTCACTGGTCATATGACTCATCATGCGATGCAGCGTGCGCATCTGAATCAGGGCGCTGGGTGCCTGGCTGGGCTGCGCTGGGCGTAGCCCCCCCAGCACACTCGGTACCCAGGGCTGCTGCGATGTCTGCAAGGCATTGGCCGAGTACGAAGTCCATCCGGGCTCCAAGCCCAGGTCATGCATGGGTGCCATGGCAGCGGGCTCGGTCTCGGGCCAGCTCCCCAGCATGGAATCCGTCAACGACTGCGGCACGGTGCAGCGCGAGTCGTCGATCCAGCGCAGATCCGAAGCCAGCTCCTGCAGCAAGCGCAGGGTCAGCAGGCACTGGGACCGGGTGTCGCCATCCGCACCGTAGCGGGCAGGCTGCACCCCATGCTGGCGTAGCAAATTGGCGGTGCGGGAGTATTCGGAAGCCAGAATGGAGCCCAGTTGCTGCGACATGAATTCATGCCAGCAATCGGCCACTTCGGTGGCAGGCTGCACGGCCGTCAGCGACTGGCTCAAAGCACGCACATAGTTCTGAAGTCGCAGCGGATTGCACTCGGGCCGTGCAGACTCAAGCCCTTGAGCGCCACTCATCAACGCGTCCAGATCGGCCAGCGCCAGCTCGACCTGAGGCTCGACCATCTGCACCAGCTTGTGCTCGGCCTTAAGCTGACGGTTAGCTGACTCAGCCATGGCCACCAATGGCAAAAGCCTGCCATTGACGGCATCGAGCGTTTGCGTAGAAAAGGAAAAAGGTTGGCGCGCTGACAGTACCAGCGCCTCCAGCAAATTCTGCGGAAAGCTGCTGATCACCGAAGCCCGGTGCTGCTGCAGGTTATGCAGCGCCGCGCCAAGCACATCGCGCCTTGCAGAGTGGAAACCCGTTGAAAGCGATTGCTCCAACGCATATTCGGTGCGCTGCAACAACCGCAGCGCAAATGCATCAGCGCCACGCACTGCCTGGACAAGGCAGGTGCGCAGCACGGAAACGGATGCATGTGCGAGGCTCATAGCCCCTAAGAATACCCGTTCCAGCCGGGGCTGGAATCATTTTGTCGCTTACTTCAACGCCTTGTAACGAACGCGCTTGGGTGCAGCGCCTTCTTCGCCCAGTCGCTTCTTCTTATCAGCCTCGTATTCCTGATAGTTACCATCAAAGAAAACCCATTGCGAGTCGCCTTCAGCGGCCAGGATATGCGTGGCAATACGGTCCAGGAACCAACGGTCATGCGAGATGACCATCACAGTACCTGCATATTCCAGCAGCGCGTCTTCCAGTGCACGCAGGGTTTCCACGTCCAGGTCATTGGAGGGTTCGTCCAGCAGCAGCACGTTGCCGCCCTGAATCAAGGTCTTGGCCAGATGCAGACGGCCGCGCTCACCACCGGAGAGATTGCCGACCTTTTTCTGCTGGTCCTGGCCGTTGAAGTTGAAGCGACCGGCGTAAGCACGGGAAGCCATGGTGAACTTGCCGACGTTGATCATGTCAAGACCGCCGGAGATGTCTTCCCAGACGGTCTTTTCGTTGGACAGTTCGTCGCGATGCTGATCCACGAAGGCCATCTTCACAGTCTGGCCGATGTCCACCGTGCCGGAATCTGGCTGCTCCTTGCCCGCGATCAGCTTGAACAGCGTCGATTTACCCGCGCCGTTGGGGCCGATGATGCCGACGATGGCACCTGCAGGAACATTCATCGACAGGTTGTCGATCAGCATGCGGTCACCAAAGGACTTGGAGACATTGGTGAACTCGATGACCTTGGAGCCCAGACGCTCGGCCACAGGAATGAAGATTTCCTGTGTTTCGTTGCGCTGCTGGTATTCGTAATCGCTCAGCTCTTCGAAGCGCGCAATACGGGCCTTGGACTTGGCCTGACGCCCCTTGGCGTTCTGGCGTACCCACTCCAGTTCCTTCTTCAGGGCCTTGGCACGGGCTTCTTCGCCCTTTTGCTCGGCTTCCAGGCGGTTGCCCTTCTGGATCAGCCAGTCGGAGTAGTTGCCCTTGTAGGGAATGCCGTGTCCACGGTCCAGTTCCAGAATCCACTCGGCGGCGTTATCAAGGAAGTAGCGGTCGTGGGTAATGGCCACCACGGTGCCGGAGAAGCGATGCAGAAACTGCTCCAGCCAGTCCACGGATTCGGCGTCCAAGTGGTTGGTCGGCTCGTCCAGCAACAGCATGTCTGGCTTGGACAGCAGCAGCTTGCACAGCGCAACGCGACGCTTTTCACCACCGGAGAGCTGGCCCACGATGGCATCCCAGGCGGGCAGACGCAGCGCATCGGCAGCGATTTCCAGCTGGTGCTCGGAGTCGGTGCCAGCGGCAGCAATGATGGCTTCCAGCTCGCCCTGCTCGGCGGCCAGTGCGTCAAAGTCAGCGTCTTCTTCGGCGTAAGCGGCGTACACCTCTTCCAGACGGGCCTTGGCGTTGTTCACCGCTGCCATGGCTTCTTCCACGGCCTGGCGCACGGTGTGCTCGGGGTTCAGCTGGGGCTCCTGGGGCAGATAACCGATGGACAGACCGGCCATGGGGATGGCTTCGCCTTCGAATTCCTTGTCCACGCCGGCCATGATCTTCAGCAGCGACGACTTGCCAGAGCCGTTCAGACCCAGCACGCCGATCTTCGCGCCCGGGAAGAAACTCAGTGAAATATCCTTCAAGATCTGGCGCTTGGGCGGCACAGTCTTGGTCAGGTGGTTCATCGAAAAAACGTATTGAGCCATGTCCGAAATGCTTTGAGTTACTTGGATTTATGCAAAAAAGTGTGCCGCTTTACACGGCAATCAAACCATGATTATCGGTGCATGCGACAATACCCCTCGCAACAGGC
>Ga0209370_1002157_pt1 | contig 14805 bp, 14 predicted proteins | sample AgamicAtPrz_FD_187164 | JGI IMG/M metagenome (GOLD analysis project Ga0209370, IMG submission 187164) | Agave microbial communities from Guanajuato, Mexico - At.P.rz (SPAdes) (version 2) | ecosystem: Host-associated > Plants > Phyllosphere > Phylloplane/Leaf | place: Guanajuato, Mexico... | reverse complement strand
CCAGCGCCTTGGGGTTGCTGACGTTGACCAGGAAACCGCGGAACACCAGGCTCAGTGGCTTGCCGATCGGGCGCACGCCGGACTCATCGCTCATGTCCATCGGCAGGGCGCGCCACTGCTTGTAGGCCAGGTACACCAGGTAGCCGACCCCGAACCATTTGATGATGTGGAAGGCCGTGGCCGAAGCGGCCAGGATGGCACCGACGCCGGCGGCAATGATGGCGATTTGCACAATCAGGCCCAGCTGCAGGCCCAGGGCGTTCCAGTAACCACGCCAGAAACCGTACTGCAGGCCGCTGGACATCGAGGCAATCGCCCCGGCGCCGGGCGAAAGGCTGATCACCCAACAGGCGGCAAAGAAGCCCAACCACACTTCCATCGACATCACACACCTCGCTCGAACATATGTTGCAAAACGTTAAGCTAAGGTGTTGATGAAAAAATAACCAGCAGATTTTGCAGGATTTGCCTGTACCGGCGTCGTCGCGGGTTCACCCGCAAAGCGGCCGGTACAGGTTCAGTCAGCCTCGGCCGACGCCCCTTGAGGCGTCGACTGCACCTCAGTCCCGCGCCAGCGCCGCACCGACTTCTGGAAAAACTGGCTGTTCGGTACCTGCACCAGCGCCCCACCCGCCTCGGGCATTTCCAGCAGGGTGGTGAACAGCAGGTTGATGGCAATAACCCGGCCCTTTACCCCCGGTTTGTCCAGGGTGTCGACCAGCTCGACCACGTCGCCGATGCGAAACGGCCCGACCGTGAAGATCAGCACCGCGCACAGCAGGTTGGACAGTACGCTCCAGATGGCGAAGAAGGCCACCGCCGCCACCGCGACGAAGCCGGACAATGCCGTCCACAGCACGGTCGCCGATACGCCCAACCGCTCCAGCACGAACAGCAGCGCGCTGCCCATGATCAGCCAGCGCAGGCCGCCGCGCACCGGCACCAGCAACTCCGGCGGCAATGGATAACGCTGGCCCAGGCGGCTCAGCCCGCGGGCAATGATGCGTTGCAGGACGAACGCCGCCACCAGGATCAACAGAATCTGCAGGCCCAGCCAGAAGGTGTCCATCCATTGCCCTGGCAGCAGCGAACGCAGTTCTTCCATCAGGACAGTGCCTCGAGCTCGGCCTGCATGCTTTCAAGGGTTTCCAGCGCTTCCATCCAGGCCTCTTCCAGTTCGCCTTCGCGCTGCTTGAGCCTGGTCTGGCGCGCCAGCAGGTCGCGCAGCTCATCCTTGCGCGCGGCGTCGTAGAGGCCACCATCACCCAGCGCGGTTTCGATCTCGGCCAGTTGCGCGTGCACCTGGTTGAGCTCGGTCTCGAGCTTGTCGGCGGCCTTTTTGTGCGGGGCCAGTTGCTGACGCAGTGCAGCGGCGGCCTGACGCTGGGCTTTCTTGTCGGTCTTGTCCGGGTTGGCCGGGGCATTGCTGGCCGGCGCGCTGCGCTGGCGGAATTCGACCAGCCAGCGGCTGTAGTCGTCGAGGTCGCCGTCGAAGGTTTCAACCTTGCCGTCGGCCACCAGCAGGAAGTCGTCGGTGGTGCTCTTGAGTAGGTGACGGTCGTGGGACACCACCACCACAGCACCGGCGAACTCCTGCAGGGCCATGGTCAGCGCCAGGCGCATTTCCAGGTCGAGGTGGTTGGTCGGTTCGTCAAGCAGCAGCAGGTTTGGCCGCTCCCAGGCGATCAGCGCCAGCGCCAGGCGGGCCTTTTCGCCACCGGAGAAATTCACCACCGGCTCGTCGACACGGTCGCCATGGAAGTCGAAACCGCCAAGGAAATCGCGCAGGGTCTGTTCGCGTTCGGCAGGGGCGATGCGCTGCAGGTGCAGCAGCGGGCTGGCCTTGTCGTCCAGCGAGTCCAGCTGATGCTGGGCGAAGTAACCTACAGCAAGGTTTTCGCCCCGTACCAGGCGGCCGGACAGCGGCTCGAGCTCGCCAGCGAGGTTCTTGATCAAGGTCGACTTGCCGGCACCGTTGGGGCCGAGCAGGCCAATGCGTGCCCCTGGAGTGAGCTGCAGCTTGACCTTGTCGAGAATGGCCTTGTCACCGTAGCCCAGGCGGCCTTCAGAGAGGCTCAGCAGCGGGCTGGAAATCTTTTGCGACTCGCGGAACACAAAGTCGAACGGCGAATCGACGTGCGCCGCCGACAGCTCTTCCATGCGCTCCAGGGCCTTGATCCGGCTCTGGGCCTGGCGGGCCTTGGTGGCCTGGGCCTTGAAGCGGGCGATGTACTTTTCCATGTGCGCGCGCTGCGCCTGTTGCTTCTCGTAGGCCTGTTGCTGCTGCGCCAGGCGCTCGGCACGAGTGCGCTCGAAGGCGGTGTAGCCGCCCTTGTACAGGTTCAGCTTGCGCTGCTCGACGTGCAGCACATGGTCGACCACGGCATCGAGGAAGTCACGGTCGTGAGAAATCAGCAACAGCGTGCCGGGGTAGCCCTTGAGCCAGTCCTCGAGCCACAGGATCGCGTCCAGGTCGAGGTGGTTGGTGGGTTCGTCGAGCAGCAGCAGGTCGGACGGGCACATCAGAGCCTGGGCCAGGTTCAGGCGCATCCGCCAGCCCCCGGAGAAGTCGCCGACGCGGCGGTCCATCTGCTCGTTGGTGAAGCCCAGGCCGGCCAGCAACTTGCGGGCACGTGCATCGGCGGTATAGCCGTCGGCGCTTTCCAGCTCACTGTGCAGGCGTGCCAGGGCGGTGCCATCGTGGGCCTGCTCTGCCGCAGCCAGCTCGGCCTGCACCTTGCGCAGGCGCGCATCACCGTCAAGCACATAGTCCACAGCCAGGCGGTCGAGCGTGTCGACCTCCTGGCGCATGTGGGCGATGCGCCAATCGCCGGGCAGTTGGCAATCGCCGGCATCGGGCGACAGCTCACCGCGCAGCAAGGCGAACAGGCTGGATTTTCCGGCGCCATTGGCGCCGATCAGGCCGGCCTTGTGACCGGCGTGCAGGGTCATCTCGGCGCCTTCTAGCAAGCGCTGCGGACCACGCTGTAAAGTGAGGTTGGATAGTCTGATCATGATGGTCGCGGAGTCTACCAGCTTCCTCGGCCCATAGCGCGAGTGGAACCATGCACACCGACCTGTGGAATTACGCCCTGGCGCTGTACGCCAGGCCCGGCGTGGAAGCGGCCTGCCTCGCCTTGCAGGCGCAGGGTGGCGATGTCTGCCTGTTGCTCTGCGCAGCCTGGCTGCAAGCGCATGGCGTGGCGGTGCTGGACGAACGCGCGCAGCGGCTGCGCGAGGTTGCCGAGCCTTGGCAGCGCGACGTGGTCGCGCCGTTACGCTACCTGCGGCAACAGTGGCGTGCTCCAGCGCCGGGTGATGCGCAGTTGGCGGCGTTGCGGGATCAGGTGAAGCAGCTGGAATTGCAGGCCGAGAAGGCCTTGCTGGAACGCTTGCAAGCGTGTGCACGACAGTGGCCCGCGGACGCCGATGTGCCCGCGGAAGACTGGCTGGCCCGGCTGGCACCGGACCTGGCCCGCCGCCACGACGCGCTGGACCAGCTGCGCGTCGCGGCGACCGCGCTTCAGGATGCCGAAGACGGCGCCTGAGCCGAGGTACTGGCGGGTGCCGAAGGTGCTACCGACGCGGCAGGAGTAGCCGAGTTGGTCGCGCCGACCGGGCTGCTGGCGGCAGGCGTGGCCGGCTTGGTTTCGGCTGGCTTGCTGGCGGCAGGCTTGGCCGCTGCTGGCTTGGCCGCGGTACGGGCTGGTGCTTTTGCAGCTGCGGGTTTTGCGGCGGGCTTGGTAGCGGTGGCTTTGGCTGGTGCTGGCTTGGCAGCGGCGGTGGTCTTGGCCGCTGGTTTGGCTGCCGGTTTAGCCGCAGCAGCGGTTTTGGCGGCTGGCTTGGCTGCCGGTTTGGCCGCAGCAGCGGTTTTGGCGGCGGGCTTGGCTGCCGGTTTGGCCGCAGCAGCGGTTTTGGCGGCGGGCTTGGCTGCCGGTTTGGCCGCAGCAGCAGCTTTGGCGGCTGGCTTGGCTACCGGTTTGGCCGCAGCAGCAGCTTTGGCGGCTGGCTTGGCTACCGGTTTGGCCGCAGCAGCGGCTTTGGCTGCTGGCTTGGCTGCCGGTTTGGCTGCAGCAGCAGCTTTGGCTGTTGGCTTGGCTGCCGGTTTGGCCGCAGCAGTGGTTTTGGCGGCGGGCTTGGCTGCCGGTTTGGCCGCAGCAGCGGCTTTGGCTGCTGGCTTGGCCGCTGGTTTGGCAGCAGCAGTTTTGGCTGCTGGCTTGGCTGCGGGTTTGGCGGCGGTGGCCTTGGCCGCTGGCTTGGCAGCAGCGCGCTGGTCGAGGGCCTTGGCTGCGGCTTCGCGAACCTTGCCTACACCTTGAGCCAGCTTGAGGCTGTCCTGTGCATCGCGTTTGAGTTGCTGGATATAAGAACGGGTCTGGGTTTGACGTTCCTTCAGCGAATCGAGCAGTTCTTCAAGTTCACCAATGGCTTTATGCGCCTTGCTCTGTGCCTTGGCTTTACCTGCCTTGGCCGCGTCTTGCAGTTTCTGGCGACCGCTGTGCAGTTTTTCCTGAGCCTTGACACGCTGCTTTTCCAACTTGGCCAGCAGTTTCTCCGCATCAGCCAGCGCTTGCGAGCAGGCATCCTCCAAGTGTTCGAGCAGGCTGCCCGAAAGTTGCTGGAGCAGGTGTAACGGCGTACTTACTGGCTTCTTCTTGGCCGACATGGTTTACCTCCTGGCTGATGAGATTGCGGCTCATACTATGCTTCTGCTGCTACCGCCGCTAGGGCATGTTGACAGTATTGTTTACGCCGCGTTGCATGCCTGGGCAAAGTTGTTATCTTGCAGCTCCGAGCAAGTGTAGTTGCTGAATAAATGATTGCAGATATTCGGCAACTATCTGAACTGCGCGGTGCCCGTGCAGGCGCAGCCCATCGCGACACAAGGCCGCTTCGACAAAGGCCTGCAAGCACGCACAATACAAAACTGAACACTGGCATAATTCCCCGCTCATTGGCGCAGGAACTGATCATGCCTCGATATCTGGTTTTAGGTTTATGCCTGCTGGCCCCTCTCGCCCTGGCCAACAGCGACGAACACGACCTGGCCTACAGCCTTGGCGCCAGCCTGGGCGAGCGGTTGCGCCAGGAGATGCCGGGCCTGCAACTGGATGCGCTGGTCGAAGGCCTGCGTGCGTCTTACCAAGGGCAACCGCTGAAGCTCGACAAGGCACGCATGCAGGCCGTGCTGCAGCAGCATGAAGCCCAGGAAGGCGATGCCGCCGCGCAGAAACAGCAGGCTGCCGAGACACGCTTCATGGCCACCGAGCGCGGCCGTTATGGGGTGCACGAACTACCAGGCGGCCTGCTCTACAGCGAGCTGCAGGCAGGTACGGGCGCGCAGCCCAAAGCCGGCGGCAAGGTGCAGGTGCGTTATGTGGGCAGGCTGCCCGATGGCTCGGTATTCGACCAGAACCAGACACCCCAGTGGTTCAGCCTGGATTCGGTGATCGAAGGATGGCAGGTGGCGCTGCCGCAGATGCGCGCCGGCGCCAAATGGCGCCTGGTGATTCCGTCGGCGCAGGCCTATGGTGCCGAGGGTGCGGGTGACCTGATCGCACCCTACACCCCTCTGGTGTTCGAGATCGAACTGCTGGCGGTTGGTGATTGACCTCCGCCGTCAGGCCTCCACCGCGCCCTCTTCCTTGTGCGCGTTGTGCAGCACCTCGATCAGGCAGTCTTCGAGTTCGAAGCGCTCGTGCAGCAGGGCTCCCAGCTTGGTCAGCTTTTCGGCGAAGCGTTCGCTGTCCTTGCATTCACCCTTTTCGCAGTGGTCATTGAAAGCCAGCGCGATCTGGGTGATGTCGTTGATTCGCGGGTTGATCTCTTCGGCCAGCTTCAGCGCCTTCTCGTCGTCAAAAGCCTTGGCCTCGCTGACCAGCTGCTCGCAGACTTCGAAATGCCACGCCGAAACGTAGTCGACCAGAACCGCGCAGAAATCACGGTTTTTTTCCTTGTCGGCAAAGGTCGGCTTCACATCGCGCAAGGCGCGGAAAGCCTGCACCAGTTCCTGGCGCTCCTCCAGCCAGCGGTCGATCAGCTTGTGAACCCCACCCCAGCGTTCCTGAGCGTTCTGACAACTATCGAGCATGGCGATCTCTTCCCTTCTGGGTAGATGCCGCTGCACCTCGCACTACGACCGTGCAGCACAAAGGTGACATCAGCAGGACGGCATCGAGCAGTTGTGTTTTCGGTATGCGTGCTGCGAGATTATTCCCGCGCGTGCTGCCCATCAAGGTACGCAGCAGACAAAGTTCATACAAGCGTTTAATACCCTGTTACACCGCCATTGGTCGCACTACCGGCCAAGCCTTGCGCCAGGTCAATTAACAGCCAGGGTGCGGAAACGATACGCCAGCAGGCAGCTCGCGGGCGGCACCGCCAGCAGCAGGAAGGCCAACAGGCTCCACTCGGGCAGCGTCAGGTCGAGAAAACTCCAGGTCAGCGCGTTGCACTCAGGGCCACCGAGTAACAGTTGCCGCGCCGCTTCGCTCCAGGATTGCTCGAATACCCGCCCGATCGGCACCGGACAGAGCGCAAAGGCACCGTCCGCCCCCTGCAACCAGACTTGCCTCGCGGCCAGCAACGCCCCGGCCAGCGAACAGCCCAGCGTCGCCCACGCATAACAGCGCACGCCCCGCGAACCCGGCGCCTGCACAGTGGCCGCGAGGCACAACAGTGCGTACAGGCCAAGCAACAGCCGTTGGCTGAAACACAGTGGACACGGCACCAGCCCTGGGGCGTTTTCCAGCTGAAAGGACGCAGCCAGCACCGCCAGTGCGGCCAGGCAGGCGGGTAGGAAAAAGGTGCGCAAACGGGCCGGCAGCATGGGCGGTGAAGGTCCGGGGTGATGAAGTGGCTTGAAACGGTAGAGGAAAGACACGCTTTGTTTCAAGGCACGACAACAACGACAACTCGCTGAATCGCGAAGGAAATTTCCAGCAAGGTGGTAGGAAACGTCTGAAGAGAGGGACTGCAGATCCAACCTGCATCAATGGACAAGTTACCCGGCCCCATGGCCCGCACCTTGGCGCGGGCCATGGGTAGCTCAGGCGCGTGCGCCTTCTGGCAATGGCAACGCCAGCAGGCGTTCATCCAGCAGGCCGAGGCCCTCCTGGAACAGCTGGTTGCTGCGCTCGGTCTCACCGAGGCTGGCCAGCAACCGGGCCAGCTCGGCGCAGGCCTCCGGGTTGCGCTCCATGCGCAGGCTGCTTTCCAGGTAGTCGCGCGCCTTGCCCCACAAGCGGTTCTGCAAGCTCAGGCGCCCCAGGGTCAGCAGCAGGCTGGCGTCCTGCGGGTGAGCTTTGAGCCAGCCTTCGGCGGTTTGCAGCTGGCGCGCCGGGTCATCGCCGCGCACAAGGCCGTACAGGCGAGCCAGGTGGCTTTCGTATTCACGCTTGAGGGCGGTGCGCAGCACTTGCTCGGCTTCGCTCTGGGCACCCACCTGGCGCAACTGTTCGGCGTAGGCCAGCACCAGCTGTGGTTCCTGGCGCTGGGCCGCGGTCAGTTGCTGCCAGGCACGCTCCAGGGCCTGACGTGCGCTTTGTGCGTCCTCGCCCCGGGTCGAGGCCAGGCTCAGGTTCTGCCCCCATGCGCGCTGCTCCAGGGCGGTCAGCTCGGCGGCCGGCAACACCCTGCCCTTACGCAGGTCTGGCAGCAGACGGATCAGGGCCGACCAGTCCCCGCGCTCTTGATACAGACGCTGCAGCAGGCGCAGCACCTGGTTGTTGTGCGGGTGGCGTTCCTGCATGGCCAGCAAGGTTTCCAGGGCGCCATCGCTTTCGCCACGGTCCATCTGCAACTGCGCATGGGTCAGGGCAATGGCCAGTTCCGCTTGCGGCTGGCGTTCCAGGGCGCGTTCCAGCAGGTTGTCGCTGTCTTCGCTGCGACCCTGTTCGTTGGCGGCGCGCGCCGCACCGAGGTAGAACAGCAGCGGCTGGCGCTCGGCCTCGGCGGCACGGTGCAGATGGCGTTGGGCGCTGGCCCAGCGGCCCTCGGCAAGGTCCAGCTGGCCCTGTTCGATGGACAGCCGGATGCGCCGGCTGCGGTTGCGTCGCGACCATGGGTTGACCACACCGCTGGAGGTCAGCACCAGGCCGACCAGGTAGCGCAACAGCCACAGCAGCACGATCACCGCCAGCAAGCCGGCCAGGGCTGCCCACAGCCCGGACTGGTAGCGGAAACTGCCATACGAGATCAACACATAACCGCTGTGCTTGGCGACTGCGATACCCAGCGCAGCAGCGATCACGATCGCCAGCACGGCCAGCAGGTAGACACGCTTCATGGCTTGCCCCCTTCAGGCTCGGCCGGCAGGTGGCGGCGCTGGATATAGGCCTGCACTGCAGCCAGGCTTGCGCTCAGGTCGGGGGTAACCACCGAGACCGGTTGCTCTGCCAGGGCGTTGAGGCTGTCGAGCATGGCCTTGCTTTGCGGGTTGTCGGCGTTGAAGTTGGCCAGCAGCACGCTGCGGGCATCATCCAGGGCTTGGGTGTAGACCTTGGCATCGCCGTTCAGCGCCGCCCACTGCGCCTGCTCGATGGTCAGGCTCAGGGCCAGACGCAGCTGGTTCAGCTGCTGCCCGGCCAACAGTGGGCGCACGTTGTCATCGGCGTTGAAGTCGATCTGGAAGTACTTGGAGATCTCGGCCCACCATTGCGACAGGCGGCTGGCGCCGTCACCGTCGGAGGTCAATGCGCCAAGCGCATCGGCATTGCTGGCGAATTCAGGCGACTGGGCGCTGAGCTGCTGCACCAGTTCGCGCTGCGCAGCCAGCTTCAGGAACAGCCCGGTGCGGTCCGGTTGCTGCGTACTGTTGAGCGTGGCCAGGCTACGCGCCAGCTGCTCGCGGGCGGCGAAAGCCCCCGGGTCGCTCTGTTCACGCAGAATTTCGTCGGCACCTTCGACCAGGGCCTTGGCGCTGGTGATGTCCTGCAGCGCCGACAGGCGCAGGGTGGCCAGGCGCAGCAAGTGCTCGGCCTCGGCCAGGCGCCATTCCTTGCGGCTTTCACCCAGCACGGTTTCCAGGCGTTGGCTGAGGCGTTGCTGGTCGCCTTGCAACTGCGCCACCAGGCGGCGGCGGTCTTCCAGTTCGCTGGCAGCCGGCAGGCTGGCCAGCTGCGCGCTGATCTGCTGCTCGCGCTGCTGCAGGGCCTCGGCGCGTTGGTTCAGCGCCTCGATGTGCTGGCCCTGGTTGAATTCGCTGCCTTGCAGTTGACGCACCTGCCAGACACCCCAGCCACCTACCGCGACCCCGGCCGCCCCCAGCAGCAGGGCCAGCGTTGCCAGACCACTGCCGGAGCGCTTGGCAGGTGGGGTAGTGACGGGTTCCGCCGGCGCCTGTGCCGACGGCTGATCGTTTTTGGACAAGACAGTCTCGCTCACGTATCCATCCTTTGCATGGGGGCGCACCGCGTTCAGCTTAGCGCCTTAGGAGGCAGGTGCAGCGCTGCGCTGCACGGCTGCCAGCAAGGCCGTGGCACTGGCGCCACGGCAATCCACAACCTGTTGGGCCCCGGCGGCCCTGGCCTGTTCGGCGACCCGCGGGCTGGGCACGAACAGCGGCAGGTGCGCCAGCCGTGGCCAGTCGGCACCGGCCATCTGCTGCAAGTGTTCAAGACCCTGCCCACTGCTGACCACCAGGCCATTGAGGCGTTCCGCTTCGATGCGGCGCATCAAGGTGCCTGGCGGGTAATCCGGCAGGCAACGACGATACAGTTCCAGATAATCGACACTAGCACCTTGCTCTGCAAGACGCTCTGCCAGCAGTTCGCGACCTCCAACCCCACGCACGATCAAGATGCGCGGCGCCGGCACGGCTACCGCCTGGCGCAGGGCTGGCAGGGCCAGCAAGGCTTCACTGTCGTCGCCACTCGGCGGGACACTCACTGCCAAGCCGGCCGCCTGCAGCACCGCCGCGGTGGCCTCGCCAACGCTGAACCAGCCTTGCCGAGGCGGTTGCAGGCCGGCCTGGGCCAGTTGTTCGAGCAACAGCCTGGCGGCCGGCTTGCTGACCACGATGATGGCCTGGAAGCCCGACAGGCCCGCCAGCACCTGGCGCTGCCGGTTATCCACAGCAACGGGCTCGATCGCCAGCAACGGCAGGCAGCTACTGCCCACCCCCGCCGCTGCCAGGCTTTGCGCCAGCGCTGCGCAATCCTCGGCTGGCCGGGTCAGCAACAGGCGCCAGGGGCTCACGGGTGGCCGGCCTCGCCGTAGACTTCCTTGAGGATGGCCTCGGCGCCCTGCCCCAGCAGGTCTTCGGCGACCTGCACGCCCAGCGTCTCGGCGCTGCCACGGGGGGCGCGGGATTCAGCCACCAGCAGGGTGCCGCCGCTGGGCTGGCCGACCAGGCCGCGCAGCCATAACTGGTCACCTTCCAGCACCGCATAGCAGGCGATCGGCACCTGGCAGCCGCCATTGAGGCGTTTGTTCAGGGCGCGTTCGGCCACCACCCGGTCGGCAGTGTCAAGGTGGTGCAGCGGAGCCAGCAGCGCGTGGATTTCGTGGTCGGCGCTGCGGCATTCGATGCCCACTGCACCCTGGCCCCCCGCCGGCAGGCTGTCCTCGACGCTGATGGTGGAGGTGATGCGGTCTTCGAAGCCCAGGCGGATCAGGCCGGCAGCGGCGAGGATGATCGCGTCGTACTCGCCGGCATCCAGCTTGGCCAGGCGGGTGTTGACGTTGCCGCGCAGGAAACGGATCTGCAAGTCGGGGCGGCGCGCCAGCAACTGCGCCTGGCGGCGCAGGCTGGAAGTGCCGACGATGCTGCCGGCCGGCAGTGCCTCGAGGCTGGCGAAGCGGTTGGAGACGAAGGCATCGCGCGGGTCTTCGCGTTCGCAGATGCAGTACAGGCCCAGGCCTTCGGGGAAGTCCATGGGCACGTCCTTCATCGAATGCACGGCGATGTCGGCTTCGTTGTCCAGCAGGGCGGTTTCCAGTTCCTTGACGAACAGCCCCTTGCCGCCGATCTTCGCCAGCGGCGCATCGAGCAGCTTGTCACCGCGGCTGACCATGGGCACCAGGGTCACCCGCAGACCGGGGTGAGCCTGCTCGAGGCGGGCTTTGACGTATTCGGCCTGCCACAGGGCCAAGGCACTTTTACGGGTGGCGATGCGGATTTCGCGAGTGGACATGAAACGCCCCGATCCAGAGAAATGCTGCCGATGATAACAGCATCGCCGCTATCGCTAGCAGATGTGGATCAGTCCAGGGCCTGTTCGCGGCTGATGCCGCCCCCACAGGGTACAGTGCCGCCCGACAGGGCAATGCAGAACCTGTGGTAGCGGCTGCAGCCGCGAACAAGGGCGCAGCCAGCGCCACGCGGTGCGGTATTCAGAGGGTCTGCATCATCTTGCGCACGCCGGCCACATGGCGCCGGCTGACGGTCAGGGCATCGCCGTCCAGGCCCTTCAGGTACAGCTGGAAATGCCCCAGCGGGGTGCGCTGCAGGCGTTCGATACGTTCGCGGGCGACCAGCGCGTTGCGGTGGATACGCACGAAGCGTTCACCAAATTCGTCCTCCAGGGCCTTGAGCGGCTCGTCGAGCAGCACTTCCCCGGCTTCATGGCGCAACGTCACGTACTTGTGGTCGGCAATGAAATAGATCACCTGGGGCAACGGGATCAGCTCGATGCCTTTACGGGTGCGGGCACTGATGTGGCTGCGCGGCCCGCCACCTTCATGGCCCGGCCGGGTGAGCGCGGCCAACTGGGCGCGATTGGGTTTTTCGGCCTTGCGCAAGGCGTCACGCAGGGCCTGGGCCTGGAAAGGCTTGGTTACATGGCTGAGGGCGCTGTCCTTGAATGCCTCGGCACCGTATTCATCGTCCCCGGTGCAAAACACCACCGCCGGCGGCGCCTCGCGTTCGCACAAGCGAGCAGCGACCTGCAGGCCGTCCAGGCCTGGCATGCCGATGTCCAGCAAGACCACGTCGGGCTTGAGGCTGTCGATCAGCGCCAGGGCCTCCTCGCCGTTGGTGGCGCTAGGCTCCAGCACGGTGTATCCCTCCAGTTCGCCGAGCAGCCGGCTGAGGCGTTCACGGCCTTGGGGTTCGTCATCAACGATCAGGACATTCATAATTGCGCTGGATTCCTGAATGAGTCTCGCACAGGTATAGCGTAGACAGGTGTGGTTCGAGCGACACTGCGGTCAGGCTCTAGACCGGTGCGATGGCCAAAGATTCATTCGGCAGGCAGATTCACTGCCAGTCCTCTGTCCAACTGTAGACGGTCCGTGGAACACTGCCGTTCATTCCATGAAATCGTTGTCCGCGGTTTTCCGGCATTTCTCACGACCAGCGCCCTGCGGCGCCCGGCACAACCCTGCTATCATCCGCGCCACTTCCTTCGTTCACGCCTGCAATGAGTGAATCCATGAGCACCGACAAGACCAATCAGTCCTGGGGCGGCCGCTTCAGTGAGCCCGTCGACGCCTTCGTCGCCCGTTTCACCGCCTCGGTCGATTTCGACAAGCGCCTGTACCGCCACGACATCATGGGTTCGATCGCCCATGCCACCATGCTGGCGCAGGTCGGCGTGCTCAGCGATGCCGAGCGCGACACCATCATCGATGGCCTGAAGACCATCCAGGGTGAGATCGAAGCCGGCACCTTCGACTGGCGCGTCGACCTCGAAGACGTGCACATGAACATCGAGGCACGCCTGACCGACCGCATCGGCATCACCGGCAAGAAGCTGCACACCGGCCGTAGCCGCAACGACCAGGTGGCCACCGATATCCGCTTGTGGCTGCGTGACGAGATCGACCTGATCCTCGCCGAGATCACCCGCCTGCAGAAGGGTCTGCTGGAACAGGCCGAGCGTGAAGCCGAAACCATCATGCCCGGGTTCACCCACCTGCAGACGGCACAACCGGTTACCTTCGGCCACCACCTGCTGGCCTGGTTCGAAATGCTCAGCCGCGACTACGAGCGCCTGGTCGACTGCCGCAAGCGTGCCAACCGCATGCCGCTGGGCAGCGCCGCGCTGGCTGGCACCACCTACCCGATCGACCGTGAACTGACCTGCAAGCTGCTGGGCTTCGAAGCCGTGGCCGGCAACTCGCTGGACGGCGTCTCGGACCGTGACTTCGCCATCGAATTCTGTGCAGCTGCCAGCGTGGCGATGATGCACCTGTCGCGCTTCTCCGAAGAGCTGGTGCTGTGGACCAGTGCGCAATTCCAGTTCATCGACCTGCCAGACCGCTTCTGCACCGGCAGCTCGATCATGCCGCAGAAAAAGAACCCCGACGTGCCGGAACTGGTACGCGGCAAGAGCGGCCGTGTGTTCGGCGCCCTGACCGGCCTGCTGACCCTGATGAAAGGCCAGCCGCTGGCCTACAACAAGGACAACCAGGAAGACAAGGAGCCACTGTTCGACGCCGCCGACACCCTGCGCGACTCGCTGCGTGCCTTTGCCGACATGATCCCGGCGATCAAGCCCAAGCACGCCATCATGCGTGAAGCGGCCCTGCGCGGTTTCTCCACCGCCACCGACCTGGCCGACTACCTGGTACGCCGTGGCCTGCCGTTCCGTGATTGCCACGAGATCGTTGGCCATGCAGTGAAATATGGCGTGGACACCGGCAAGGACCTGGCCGAGATGAGCCTGGACGAACTGCGCCAGTTCAGCGACCAGATCGAGCAGGACGTGTTTGCCGTACTGACCCTGGAAGGCTCGGTGAACGCCCGTAACCACATTGGTGGCACCGCACCGGCGCAGGTGCGTGCGGCAGTGGCTCGCGGCAAGGCGCTGCTGGCTTCGCGTTAAGCCTGGACTTGGGGCCGCTGTGCGGCCCATTGCGACACAAGGCCGCTCCTGCAGGGGTTCGTGTACCCTCTGCAGGAGCGGCCTTTTGTTGCCATGGGCTGTGAAGCAGCATCTGGCTTCTAGCGCTTGCCGCTGCGAATCATCTCCATGAAGGCCGGCATCGCCGCCTCCTTGTCCGCCACGATCCGCGCCATGTGCGGGTTGTCGCCCATCAGCTGCAGCAACGCCCTGGCTTGTGGGAAGTCTTCCAGGAAGTCGATGTTCAGCACTTTCTTGCCCACCGCGCAGGCCAGGTCCACCGAGAAGCAGAACATCAGGTCTGCCAGCGTCAGTTGCTCGCCCGCCACATAGGGTGCAAAGCGGCCGTTGCGCTTGAGCGTGGCAAACCCGGCCAGCAGGTCGGCACGCGCCCTTTCCTTGATCAGCGGCTCCACCGACATGCCAAAGAACGATTCGGCGTAGCAGGTACGCGCCGGCAGCTCGATGTACAGCTCGATTTCCTTGAGCAGCTCGCGCACCTTGGCCTGCCCGAACGGGTCGGCCGGCAGCAGCGCCTTGCCGCCCTGGGTCTGCTCGATATAGTCGAGGATCACATTGGTTTCGCTGAGGAAGCCATGTTCGGTCTGCAACACCGGCACCTTGCCCCGTGGGCTCACTTCCAGCGCCTGCGGCGCCTGGCCGCCATAGAAGGTGACCTCCTCGAAGGGCAGGCCTTTTTCCAGCAGGGCCAGCTTGACCATGTTGTAGTAGTTGCTGACCGCGAATCCATGAAGCTTGAGCATGAGGTAACAGCCTCCAGGCCGTAAGGGGTTGGCCTGGCTTTTATAGACCGATCACCAGCCCCTTGACCAGTGTCATGCGCCCCGTCAATGCCCGGGCATTGCCGTCACAGGCGTGGCACACTGTGCCTCCCATCACAGGAGTACCGCCATGAGCGAGCCCACCGACATCGACAATGACGACGACGAAGCCTTCGCCGAGGCGACGCTGACCCAGGCCATCGAAAACCAGATCGAAAGCGGCGAGCCGCCTGCGG
>Ga0209370_1002154_pt1 | contig 14852 bp, 10 predicted proteins | sample AgamicAtPrz_FD_187164 | JGI IMG/M metagenome (GOLD analysis project Ga0209370, IMG submission 187164) | Agave microbial communities from Guanajuato, Mexico - At.P.rz (SPAdes) (version 2) | ecosystem: Host-associated > Plants > Phyllosphere > Phylloplane/Leaf | place: Guanajuato, Mexico... | reverse complement strand
CCAGCATGTCGAACCTGCGCTCGCGCATTGCGCCGTAGATCTGGTTCCCGGTGCCGGTGATGATTTTGGCGTTAATCCCCGCCTGCATCAGCGTTGACTGCACCGCAATGGCAATGTTCAGGAACGGTTGATCCGCCAGCACCCTCAGGCTGGTATCAAATCCGTCCGGATAACCCGCCTCTGCCAGCAGTTTTTTGGCGCGAGGGATATCGAGCTTATAACCCGGGTCCGGCAGTGTTGATGGCATACCCGCCTTGATGGGGCGCTGGTGCAGCACACCGTAGCCCGGCATCAGCGCGTTGTTGATGCCCTGGTAGTCAATCAGGTAGCGCACCGCTTCACGCACCTTCGGGTTAGCGAAATGCGGCTCTTTCATGCTCATCGCCACGTAGTAGACCGTCCCTTTTTGCACGGCTTCGACGGTGAGCTGCGGGTCTTTACGCAGGGCGTTGATGTCCGCCACCGCCATGTTGTTGGCAATGTCGAGATCCCCCTTTTCAATCATCAGGCGCAGGGTTTGCGACTCCTGGAAATGGCGCAGCACCACGCGACTCATCTTCGGCGCGTCGCGCCAGTAGCGCGGGTTACGCTGCATGCGCAGCACGTCCTTCGCCTGCCAGGTCTCCAGCATAAACGGGCCGGAACCGGCTTCGTTGGTGGTCAGCCAGCGGTTGCCCCAGTCGTTGTTGACCGCGTGCTGCTGCACCGTTTTGCTGTCGAGCACGCCGAGGTTACCCAGCGCGCCAAGGGAGTAAATAACCAGTTGTGGATCGTTGGCCTTTGGCAGGACAATCTGCACCGTGTAAGCATCCGGTGCGCTGATTTGGCTATCGATGTTTTTCTTTGAAAATCCGTAGGATTTCCACACCGACGCCTGCGCAAGGTTGAGGTGCAGCAGGCGGCGCATCGACCAGACCACATCCTCCGCCGTGAGCGGGTTGCCGGAGTGAAACTTCACGTCATCGCGCAGGTGGAAGGTCAGGGTTTGACGGTCCGGCGAAATATCCCATGACTTTGCCAGCGCGGGCCTGACGTTGGTGAGTTCGTTCGGATCCAGCTCCACCAGTGAATCGTAGAGATTGACCACAATGCCGACCACTTCGTTACCTGTCATTGCCGCCGGGTCGAGGGTCAGGAGGTTGTTCATATTCATGCCAATGATGAGCTGGTCGGGAGGCGTTTTTGCGACCGCCGCACCGCTCCCCATCATCAGCGAGAGCGCGAGCAAGCACGCCCCAGCTAAAGGAGATCGTTTCATGTATATATCGCCTGTAGGGTACGTTTTTATGTGTCAGTCGTGGCTGACGGTATTGGCTTCGATATATGCAAAATTAATGTCTTCGCCCAGTCCCGGGCGGGTTGGCAGGCTGACCATGCCGTGTTCATCCATCGGGTCGACCAGGCTGTTGAGGTACGCCGCCGGTTCGTCGTAGTCGAGGAACGGGTGCAGCAGGCCGCGCTCGTACCAGCGGCAGTTTTTGATGGCGCCAATCACCGCCAGGCTCGCCGCGCCGTTGCCGTGCACTTCGCAGTCCATCCCGAAGGCTTCCGCCAGGTTCGCCACCTTCAGCGTCGGAGAGATGCCGCCCACGCCGTTTGACCCCGCGCGCAGGATGTCGCAGGCCCCGGCTTTGATCCAGTCCGCGCGGCTGTGGTGTTTTCCGCCCAGGCTTTCCGGGCCGATAATCGGGATCGACAGGTTTTCCGCCAGCCAGGCGTAGGAGGCCATGCTCTCCTCTTCCATCGGCTCTTCGAACCAGGCAAAGTTGAGTTTTTCCAGCTCTTTGCCGATGTACAGCGCCTCGGTACGGCTGTACCAGTTGTAGCCGTCGATCATTAAATCGATATCCGGGCCCACCGCTTCACGCACGGCGGCGCAGGCTTTGACGTCCATCTTCGGATTGGGCGCGAAGGAGACCGGCGGCATCCAGGTATGCAGCTTGATGGCCTTGTACCCGCGCGCCACCAGCGTTTCCGCGAAGCTGGCGTACTCGTCCGGCGTGGATAAGCCTCCCGGCAGATCGTCGCCGCACATGGTGCTGCCGTAGGCCGGAACCGTGTCGCGGTATCCGCCCAGCAGCTTCCAGACCGGCATATTCAGCTTGCGGCCGATGAGATCCCACAGCGCCTGTTCAACGAAGCCCAGCGCGCGCTCGGTCAGCTGATGCGCGCTACCGCGCTGCCAGTGCGCCAGATCCTGCCAGATGCGCTCACGGTTGAATGCGTCCTGGCCGACCAGTACCTTGCGAAAGAAGGTGTTGACCACAAAGGGGCGCACCACCTCCGGCGGCGCAAAGGAATACCCTTTGGTGCCATCGTCTGCCGTGATGGTCAGCATCGCCATTTTGGCCATGCTTTCCGGGCCCGGATGCGAGTGCCCGGCGGCGTCGGAAACCCGGCGCGTCGGGTACTGGAAAACGGTGACGTTTACAGATTCAATTTTCATTATCGGTCCTTAAGTCCGGCGAAAAGCCCAGAAGCAGTAAATGGCAAAGGGGTTTTATGATTTTAAAAATGCGTTTCAATATCCAATTTAAGCATAAAAAATCAGCACGTCCTCGGACAAAACGCGTTAAGGAGAGGCTATTTTTTGGGCATATGCACGGTCGGACGTGACAGTTTTCACAAAAGCGCGGGGAAATGTGAGGTGGATCGGGAGACGTTTTCTGAAGGTAAGCGCAGAAGCAGGAATGTGCTGACCGGCAACAACCCACGGGATCTTCTGCACTTACGAATCAGTCAGTTAACCCGCTTCTGGGGCTGGAACGGCAAGCGTTTCGAGCAGCGCATGCATAGACGCATACCGACCGCTGGCATCTTTAAAGCTGGCGTGACGGCACGCTGGCGAGACGACGAGGGTTTTTAGCCCCGCGCTCAGGGCGGCACGGTAGCCGCTCGGGCTGTCCTCAATCACGATGCACTGTGAGGCCGCCAGGCCTAATTTTCGCAGCGCAGAGAGATAGACCGCAGGGTGCGGTTTACCGTAGCGTTCATCGTCGGCGCTGCAAATGACCTCAAAATAGTGGCCGATACTGAGTTTCTCTAGCACAGCATGCACGATTTCATACGACGAAGAGGTAGCAAGTGCAATCCGGTAGCCTGCCTCACGAAAATATGCCATCACGTCGTAGACGCCCTCTATCGCTTTGCCTTCCCGGCCAATCAGTTCGATGATGCGCAGACGGATGGCCGCTTCAATCATTGCAGGATCGGCCTCAAGTCTGCAGTGTTCGCACCAGGTCCGGGCAATCTCATCCAGCCGCTTGCCTTTTGTCAGTGACTCACACTCTTCGTCGCTGACCTCAGCACGCCAGCCTGCCAGGGCTTCTTTTTGCGCCTGACGCCACAGCCCCTCGGAGTCAATGATGACGCCATCCATGTCAAAAATTACCGCCTTAACACCCATCATACGCCTCCGTGAATGGCCTGACGATGCCGTCAGGCCTGAATAAATTACAAAATGCCGACCGTTTCACCCTTACAGGCTTCCTGACGAACAAACCCAGGCTGTTCAACCCGAATAAACGGACACAGGATGAAGGCCACGACATACAGCACCGTATAGGCGATGACCACGCCGAGGGTGCTGAACCAGGGCAGCAGCACCACGGCAATCGCCGGGGCAAGGAAGTTGGACAGACCGGCTGAAAGGTTATACACCGAAATCGCCGCCCCCTTGTGCCCCGGCTCCAGCGCCGGGAACACCGCCGCCATCGGTACAAAGGCCGCCACGAAAATCCCCAGCGCGATGGCCGGCACCAGCGCCATGGCAAAGTTATGTCCGAAGTGCTGCGGAATGTAGTAAAACGCCAGGCTCGAGAGCGCCATCCCGATGCAGCCAAACCAGCGCACCACCCGCATCCAGCCCATTTTTTCCGCCACCACGCCCCAGAAGACGTTCGAGAAGATGGTGGTGAAAAAGAATACCGCCCAGACCTGCAGCCACTCGGAGGTGGTGAAGCCCAGCTCGTCAACAAACATCATCGGCATGATGACGGCAAACCCGAACAGGGAGAGGGTGTTGATGATACGCACCATGCTGGAGAGCAGAATACTGCGGTTGGTGTAGAGCAGCGTCGCCGCACGGCCCAGCTCGGCGAATTTTTCCCGGGTGGAGAGATTATGCATGTGCCGTGGCGTTTCCACCTTACGCATAGAGACCAGCGCAATGATCCCGCCGGTTACGCAGAATGCCAGCGCCAGCCACAGGGTGCCCATCTCCCCGATGTGCGGAATGGTAAAGCTCGGAATGTAGCTGCCGAACACGCCGATGCCGATAGAGTAAACCGCCCAGAACCAGCCCAGCGCCGCGCTGGTACTGTCGCTGCGAACGTTATGCACAATCGCGACGATAAAGGCGTAAAGGAACAGCGGATAGGCCAGGCCGCGGATCCCGTAAAACAGCAGAATTAATCCGTAATTTGCCTGACCCAGACCAAAAACGAGAAACAGGACGTGGAAAACGCACCACAGGACGAAGCCAATCAGCATGGTTTTTTGCGGGGTAATGATTTCAGCCACCACGCCGGAGATCCAGGCGGAGAGCGCCGCCGCGAGACCGTAGAGCGTAAAGGCGAAAGAGGCCTCTGCAGGCGTGAAGCCCAGCGCCTTAATATAGTGCGACAGGAATGCCAGCTCGAAACCATCGCCCGTCATAAAGACCGCGATAGCGATATACCCCCAGACCAGACTCAGGGGTAATCCCAGCCATTGTTTGTTATTTAACGACATATTGACCTCGTTTTTAGGGTACAGGGAACCGCTCCGGCAGCATCGCCGGAGGGTCTTTGCCACAGAAATTATGGTTTTCGGCAGTTCAGGTCGTTTTGGTAAAGCGCGTTAAACTGCTGGTAACGCGTCATCAGCGCACGGTGGCGCGCCGGATCGCTGCGCCAGGTTCTATGGACTTCAGGCTTTTCGCACACGGAAGCCAGCGGCTTACCGGCTGCGAGACAGGCCAGCCGTGCAGCCCCCAGCGCGCCGCCGGTTTCGCCTCCCTTATGCGTCACCACCGGCATAGCCAGAATATCGGCCAGCAGTTGAGCCCAGAAAGGGCTACGCGCCCCGCCGCCGACGAGAGAACACTGTTCAATCTGCGTGCCGCTCTCCTGCAACACGCGAAGGCCATCGGCAATACCGAAGCTGACGCCTTCCAGCACCGCATACCCCATCAGCGCACGCTGGCTGGCGTGCGTTAGCCCCCAGAACATGCCCCGCACATCGGGATCGTTGTGCGGCGTACGTTCCCCGGACAGGTACGGCAGGAACATCGGCGCGCTCGCTTTCTCCGCATCGCTTAGCTGCGCGATCTCCTCAAGCAGCTCCAGCTCCGTGACGCCCACCAGACGACAAAACCACTGCAGACAGCTGGCGGCGCTTAACATCACGCTCATCTGGTGCCACAGGTTTGGCAGCACGTGACAGAACGCGTGCACAGCGGACTGCGGCGCCGGACGATAGGCATCCGTTACCACAAACAGCACGCCGGAGGTGCCGAGCGAAATAAACGCATCGCCCGGCGAAACGGCCCCTACCCCTATCGCGCTGACGGCGTTATCTCCCCCGCCGCCGGCAACGATAACCGAGGGGTTCAGACCCCACCGCTGCGCCACCGCAGATTCGAGTACGGCCGAGACCTCACACCCTTCCACCAGCGCAGGCATGGCGGCACGCGACAGACCGCATTTTTCCAGCAGCGCATCAGACCAGTCCCGTTTTCCTACATCCAGCCACAGCGTTCCGGCCGAGTCCGACATATCAGAGATCTTTTTACCGGTCATTTTGAAGCGCAGATAATCCTTCGGCAGCAGCACGGTGGCGAGACGGCCGAAGTTCTGCGGCTCATGGCGGCGCACCCAGAGCAGCTTTGGTGCCGTAAACCCCGGCATTGCCAGGTTACCTGCAACCTGATGCAGCTCGGGCGCCATCTCTTCCAGCTCTGCGCACTCCTGCGCGCAGCGGGTGTCATTCCACAGGATGGCCGGACGCAGGGGTTCACCCGCGGCATCAAGCAGTACCGCACCGTGCATCTGCCCGGAAAGGCCAATAGCTTTTATCGCCTGCCAGTGGTGACCGCACTTCTCCCGGAGGGTGGCAATCAGGTATTCGGTTGCCTCCCACCAGGCTTCCGGCGATTGTTCAGACCAGTGCGGCTTCGGACGCTGTATCGTCAGCGGCGCGCTATGGGTGGCGACAACGCCGTTGTTTTCGTCAATGACCAGCGCCTTTACTTCTGATGTGCCAAGATCGATGCCCAGATACATACCCACCTCTCAGTTAATCAGCGCGTAGACGTCAGCGATTTTTTCACGCAGTAGCGCGGCAAAGTCCTTGCGGTCGGCCAGGTCGCCAAACAGGGCGGTATCGCTGGCATATCGTGCTATCGGATCGTCCGATTCGAACATCGCATGTACCGCAGAGGCGTTGAGGATACCGTCCTGATATTCATACGGCAGCTTGCCGTGATGCCACTGCTCCATATAGACGTAGAACAGCGCAGGCAGCATAGCGGTAGCGTCAGGACGTGCGCCGCGCTGGTAACATTCACGCAGCGTTGGGGCAATCATGGCCGGGATCTTCGAGAACCCGTCGGCCGCCACGCGCTGGTTGGTGTCCTGAATCCAGGGGTTGGTAAAACGCTTAAGCACCACATCGCGGTAGGCTGGCAGATCTATGCCATTATCCCCCAGGCAGGGAATGACATCTTCCGTTACGTAGCGGTCGGCAATCTTGTAGATAAACTCTGTTAGCGTGCTTTCGTGGATATACTGCTGCCCCACCAGAGTGCCCGCCCAGGCAATACAGCTATGGGATGCATTGAGGATACGGATCTTCGCCTCTTCATAGGGGATGACGGATCCCACCAGCTCCACGCCCACCGTTTCCAGCGCCGGACGAACGTCGCGGAATTTGTCTTCAACCACCCATTGAATAAAGCGTTCGCCCATAACCGGGGCGTTATCGTCTATGCCCGTCCGGGCCTTAATGCGCGCCGGGAGATCGGCTGCCGGACGCGGTGTGATGCGATCCACCATGGTATTCGGACAGGTCGCGTTAGCGCTCAGCCAGTCGATGACCCTCTGTTTGCCGCTAAGGGTTAAGAATTCAACCAGCCCGTCGTGGAAGCGCTCGCCGTTATGCCGCACGTTGTCACAGTTAAGCAGAGTTACCGGACCCGCTCCGTTCGCCATACGCGCTTCGAGGATCCGGGCAATTGTCCCGTAGATGGTTTTACAGCCGCCCTTGATATCGCTCGTCAGATCGGCATTGGCCACGTCCAGCCTGTGGCTGGTGTCCAGATAGTAGCCCCCCTCCGTCACGGTAAACGCGATAACCCGAGTCTGCGGGTTCGCCCCTTCGGCAATCAGCGGCTGCAAATCCGCCTGCCACGGGATCAGCGTTTGAATCGAGGCGATCTCTTCATAGTCTCTCTCACCTTCCGGGCTGACGGTCTCGAGTACATATCGCCCCTTCTGCGCAGCCAGCGCCTGCACCATATGTTCGGCATCGTTGCGTATATTGCCGGCAGCGATGTGCCAGCGCGTATCGCCGCCGGCAATCAGGCGGTGCAGATACCACGCCTGATGCGCACGATGAAAAGACCCAAGCCCAATATGTAGCCATGTGTATTTCTCGGTCATTGTTCTGTTCTCCAGTGAGGTTATGGCTGAACTGTAGAGGATCATTTGCTTAAAATAAGAGCCGTAGATCACAAAAGAACAAATGACCGTTAAAATTACAAATGACCAGAAAGGAGCAAACCGCTTGCCTCAGCGCGGTGCTCCCGCCAGAATGACAGACAATTGTTGTGGGCGTTGACCGCCCTCAACCCCACTCTTGAGGCAGGGAAACGTGAGCAAAGAAGATGACATCAGGCTCGATCAAAAGGTGCGGGCGGCATGGATGTATTACATTGCCGGGCTTAATCAAAGCGAAATTGCCAGCGAGCTCGGCACCTCAAGACCGGTGGTGCAGCGGCTGATTGCCGCCGCGAAAGAGGAAGGCATTGTCTCGATTGGGCTTCATCACCCTGTCGCTAACTGTCTTGATTATGCGCAGCTTCTCGCGGAAAAGTATCACCTTACCCACTGCAACATTGTGCCCGTCTACCGCAATGAAAGCGCGCTGGATAGCGTGACGTTTGGCTGTTATCAGCTGATGGCACGCTACCTGCAGGGTGATAAACCCACGGTTGTCGGAATTGGCTCCGGACTGACGCTAAAAAAAACCATCAAGCGTATCGATTTTGACAGCCACAACACCCGCTGTGTCGCCCTGATCAGCGCCATGAACGAGCACGGGCAATGTAACTATTACGATGATGTGCCTTTGCTGCTGGCGCGTAAAATTCAGGGCAAATATTACCAGTGGCCGGCGCCACGCTATGCTCAGTCCAGCGAGGAGCATGAAATGTGGTGTTCAAACCGCCTGTTCCGTAACGTCTGCGCCGTTGCGGATGCGGCCGATGTGATTTTTGTCGGCATCGGGGCGCTGGGCAGGCAGAGCCCTATCTTCAAAGACGGTTTTATCGATGAGGCACAGCTGGAAGAGTTGACCCAGCGCGGTGGCGTAGGCGAAATACTCGGACGCTTTATCGATGCCGACGGCAACGTCATCGACAGCCAGATTAATCGCTTGATTACCAGCTACGATATTCGTCAGGGTCAGTGTCCGCGCATTGCGGCCGCCTGCGGCGAAGATAAACGCCCGGCGATCCTTGCCGCCCTCAAAGGCGGCTGGGTAAACGGGCTGGTGACGGATGAGCAGACCGCGCGCTGGCTGCTGACGCGTTAGGGCTAGCCCGTGACGCTCTGGCTGCCAATCAGCTCCGGTGGGATCTCAATACGCCTGACCGAGGTATCACCGGAATCGAGAATTTCAAATACCTTTTCCAGCATCGCTGAGACGTCCTGGCGCACCATGTCGATATCATGTCCCAGCAGAGAGACAAACGGGTCCCAGTCAAAACAGCCCATCGGCGGCTGGTTTAGGCCGGTCTGCCCGTTTTGGGCCAGCCAACGTACCACCCCCTCCAGCGAAATGGTCGAATTGACAAACAGCCCCTTTAGCGCCGTCGATGGCGACGGGAAGGTGGCTCTGAGCTGCTCCTCCACGCGTGATGACGAGTACCCGGTGACCAGCAGCTGCGGTTCCGGAACGGTCAGCCCGTGGGCCTGATGGGCATCGAGGAACCCGCGCAGGCGCTCTGCGGTGTTGTTATCACTCCGGCGTCCGCCCACGAAGGTCAGCGGTGCCAGCGAACCAAAGCGTTTAAAGCTGCTGGCGAGGATCCGCTCTGTCAGCATCTTTGCGCCGCCGTAGTTATCTGAAATGATGGAGGGCGCCAGGGTACCCGGCAGATCAAGATTTAGCGTAGGCACGCCCGCCTGATGACAGAGTTCAGCAATTTTGTCCGGGTGTGTCGCCCCCGTAGCAATGACCCAGTCAACCTGCCAGGAGAGCATGGCACGGGCGGCGTCCAGCTCGAGTTCCGGCTGTCGGCGTGTGCAGGTAATAATCGGCAACAGTCCTCTGGCACGCGCCATCTCTTCAAATTTTTCCGCTATAGAGCCGAAATAGCGGTTGTCATATTTCGGCACGATCATGCCGATAACGTTCGATTTCTTGCTGCGGAGCAGGCTTGCCTGACGGTTAACCGCGTAGCCCTGCTCCTCCGCAATGCGGGTCACCTTTTCCGCCAGCTTCGCGCTGATGCGACGTTTCTTCCAGTTGCCATTCAAAATAGCACTCACCGCACTGGCCGAAACCCCGGTGAGTTCCGCCAGATCGTAGATGGTCGTTTTCTTCGTTTTCTCAACGCGCGTCACAAAATCGCCTCTTCATTTTGAATGTCTCTTGCTGGAGAAATAAGCAAGTGCTAGATCTGCTTCATCGATTGAGCAGTTTGCTTCACGCGTCAGTCAGAACCCCCGTTCTTCACGCGAAAGCAGACACACCCTAAAAATCATCTCTGCATAAAGGATTATAAAATGAATCACTCTGTCCCCTCCATGAATAGTTCCCTTCAGGGCAAAGTCGCTGCTATCACTGGTGCCGCCTCAGGTATTGGCCTGGAGTGTGCAAAAACGCTGCTCGGCGCTGGCGCTAAGGTGGTGTTAATCGACCGTGAAGGTGAGAAGCTTCAGCGCATTGTCGCCGAGCTGGGCGAGAACGCGTTTGCCCTGCAAATCGATCTGTTCAAACCCGAGCAAGTCGACGCTATGCTGAGCGATATTGTCGGCCTCGCCGGCGGCCTGGATATTTTTCACGCCAATGCAGGCGCGTACATCGGCGGGCCGGTTGCTGAAGGCGACCCGGACGTCTGGGATCGCGTGCTAAACCTGAATATCAACGCCGCCTTCCGCTGCGTTCGCGCCGTACTGCCGCATATGATTGCGCAGAAGTCAGGCGATATTATCTTCACCAGCTCCATTGCGGGCGTGGTGCCGGTTATCTGGGAACCGATCTACACCGCGTCCAAATTTGCCGTTCAGGCGTTCGTACATACCACCCGTCGTCAGGTCGCGGAACATGGCGTACGCGTTGGAGCCGTCCTGCCCGGGCCGGTAGTGACGGCTCTGCTCGACGACTGGCCGCAGGCCAAGATGGATGAAGCGCTGGCAAACGGCAGCCTGATGCAGCCGATTGAAGTCGCGGAATCGGTGTTGTTCATGGTGACCCGTTCGAAGAACGTTACCGTCCGGGACCTGGTGATTCTGCCTAACAGCGTCGATCTTTAAGGACCACGAGGATGAAGAGTACACCAGAAACCGTTATAGGCGTAGACGTCGGCTCCGGCAGCGTTCGCGCAGGCATTTTCGACCTCAGCGGCAGGCTGCTGTCCCACGCGACGCAGAAGATTGCCACCGTGCACCGCAGTGGAAGCCGCGTGGAGCAGTCCAGCGCCGAGATCTGGCAGGCCGTTTGCCACTGCATCCGCGAGGCGTTGGCGCGCTCCGGGACGCCCCCTCAGAGCGTTGCCGGAATCGGGTTTGACGCCACCTGCTCGCTGGTGGTGCTGGGCAACGACGGCGAACCGCTGGCGGTCAGCCCTGACGGTGAAGCGGAAAACAATATCATCGTCTGGATGGATCATCGTGCGACAGACCAGGCGGCGCGCATCAACGCCACCCATCATCCGGTGCTGGACTATGTTGGCGGAAAAATATCGCCCGAAATGGAGACGCCGAAGCTGCTGTGGCTGAAAGAAAACCATCGTGAGGTCTACGATCGCGCCTGGCAATTTTTCGATTTGGCCGATTTCCTGACCTGGCGCGCGACCGGCGATGTCACCCGTTCCATCTGTACCCTGACCTGTAAATGGACGTGGCTGGCCCATGAGAACCGCTGGGACCCGGACTATTTCCGCACCGTTGGCCTGGACGAACTGGCCGGGGAAGATTTTGTCCGCATTGGCCAGCATATTGCCGCCCCCGGCACCCCTTGCGGAGAGGGCCTAACGGAGCAGGCCGCGCGTGAGATGGGCTTGCTGCCTGGCACACCGGTAGCGGTAGGGTTAATTGATGCCCATGCTGGCGGTATAGGGACCCTGGGCGTTGGCGGCGGCGCGCTGAATAACCTCGCGTATGTCTTTGGCACTTCATCGTGCACCATGACCAGCGCCGCGAGCGCCGTTTTTGTGCCCGGCGTCTGGGGGCCTTACTTTAGCGCCATGGTACCTGGACTGTGGCTGATTGAGGGCGGACAAAGCGCCGCGGGTGCCGCTATCGATCGGTTGTTAAGTTTCCATCCTGCCGCGCTGGAAGCGCGCCAGCTGGCACAGGAGTCAGACCTGCCGCTACCGGTGTACCTGGCAGACAGGCTTTTACAGACCTTCGCCACCGCCTCAGAGGCGGTGACCCTGGCAGCCGGACTGCACGTGGTGCCCGAATTTCTGGGTAACCGCGCACCCTTTGCCGATCCCCATGCGCGGGCCACGATCTGCGGGCTGGGCATGGAGAACGACATCGATAACCTAATGGCGCTGTATGTGGCCGGCCTGTGCGGTATCGGTTACGGTTTGCGACACATCATCGACGCCCAGCGTGAATGCGGCGTACAGACCGAAAATATCGTCATCAGCGGCGGCGCGGGCCAGCACCCTTTTGTCCGCCAACTGCTGGCAGATACCTGCGGCCTGCCGGTGTTAGCGACCCAGTGCAGCGAGCCGGTATTACTGGGTTCGGCCATCCTCGGGGCTGTGGCGGGAAATATTGCCCCTTCGGTGACCGATGCCATGAAGCAATTTACCCACGTGGATAAATATTATTATCCGCAAGCGAACTATCAGTCCGTTCATCTGCGTCGATACGAGGCTTATAAGCAGCTACAACAGACTGCGTCAGTAATCAGAGAATAAATACGCTTCATTATATTTATAGAAAAAGACAATAAGAAAACTCACGCCGGAATATTTCCGGTGTGGGCTCACCTGTACGCTACAAACGAGGTCAATATGTCCGAAATAAATAAACAGTGGCTGGGATTGCCGCTGAACCTGCTATGGGGATATCTGGCAATCGCGGTCTTTATGACGGGAGACGGTTTCGAGCTGGCATTTCTGTCGCACTATATTAAATCGCTGGGCTTCACGCCTGCTGAGGCCTCTTTCGCCTTTACGCTCTACGGTCTCGCGGCGGCGCTCTCCGCCTGGATCTCCGGCGTGGTGGCTGAAATCATCACGCCGCAAAAAACCATGCTGATTGGCTTCGTCCTGTGGTGCGTTTTCCACGTCCTGTTTCTCGTTTTTGGTCTGGGTCAGGCAAATTATGCATTAATTCTGCTGTTTTACGGGATCCGCGGCCTGGCCTATCCGTTATTCCTTTACGCCTTTATCGTGGTGATTATTCATAATGTGCGTAGCGATAAATCCAGCTCAGCGCTGGGCTGGTACTGGGCAGTTTATTCCGTGGGTATTGGCGTGGCGGGCAGTTATATTCCAAGCTTTACCATTCCGCACATCGGGGAAATGGGCACCCTGTGGCTGGCGCTGGCGTTTTGCCTGGCGGGAGGAATCATCGCCATGGTATCCCTGCGCAACGTCAAAACCCCAACGCACATGCATAATCTCTCCACCCGGGAAAAATTCGCCGAGCTGGGCCGTGCGGCGACGCTGCTCTACACCAACCGCAGTATTCTGCTCTCCAGCATGGTGCGTATCATCAACACCCTCTCCCTGTTCGGGTTTGCCGTCATCATGCCGATGATGTTTGTTGACGAGCTGGGCTTCACCACCTCCGAGTGGCTGCAGGTCTGGGCGGTATTCTTTTTCACCACCATCTTCTCGAACGTCTTCTGGGGCGTGGTGGCGGAAAAAATGGGCTGGATGCGGGTGGTGCGCTGGTTTGGCTGCATCGGGATGGCGCTCTCGAGCCTGGCGTTTTACTACATTCCGCAGCACTTCGGACATAACTTTGCCATGGCGCTGGTGCCGGCCATCGCGCTGGGGATTTTCGTGGCGGCCTTTGTACCGATGGCGGCGGTGTTCCCGGCGCTGGAGCCGGGGCACAAGGGGGCGGCGATTTCGGTGTATAACCTTTCAGCCGGTCTGTCCAACTTCCTTGCCCCGGCGATTGCCGTGGTGCTGCTGCCCTGGTTCAGCACCCTCGGCGTGGTCATCGCCTATACGGTGCTGTATGTCGTGGCCTTCATCCTGTGTCCGTTTATTCGGGTTGAACAGCCTGGGTTTGTTCGTCAGGAAGCCTGTAAGGGTGAAACGGTCGGCATTTTGTAATTTATTCAGGCCTGACGGCATCGTCAGGCCATTCACGGAGGCGTATGATGGGTGTTAAGGCGGTAATTTTTGACATGGATGGCGTCATCATTGACTCCGAGGGGCTGTGGCGTCAGGCGCAAAAAGAAGCCCTGGCAGGCTGGCGTGCTGAGGTCAGCGACGAAGAGTGTGAGTCACTGACAAAAGGCAAGCGGCTGGATGAGATTGCCCGGACCTGGTGCGAACACTGCAGACTTGAGGCCGATCCTGCAATGATTGAAGCGGCCATCCGTCTGCGCATCATCGAACTGATTGGCCGGGAAGGCAAAGCGATAGAGGGCGTCTACGACGTGATGGCATATTTTCGTGAGGCAGGCTACCGGATTGCACTTGCTACCTCTTCGTCGTATGAAATCGTGCATGCTGTGCTAGAGAAACTCAGTATCGGCCACTATTTTGAGGTCATTTGCAGCGCCGACGATGAACGCTACGGTAAACCGCACCCTGCGGTCTATCTCTCTGCGCTGCGAAAATTAGGCCTGGCGGCCTCACAGTGCATCGTGATTGAGGACAGCCCGAGCGGCTACCGTGCCGCCCTGAGCGCGGGGCTAAAAACCCTCGTCGTCTCGCCAGCGTGCCGTCACGCCAGCTTTAAAGATGCCAGCGGTCGGTATGCGTCTATGCATGCGCTGCTCGAAACGCTTGCCGTTCCAGCCCCAGAAGCGGGTTAACTGACTGATTCGTAAGTGCAGAAGATCCCGTGGGTTGTTGCCGGTCAGCACATTCCTGCTTCTGCGCTTACCTTCAGAAAACGTCTCCCGATCCACCTCACATTTCCCCGCGCTTTTGTGAAAACTGTCACGTCCGACCGTGCATATGCCCAAAAAATAGCCTCTCCTTAACGCGTTTTGTCCGAGGACGTGCTGATTTTTTATGCTTAAATTGGATATTGAAACGCATTTTTAAAATCATAAAACCCCTTTGCCATTTACTGCTTCTGGGCTTTTCGCCGGACTTAAGGACCGATAATGAAAATTGAATCTGTAAACGTCACCGTTTTCCAGTACCCGACGCGCCGGGTTTCCGACGCCGCCGGGCACTCGCATCCGGGCCCGGAAAGCATGGCCAAAATGGCGATGCT
>Ga0209370_1002145_pt1 | contig 14898 bp, 15 predicted proteins | sample AgamicAtPrz_FD_187164 | JGI IMG/M metagenome (GOLD analysis project Ga0209370, IMG submission 187164) | Agave microbial communities from Guanajuato, Mexico - At.P.rz (SPAdes) (version 2) | ecosystem: Host-associated > Plants > Phyllosphere > Phylloplane/Leaf | place: Guanajuato, Mexico... | reverse complement strand
GCCGGGAACCAGCCTGCCGCGCCGAATTTCGAGGACGGCGTCCAGATCGAGCGCATCGCCGACGCGATCCTCGTGTCGGGGCAAAGCGGCGTGTGGGAACACATCCAGCAGCCGGCTCGCGGATAACACGGCCGCCGCCTGAAGTCGTGCGGAGGCGGTGAGCTCCTCGGTGAGTGGCGAATCGGTAACGCGGCTCGTCGGTAATGGATCCGGCGAGCGCCTCCTCATCTGCGGCCAACGTCGAAGCATCACCGTCCCGGCGGCGAACTGCGATAGATCCGGATGCGGCCTCCACTACGGCCGCGTTCGAACGATAGCGTGTCAATAGATCGGAGGCAGGGGATGACCTTGGCAATTGGGGTGATCGGTGTCGGCGTAATGGGATCGGAGCACGCGCGCATTCTGCGTGAGGAGACGTCGGGTGCGGAGTTGGTCGCGGTCTGCGATGCCGATGAAGGGCGCGCGCGGACCGTGGCGGGCGGCGCGAGAGTCTATACGGACCCGCGGCAGCTGATTCGCTCCGAGCATGTCGACGCCGTTCTCGTTGCCGCACCGGACACGCTGCACGGCGACCTCGTACTGCAGTGCATCGAGGCCGACAAGCCGGTTCTGTGCGAGAAGCCGCTGGCCGGTACGGCGGCCGAGGCACTCAAGGTCGTCGACGCGGAGATTGCGAAGAGCCGACGGCTGGTCCAGGTCGGTTATATGCGTCGTTTCGACCAACCGTACATCGAGATGAAGCGTGCTGTCCGGGAGGGCGACATTGGCGCACCGGTTGTCGTGCACAACGTCCACCGAAATCCCATCGCGCCGGACTGGTTCAACGGCCCGATGTCCATCACCAATGCGTTCGTTCACGAAATCGATGCAAGCCGCTGGTTGCTCGATTCCGAACCTGTTGGCGCACGTGTCTACAGTGCTGGAAACGGCGATCCGCTGGTCGTCGTGATGGAAATGGCCGGCGGCGTAATCGTGTCGTCGGAGGTGTTCATGAATTGCCAGTATGGCTATCACGTGCACGTACAGGTCGTCGGGCGAAACGGAACGATCGAGACTGCTCCGCCCGGATGTGTCGGCAGGAATGCCGGCGGCTACGGCATGACGGCCCATGCCGGAAACTGGATCGACCGATTCAGGTCGGCCTATGTGAAGCAGCTCAACGAGTGGGTCCGATCGATCGGCGCCGGCACGTCAAGCGGTGGTGCAAATGCCTGGGATGGCTATGTCACGACGGCAGTCGCAGAGCAGATCGTCGCTGCGATGGGGCGCGGAACATCATTGACGTTCGCGGCCGGGCGTTACCGTCCGACGATGTACGCGTAGTCATGCCAATCCGCGGAAATGCAGAGGTTTGCGCCACTCAGGAGGAAAAATGATCAGAATTGGAATTCTCGGATGTGGGCGCATTGGTCAAGTTCATGCACTCGGTATCAAGCAGATTCCATCGGCAACGCTAGTCGCGGTAGCTGACGTCAACGAGAGCGCCGCAGCGGCCTGTGCTGACCGATTTGGGGTTGACGCACGCGATGCATCGGACATTCTCGAAGGGAATGACATCGATGCGGTGGTGATTGCGACACCGTCATCGACGCATTTCGATCTCGTTCACGCGGCGGTGGTTGCGCGAAAGGCCATCTTTTGCGAGAAGCCCATCGATCTGTCGTCGGAGCGGGTAAGGGCATGCATGGATGCCGTCGAGAATGTGGGCGTGCCCTTCATGACGGCGTTCAACCAGCGGTTCGACCCGCACTTTGGTGAGTTGGCGCGTCGCGTGCACGAGGGTGAGATCGGAAATGTCGAGACCATCACGATCACATCTCGTGATCCGGCGCCGCCGCCGCTGTCGTATCTGAAGACGTCCGGTGGTCTCTTTCGCGACATGATGATTCACGATTTCGACCTCGCGCGATTCCTGTTGCAGGAAGATCCGGTGCGAGTGTTCGCCACCGGATCGGTGCTGGTTGAGCTGTCCATTGCGGAGGTCGGCGACGTGGATACGGCGGCAGTCATCCTGACGACGAAGTCGGGGCAGATCTGCCAGATCTCGAATTCGCGCCGCTCGACCTACGGCTATGACCAGCGACTCGAGGTTCACGGATCGCGCGGCATGCTACGTGTCAAGAACGTTCTCGAGTCTCAGGTGGAGCATGCCACGGAAGTCGGGTTCGCCATGCCGGTCGCGCAACCGTTCTTTCTCGAGCGCTTCGGCGCCTCCTATCTGGCCGAAATGCGCTACTTCGTCGACACCGTGTCGGCAGGAAAAATGCCGCAACCGGATGCCGGCGATGGCCTGAAGGCCCAGTTGATCGCCGATGCGGCCACGCTTTCGTGGCAGCGCGGGCAGCCGGTGGACATCGCTGGCTGATCGACATGACCGGCATGGGCAGGCCAGCCGGTGGGCATTTCACACATATCGGGTGCTCTCATGAAGATCGGTATCATCGGCCTCGGCAACGTAGCAGAGTTGCACGGAACGGCTCTCGCCGAAATGGATCCGCAGTTGTTTTGTGGCGGCTGGAGTCGCACTTACAGGAAGGCACTGCAATTCGTCGACAGGTTCGGGGGGCGCGCATACGAAACCGTTGACGAACTGCTGGGCGACAACGCGGTCGATGCGGTTGTCGTGTGCACGAATACCGCGTCGCACTTCGACATGGCCAGGCGTGCGCTACTGGCAGGCAAACACGTATTGCTCGAGAAGCCGTTGTGCGCGCAGGCGACGCAGATTCGCGAGCTTGCGGAGATTGCACGTTCGCAATCGAGGATCTGCATGCCTTCCCACAATTACGTCTATGCAGAGAGCATGCGGCGACTGCGTGCGCATGTTGCTTCCGGGAAACTGGGAAGGATCGTCAGTTTCTGGGCGATCTACAACAAGCAACATGACGCTTCGATCGGCGCGCCGGATCTGACGATGCGCGAGCTGATGGTGCATCACGCGTACTGCATGCTGTATTTCGTCGGTCGCCCGTCGTCGGTATTCGCGACCGGTTCCAATGTGCACTTTGACGATCCGAACGCCGACGATCAACTGGTGATCACCGCGGAATATCCTAATGGAACGATTGCGAATCTGTGGGGAAGCTTTTCAGCCGACGATCGCAGTCGGGAGCCCTGGTCCGTCTATTTCAAGATCATCGGCTCCGACGGAAGCGGCGTGATCCCGTGGGATGTCACGAAGTTTGGCGACGCGAGACTTCCGTTCTGGGATGACGCGACCTACTGGGACAGCTTTCTTCAGGTCGAAAGCTTCTTCGTGAACGAATGCGTCGCGAAAGGTACGACCCCGTTGTCGACGCTCGACGACGCATATGACGCAGCCGTCGTGCTGGATGCGGCGCGTCGGTCTCTGCGCGAGCGGAGCGCCGTGCCGGTCGTCTACGGTTCCTGAGCAACGCATAGAGGCAAACATGATCAGATACGCTGTTGTAGGTGCTGGATGGATATCGCAGGAGGCGTTCATGCCGGCTGTTGCCCAGACAGGAAATTCGGTGATCGGCGCGTTGGTTTCCGGAAATCCTGACGGCGCGCGGAAGCTCGCGAGATTCCACGGCGTCGATACGATCGTCGGGTACGACGACTACGACCGGATGTTGAACAGCAATGTCGTCGACGCGGTCTATATCGCCGTCCCCAACCCGCTCCACGCCGACTATGCGATTCGCGCAGCGCGAGCCGGAAAGCACGTATTGGTCGAGAAACCGATGGCGACCAACGTCGCGGATGCCGAGGCGATGATTGGGGCGGCAGCCGAGGCCGGCGTGTTGTTGAGCACCTGTTACCGCTTGCATCACGAGGCAGGGACGATCGCGGCACTGGAAGCGATCCGGGAAGGCCGCATCGGTGATCCGAAGTACTTCTGCGGGATGTTCGGATTTCAGTCCGCGACGGGCAACCACCGGCTGGACAGCAAGAACTGGGGCGGCCCGCTTCAAGACATCGGGATTTACTGCGTCAACGCGGCGCGGCATGTCTTCTCCGACGAACCCGTCGATGCGTCGGCGATCACGACGCGCCGGCCCGGAGATTCCCGCTTCTCGGACATCGACGACGCCATTGCTGTCACGTTGCGTTTCCCTCGCGATCGAATCGCGCAGTTCTATTGCAGTTTTGGCACGGCGTCGATCGATATGTACAGGGTGCTGGGAACCGAAGGGGACCTGACCATGGAGCCCGGTTTCAGGTTCGAAACGCCGACGCGAATGGTACTGAACGCGAAGGATGCTTCGGAGACGATGCATTTCCGGCACTGCGATCACTTCGGCGGGTTGATTCAGCAGTTTTCCGAATGCATTCAGAAACGCAGCAAGCCTGCGTCGAGTGTCGAAGAGGGCCTGGCTGACCTGAGGGCCTTGCTGGCGATCGAGGCGTCTGCTCGCACGGGAACGGTGGTGTCCATCGAACCGACGCGTTTCGTCCGCCGAAACCTGACGCTCGATGATGTGCGCGCCGTACCGAGAACGGAAAAGCGGCTGCTGTTGTAGGCGTTCAAGTCGAGAGAACTTGCGCGACACACTATCCGAGGCTCGCTCGGCGTGCCTCGAATTCCTGTCGCGGATGCAGATCCGTGGCGCGAGACTTAGTTGTAGCCGAGGATCGATACCGACCGGAGATCGGGCCGATCGGGAACATTCGCCGCGATGGAAGACATCGGTTCACGCAGAAGGGCGGTGTACGGAGAGACGTTTCGCTGGTCCGTGGCGGGTACGTTTCGATGGTTCGTGCGGGTGACCGAGGCAGCGTTGAGAAGGGCGGTGCCGAGAACTTTCCGTAGCGTCATGGGGCGAGGGTCCAGATATATCCGTCGTTTCGAGATTCGCGGTTTGCCGAATGGCTTTCGCACTCTACGTCATAAAGAAGGAATGCGAATAAATAATAGGATCGGAAATGATCTTGAGCCAACGAGAAATTCTGCACACGGCTGTCAACATTTTCCTGACAAGCAGAGACGAACGTAGCGATGTTCGACGCCAATGTGCTGTCTTCGCCGTGTTGACTCGAGAAGATCGACGGACGCAGGCAGGTGTTCTGTGGCGTATGACGGGACGGAAACCTGCATCCTCGATGGTGAGGCAATGAATACACGCTTTCTGGAGACGTTCGTGACGCTCGCGCAACAAGGCAGCTTCCGGGCTACGGCGCGTCTTCTTCATACTTCGCCCGCGACGATATCGACACGTATCAAGGCGTTGGAAGACGAGTTGAGGACCGAGCTCGTCGATCGAACGGCGGCGGATTTTCGTCTCACCCTGTCTGGGCAGAGCTTGTTGACGCTGGCGATGAACGTGGTAGACGCGACTCGTGCGCTCAAGAAGGCAGCCGGTCTCGATCTCGCGTTACGCGGACCGATACGTTTCGGCGTGATAGACACGATTGTTCACAGCTGGCTTTCCTTGTATGTGACGCAGTTGAGGGAGCGCGTCCCGGGCTTGGTGGTCGAGCTGACCGTAGATTCGAGCCCGGCACTGAACAAGAAAATCTTGCAGGGCGAGCTCGACATGGCTGTCTGCGCAGAGGTTGTTGGGAGCGACAAGGTCACGTCGAGCAGGATTGCAAGCTATCCGGTTCGATGGATTGTCAGCCGGGAGCTGCTTTCCGGTTCGGACATGGATCCGGTTCGCCTCGCCCTGGCGCGGCCGATACTGACATTCGGAAGGGGCACCACGTCGCACCTGGCGGTGGAACGCATCGTCCGAACACTGGCCGGTGGAGCCGGCATCCCGGACGAGGCGATACGCATAACCTGTGCCTCTTCGGTCGCTGCGATCGTGCAATTGGTGCGTGATGGATACGGTGTCGGGGCAGTCCCGCACCTGTTCGTGCACGACGAACTGGAGAACGGGCGAATCGCCGAGCTCGCGCTGGAGCCGCAGCCGCCGTCGATCGACGTGTCGTTGTGCATGCCGGTCAATGCATCACCGGCCGTCGTAGCGGCAGCCGACGCGGCCCGGGATGTGTGCGCTACATACTGCCGAGGAAAACCGGAGACGCTGATTCGGGCCGCGTGACCGATCATCCCGATTGAGGTCGTTCGGGCAGTGGGGGTGTACCGATTGACTTTCGGATTATGGTCGCCGGCGGGTATATGACTTCCCTAGTATGATTCGGCGGCGCGTTGCGGTAGCCTGTCCCATTAGGTATCAGATGTTAGTCTGGTGCGAATTTCATGCTCTCCGCTCGTGAGGCTTTCGGTTTCGGTGCTGGCGCACTTGTCGGGCCGCTGATTTCGGGCGATCGGCGCTCGCGCTCATCCCTACCGGCAAAGAGAATTGGCGATGTTAGTCGAAGTCAGCAAATTCAGGGAATCGCAGGAGTTCGCTCTTCAGACCGTTAACTTTGCACGGTCGATGCTCAATTGTTCGGCCGCCGTGTTCACATGGCTCGATTCGCACGACCAGCTATTGCCGCACACCCAGATGGGATGGCCCGAAGAGACCATCAAGGACTATTACACGGTATTCGCCTCGGCCGATCCGCTGAACGTCTATCGTCTGATCAAACAGCGTGCGACCGTAGTGACCCTCAAAGGGGCAAAGCGCGACGACCAGCACTCCAGTTGGTCGGATTACCAGCGGAAGTACGGGCTCGTGGACGAAGTCGGGTTCCTGTTTTGGGCGGGAGATACGCCACTAGCATGCCTCTCCGTCATCAAGAAGCAAGGCGATAGCCCGTTCTCGACTCCCGAACCCTTCGGACAGATGTACGACTATATGCAGCACAGCTTCTCGATGCTTGCGTCCGTCAAGAAGGTCCAGGCAGACCACGCGCTGCGAAACGAGTATTTCCTGACGGAGCGGGAGCTCGCAGTCGCGTCTCTGATGACCGCCGGCCTGTCCAACAAGGATATCGCCGAGACGCTGGGCATCGAGCTTGCCACCGTCAAGTCGCATGTCATTCGAATCCTGGGCAAGCTGGGCATCGAGAGCCGAACCCAGCTTGCGGCATTCTCCGCCGACCTGGGCACACCGACCACGAAATAGCCTGGGTGCACCGGGGCGGTGCGTTCGTCCTCGTCACCGGTTGCATCAATGGAAATTTTTCTCATCCTTTGGATGGACGAGCGGCGTCTTGGCCATACATACAATGGTTTCAAGGCCGCCGGACATCATTCAGACGGTCGTAACGCTCGCATTGGTTCATGCCTGTTGCGTGGCCTGACAGCTCACTTCATCGATCACGATCTTCAACCTTGAGGATGGTGCGCGTTACACATGGCTTGAGCGGCGTCCGGCTGTCAATTCGCATAACGAATTAACTTCCGATGCGTGACGGGTGTTTGCCGAGTGCCGGTTGATGGTGGACCGTCTTCGGTCCAGCTCGCCGAACTGATAGAAATTCGTGATCTGCATGCATCGAGAATCACAATTGGACCTCGTCTAATTGGCGCAAGACGATGCATGCACGCGAATCCTGGAAACAGAAAGCGCACGATTCGCCGGCTCAGTGAGCAGCGCACGTGCTGGTCAAAGTGAAGTCAAGGAGACGTTTCAGTGAATGATTATTCCGGGCGCGTGGTTGTCGTAACCGGTGCTGGTTCCGGCATGGGGCGAGCAATGGTTCGCGAGTTCGTTTCGAGAGGGGCGAACGTAGCCGCACTCGACATCAATCTCAAGAATGCCGTTGCCACCGTCGAAGCGTTGGCGAATCCGTCGATGGCGTACGCACATCAAGTGGACGTCAGCGACCCGCGTAGCGTCGAGGCCGCTGTCAAGGCGGTGATCGAGCGTTGGGGGCACATCGATCTTCTGTGCAATAACGCCGGCATTCTGGATGGACACGCGACGGCTCACGAGGTGAGCGTCGAAGAGTGGGACCGCGTCATTGCCGTTAACCTCACGGGACCGTTCCTGATGGCCCGAGCGGTCATTCCGCAGATGCTGAAGCAAGGCAAAGGGGCGATCGTGAACACGTCGTCCACCTCGGGCTTCAGTGCTGCGGGTGGCGGGACCGCCTACACGGCGTCCAAACACGGTGTGATCGGTCTGACTCGACAACTCACGTTCGAATACGGCGCGCGCGGCATTCGCGTCAATACGATTTGCCCGGGCGCAACCGCAACCCCGCTGGCGATGTCGGAGCACACGACGGCGAATTCGCCCGATATGGAGGCGGCCCTTCAGAAATTCCCGGCCCGCCGCTGGTGTCAGCCGGAAGAAATTGCCAAGCTCGCTGCGTATCTGGGCGGCGACGATGCCGACTTCGTGCATGGCAGCGAGTACGTGATGGACGGCGGCTGGCTTGCTGCTGCCCGGGATCCCTTCTGAGCGGGCGTTTGGCTACACGCGTGGCGCGGCGCAGGTGCCCGCGCCTGCACATGTCGGTGGAACAACAGGAGCTTGTGAATGTTTTCGAATCGTGAATGGCCGGAGACCGGCATCGAAGGTTTCAAGCGGGGCTTTCAGACGGTTGATGGCGTGCGGATGCATTATGTGAGCGGCGGCAAGGCGGACGGCGACGTGCTGGTTCTGATTTGCGGTTTCCCCCAAAGCTGGTATGCGTGGCGCAAGGTTTTGCCGCTGCTTGGGGATCGGTACCGTGTTATTGCTCCGGATCTTCCCGGGCAAGGTGACTCGGACCGTCCCGCGGGTACGCTCGACACGGTCAAGGCCGCCAGGCTCCTTCGTGGCCTGGTCGAGAAACTCGGTGTCGATCGACATGCACTTGTCGTACACGACATCGGTGGATGGGTCGGTTATCCCTATGCGGCGATGAATGGCGACAAGGTCACGGCCCTCGCGATCCTCGACACGGGTATCCCGGGCATCAGTCTTCCGGATACGCTGCCGTGGGCTTCCGACGTTGCGTGGCGGACGTGGCACGTCGCATTCCACAACATCCCGGATCTTCCCGAAGCGCTCTTGGCCGGCCGCGAGCACATCTATCTCGAGTGGTATTTGCAACGGAAGGCGGCAAACCCGCAGGTGTTCTCCCAAGCGGACTTCGAGGAATACCATCGCGTGTTCCTGACGAATGGCCTGAAAGGTGGCCTCGCTTACTACCGTGCTATCTCGGTGTCGGCCGAGCAGAATCGCGAATTGAGCGCGAAGGGCAAGCTCAAGATGCCGGTTCTTGCGGTCCGTGCAGATCAGGGATCAATGCCCGACCTGGTTCCGCAGCTGCAGCAGGTCGCGGCGGACGTTCGCGGCACGATGGTCGCTTCCGGACACTATATCCCGGAAGAGGCGCCCGAGGCGCTTGCAAAGGAACTCGAGAGTTTCTTCGGCTAGTACGAGCGGACAAGCCGGCGCCGCTTCTGACGATCCAGCCAGCGTCTGGAGAAATCCGTCGCCCGGTTCGAACGGGTATGGAGCGCGCGCCGCATGCTGCCTAGCGATGTCAGTGCGTCGTGGGCGCTGCACTCCGTTCGACGAGAGATTGTTGATCTTGAGACGGAAACGGCTGGTATCGAAGCAATTCGATAGTTTATTTGATCAGTATTCCTAGTGAAATTAACTTTGGTGATTTGGGGGGGGAATGAACAAAAAAGTCATTGCAGTCGCCGCACTGAGCATCGTAGCTTACTCGCAAGCAAAGGCTCAAAGTTCCGTGACGCTCTATGGGATCGTCGACACGGGTGTGGGCTATGTGCACAACAGCGGCGGACAGAGTTCGCAAGTAAGGATGTTGCCCAGCAATCTTTCGGCTTCCCTGTGGGGATTGAAGGGAACGGAGGATCTGGGTGGCGGGCTCTCGGCCATCTTTACAGTAGAGAGCGGCTTTGACGGCACGAACGGCGCGCTTGCGACACCGGGCAAGTTGTTCAGCCGACAAGCGTTCGTGGGCATTTCGAGCCAGTACGGCACCCTGACGTTCGGTCGTCAGTACGATCCGCTGACCGACCTCGAACAGCAGTTGACCGCCGATGTCTACAGCGGCTGGTTCGCTACGCCGGGTGACGTCGACAATTACGACTCGAGTGCTCGATTCAATAACGCCGTGAAATGGGTGAGTCCGTCGTGGGGCGGCGTTTCGGCCGAGGTCATGTATGCGCTCGGCGGCGTCGCTGGATCCACGGGGTCGGGGCAGACGTGGAGCGCAGCAGTTGGCTATCAAAGCACGTCGTTCAGCGTCGGCGGCGGCGTTCTCCACATCGACAACGGCAACGCGACGTTGGGCAATCGCGGCACTTCCTCGTCCGACTCGCTGTTTAATTCGCCGGTGAATGCGGCTTATGCGTCAGCCCGGTCGATCAATATCGCCCGGATCGGTGCCAATTACGTTGCGGGCCCGTTCACGGTGGGCGCGGCGTATGGCTATGCCCAGTATTCGGCCGATTCGGCATCGACGTTCACGGGGTCGGAGAAGTATCACAACGGTTCGGTCTTTGCCCAGTATCAAGTGACGCCTGCGTTCCTGCTCATCGCCGGCTACAACTACACGCGCGCACTGGGGGATTCGTCTGCCAAGTACCACCAGGTGAATATCGGGGCCGACTACAGCTTGAGCAAGCGCACCGACGTCTATGCGCTCGCAGGGTATCAGCATGCAAGCGGGCAGAACGGGCAAGGCGCCGCCGAGGCTTCCATCGGGTCGTACGGAATTGCGGCGGGCAAAGGTACTCAGGAAGTTGTAGCCGTCGGCCTGCGGCACAAGTTCTGAAGCAATCTGTATGAGGCGCCGCGGACCGATACGAGGGTGATTCCTTCGTGAGTTCCGCGGCGCCGCGTTGCTCATTTTCCTGACACGAAGGTATTGGGATTTCTGTATGCCGGCATCAACTCACTCCGATGATGATTACGCGTCCAGTCCGGTTCCTGAAGATGCAAGGACCGGTTGGCAGGGCATATTCTTCGCTACGTTAGGTATTGCGACCGCGCTTTTCTTTGCTCAGATTGCGTCGATCATTACCGTGAGGTTTGGCGTAGCAGCCGCGCTGATCGGACTGGCCTACGGATACTGCGTTTCGACATTCGTCGGTGTGCTGCTCGTTCGTCGATCCATTCAGACAGGGTTTGGCATCAATATCTGGGCCAGAACCGTGCTCGGATATCGTGGAGCGGGATTATTCAGCCTGGCCTACGGAGTGGCCTGCCTCACTTACTTCGTCGCAGAAGCCAACATCATGGGGGCTTCGCTACAGGCTCTCTTTCCGCAAGCTCCTCATGCGTTGATATACATCTGCCTTGTCTTCGTCATGTTGCCGCTCGTGTGGTCGGGCATGAAGGTTCTTGCAAGATTCCAGACGATGAGTCTGGTGCTGTTCGTTGTGTTTGTTGTGTGGGCGATAAGAAACGCGCTTGATGTTCCCGTGGCTGGCGCTCCGCTCCCGGAGATTCGGCTTGCGGCAGCCCCCTTCACCAGCCTGCTTGAAGTATTGGGCATCGTTAACGGTCTCGCCTTCATCATTGGTCTTGTGACGGCCGACTATGCAAGATTTGTGCGCAAACGGGAACTCCGAGCAGGGACGGTGTTTGTTGGCGCGTTGTTTCCAGCGTTCTGTTACGGGATCACCGGGATCTTGGGGATCTGGTTCGCTGTCCAGATGCGGGAAAGCAATCCTGGCGTCTATTTCGTTTCGTTGCTGGGTGCGGGGGGGATCATTTTCGCGTGTACGACGCAGCTCAGAATCAATCTCGGGAACATCTACTCAGGCACCGTTGCTTTCGTCAACGCACTCGAGCATCTATTTGGCGTTTCCGTCAGCAGAAGAGTCGTCATCGTTGCTTTCTGCGCGGTTGCGGCCGCTGTGCTGATTTCAGATGGTACGCACTTGCTCGCGAGTGCCCTGAACTATATCGGTATGTCCATGGCTTGCTTCGTCACGTTGCTTCTCGTCGATCAGTTCTGGGCTGGACGATCCCGAGATGTGCCCGATGTCATGCCTCAAGTGATCAAGAACTGGCGATGGACGGGATTGAGCTCATGCCTGATCGCAACCCTATGTGGAGTGTGCATCGGTAACGCATCGCTCTTCCCATCGTTGTACCAGTGGGCGACACCGGTGTCGGTGCTTGTCCAGGTGATCCTCTTTGTTGGTATCGAATCGTACTGCAATCGACGAAGGGAACTGTCGTCACATGCTGCCTCGAGTTAGAGGGACCACTTGAGAAACGGACCTGTTTTCTGGAGCGCTAGGCTACCTGACGCCAGCAAAGGTCACTTTCGAGGAAGGTTTGAGAATGCGGAAGCGCTTTACGGACGAGCAAATCATCGGCTTCTTGAGAGAGGCCGAAGCTGGCGAGGCGGTCCAGTATCTGTGCAGGACGTACGGTTTCAGCGATACCTCCTTCTACTCGTGGCGGGCGAAGTTTGGTGGCAACGACGGCGTTGAATCGCAAAGGTTGAAGTACCTTGAGGGCGAGAATGATCGACTAAGGAAGCTATTGGCGGAGGCCTTGGCCAAGCAAGGGGCATCGGGTATCGCTAGAGACGATGTATAGATCGTCCACGTCGCCTGGGTCGTCGTCGTTCCGATGTCGTTGTGATTGGCGTCGAGCGATCCGGCGTGGACTTGAACAGATCATGATGCTTCACGCTTTGTCGATTGTAACCACCTCTGCGCTTCAATGTCCGGTTGGCGCGCAGACCTCAGTAGTGGACCCAACAGGGAACCGAGTCATGCGAAAGATATTCCTGCGATCGCTGCATAGCCGTCATCCGATTGACTCAGCGGAGGTCTCTGCTTGTCAGACGGATTCCGATGCTGGAATCCGTAACATTGAGTCAGACCGAAGCAGCTTCGTTACGTACTACAGCCTCGGACAAGTGGTTGCGCACCTGCGTTTCGACGCGCGGCATGGAGAGCAGAGTCCGGCCGAGCGTAGCCGAAAGTAAAAAAACCGGTCCAACGTCAGATCACGGCATGGAAGCGGCCACCGCGAGAGTACGCGGTGGAAACGCCACTGAACGTGCCAATTCGGCCCCGATCTCTCGTCTGTACCTTTGACGAAGCTGTCGAAACCATGGCGTGTCAAGCTGATGGTATTGCGAAAGCTTGCAGGCTCAGCGGGCCGCGTGCGTTCGTATGGTGCCTGGAGCGGGGCGCAAGTCGTTTCGACGGCCTGGTTGAGGGCGGCGTCGGTTCGCCCCGCCTGCAACTGAACTGCAATGGACCGCACGCATCACACTTCGCTTCCACGAGGCGGGACTGCAACGGTCAATCCGCGGTTATCGAGTGCAGAAATGACGCGACTTGTGACCGCGTATTCAATCCGAGCTTTGCCAGAACCCTTCCCACGTGCGTTTTGACCGTCACCAGCTCGATCTGGCATTCGTGGCAAATTTCCTTGTTGGAAAGTCCACTCGCAATCAAATTGGCGATCGCTAGCTCGCGGGCTGTCAATAGATGTTGCTCGGTGAGTTTCCGATTGCGTCGATGGGTTTTTATTGAATCCAATCCGAGAAGGTTGTACTGGATATAGCTATGCATTTCCTGGAGTACGGATTCATTGTCGAGCGTTTTGTCGTGTCTGCCTTTTAGAACATTGAGAAAAGCGATGGCTCGGTTGTCCTGCCAAAAGACAAAGGCGGCCTCGTCCACGAACCCGTACCGCGCCATAAACTGTGCGTATGGGATGTGGCAATCTCTAAATCTATTGTCTGCGATCTTTCTTAGAGTAACGACCGAAGATCTGTTTGATAAAAGGAAGTCGGGGGAGATCGGATCGAACTCTCTGAAGTCTCGGTAATAGTCGCGAATCATCACGTCGCCGAGGCCGTGTTCCGTGCACGGTGGAATCTTCTGGGTAGCGTCAAACCAGGTAAAGATTGCGGCAGACGATTCCAGAAGGGTTTGGGAAAACGCAATGGTCCGCTTGGCGAAGTCCTTGCAATCGTCGTTCAGATGATATCGCATGGTTTATCCAAGTGGAATAGACAAAGGATCCTTTTCCGAACCTGTCTGACGGAGGCTGGAACGCTGGCGGCCTACGCGAAAAGGCTGCTAGCGCGATGTTCGACGATTGGATGCAAGAACCGAGCCAAGGCGACTGGCGGGTCACACGCTCCCGTATATGGCGACGGTGGCGACGAATCCGGCCAAGTGCCAGGGTGCCGTAGAGGTAGAAGCACGATCTGGAAGCGCGTCATTGCACGTTGGTCGTGCATGGCGCACCACGCGCGATCGGCGCTCCATCTTGAAGCGACGCATAGATACTTTCGGAGGATGTTGGCCAGAAATTCGCTGAATATAGTTCGACTACCAAGTCAACGGGTTCTGCGGTACACGCATCACAGTGCGATACCGAGAGAACCGCGTACAGAAAAGAGGTGGCTCGAATGAAGACAAGCGGTTACATGGCGATTGCAGAGAAGGGAAATAAACTTACCGGGAACATGGGCGCCTTTGGGCTTGCGCTGAGCGTTCTGGCTTTTTCGGCCCCTCTCACGACCGTATCGGGATATGTGCCGGTCGCGTTGATGTATGGCGGTGCAGCCAGCCCTACCATCTTCATCGCGACGATGGTTCTGCTGATGCTGTTCTCGCTGGGGTATCTGACACTCAACCATGCTGCGAAGCGACCAGGCGACTTCTACGCATTCATCACGCATGGATTGGGCAGGAGTGCCGGGCTTGGAGCCGGAATGCTCGCCACGATTACGTACTTCATCATCCTTGCCGGTGTTCCGGCGTATTTTGGCGTTGCGTCCGCTGATCTGCAGCGGACGCTCACGGGATGGGCATTCCCCTGGTACTACTTTACGCTCGCATGCTGGCTTGCCATCGCGATTTTCGGATATCTGCACATCGAAGTATCCGCGAAGTTCCTGACTTGGGTAATGGTCGCCGAAGTCATCGTTTGCATCGCGTTCTGCACTGGAGTTATTGGCAGCAATCCCCCGAGCGACTTGCCGCCGAACGCCATTTTTTCCCCATCCGGATTGTTCAACGCGAACAGCCCGTTTGCCATGCTGTTTGCCGTCTCTTTCTTTATGGGGTTCGAGGCGACAGCATTGTTC
>Ga0209370_1002141_pt1 | contig 14954 bp, 11 predicted proteins | sample AgamicAtPrz_FD_187164 | JGI IMG/M metagenome (GOLD analysis project Ga0209370, IMG submission 187164) | Agave microbial communities from Guanajuato, Mexico - At.P.rz (SPAdes) (version 2) | ecosystem: Host-associated > Plants > Phyllosphere > Phylloplane/Leaf | place: Guanajuato, Mexico... | reverse complement strand
GATGGCTCGATGGAGCAGCCCCCTGAAACGCCGGACACAGTCACCCACTTACAATAACGGGTAGGCATAAGACTGTGTTTTTGACTAACACCAGGCAGGAAGTGATGGAAGTGTTGACGGGCCCGGTGCGTCGGCGGCGCTGGACGGCGGAGCAGAAGCTGGCGATGGTCCGCGAGAGTTTCGAATCAGCGATGGTGTTCCGATAGATTCGAGTTTCGCTGTGACAACGGCGAGCCGCTGCGCGTGACGTTTGCGCTGGACTGTTGCGATCGTGAGGCGATGAGCTGGGCGGCCACGACGGCAGGCCACAGCGGTGACATCGTGCGCGACGTGATGCTGGCTGCAGTGGAAAATCGGTTTGGCAACGAACTGCACACCCCGTCCGAAATCGAGTGGCTGAGTGACAACGGCTCGGGCTACACGGCCGACGACACGCGCCGGTTCGCAGTGGCCATCGGCCTGAAGCCATTGACCACGCCGGTGTGCGGCCCGCAAAGTAACGGGATAGCCGAGAGCTTCGTGACGACGATGAAACGCGACTACGTCGCCTTCATGCCGAAGCCGGACGCAGCGACTGCCGCACGCAACTTGGCCATCGCGTTGGAGCATTACAACGAGAAGCATCCTCATAGCGCGCTGAAATACCGCTCGCCTCGCGAGTTCCGGCGCTCGATGGATTCAGCAACCTTAGTGTGATGCCGTGTCCGGTATTACAGGGGCAACTCCAGTTTTGACACCACCGAAGCCCAGAGGGCTGTCACGAGGGCCATAGTGGCTGCCCTCGCTTCATAAAATCGGCGGTGCTCAGGGCTTGCGTATTTCGAGCATTCTCATTTATTCGCCCCCGACTCGATAAATTCGAGATAAGCGTGCGCGGTGCCCGGTTAGAATCGGCGCGTCTACCTATGAGCACGGTACCGATTGACAGATCGGCGTGACCATCTGAAACGCGTATGGCCATCGAACCCGAGGATCTTCTACCGCATTTTGAGCGTGAGCTGGGTCTGCTGCGCCGTTCGACGCGCGCATTCGCCGAGCTTTACCCCAAAGTCGCGGCTCGTCTTGCGATGTCCGGTGAGCACTCGGATGACCCATATGTCGAACGGCTGCTGCAATCGTTCGCGTTGATGTGCGCTCGGCACGACATCCGACTCGAAGATGAGGTGCCGGAGTTTACGCACGCGTTGATTGACACGATCCACGGAGCGTTCCTGCGGCCGTTTCCATCTTGTGCGATGGCCCAATTTCGCGTGGATCGAGACAGCAAGCAGACTGAGCCGCGGCTTGTTCCACGCGGCACGCAGCTGGTGGCGCCGAATAGCCGTCAGGTGTTCCGCACCGCCGCCGACGTCACGTTGGTGCCGGTGGCTGTCTCCGGCGTACGTTACGCGACGTCGACCGTCGCGCCGATGCAAACCCCACTGCCGCCCGACACGACGGGGATTTTGTCTTTCACCCTTGAGCTCACATCGCCGTCAACCCAGTTCTCGGATGCTCCAGACATGCTGCGGCTGCATTTGGCGGGGGAGAGGGAGGTGGTGGCCGCGCTCGCCGACGGCGTGCTGTTGCACGCCAGGCGTGCCTTTGTTGAACTGGACGGCAACGGGCGCTGGCGTCGGGTGGACATGCCGCTGGCGGCCGCAGGTTTCGACGATGCCGACGCGCTGCTTCCGCCGCCTCCCGACAACACGATTGCTCCGTTTCATCTGTTGATGGAGTACGGCGCGTTTCCCGCTCGATTTGACAACCTCGATCTGAATTTGGCGCGGTTGAAACGGTTGGCGGTTGGCGCGCGCCGGATCACGTTGCATTTGGCCCTTGCCGGCATCCATCCGGACTCACGTCGCGCTCAACGGTTGGTCGGAGCGTCGGCCGACAATCTCCGGCTATTTTGCACACCAGTAGTCAACTTGTTCTCGAGCAATGCGGAGCCGATCGAAACGAAGGCCGGGCAAGCGTACTATCCGCTGAAACCGTTTTCGCTCAAGACCGCAGCTACGAGCGAGGTGTGGTCAGTTGACCAGGTTCGCATAACGACCGCCCGGGGCACCGCGATTTTGCCGCCCTTCGAATCTTTGCAGCACGCGTTTGGCGCAGCGCCAGGCCTGTATTGGGTTGTTTTGCGCGACGAAGCCAGGCGCGCGCCGAAGCCGCCTTCCGAGCCCGGGAAGACGGGACAGGAAACGCCGCGCGGACAGGCAACTGGAGCGCGCGCAGACGGGTTGCGTGGCTTGGAACTCGCACTTGTGAATGCTCGCGGCGAGCCCGTTGATCCGGCCGCGCAGCGCCAACTCGACATCGTGCTGTCTTGCACAAATGGCAACCTGGTGGACATACGCGAACGCCAGTTGGCCGTGCGCGATGGAGACGCCGGTGACGAAATCGAGTTATTGGCGCAGCCCAGCGCAAGTCCCGCGCCGATGCTTCGTCGCGGCGAGCTGTGGGAATTGATGTCGTGGCTGGTTCCGCAGGCAGTGCGGCTGAACGCCGAAGGCCTCAATGAATTCAAGCGGCTGTGCACCCGCTTCGGCAAGTTTGCCCCCGACGCCGGGCGGCGTTTCGACGCGCTCGTATCCCTGTCGACTGAACGGGTGCGGCGCTGGATGCCGGGCAAGCCGGCTTCAGCGTTCGTCCAAGGATTGGAGATCCGGCTCGTGATTGACGAGCCGCGTTTCGTCCAATTCAGTCTCGCCGGATTGGGGCGCGTGATGGATCGATTATTTTCCCCGTACGTTCCTGTCACCAGCTTCGTGCAAATCGTCTTGGTCTCGGCGGAGACCTGTGCGGTATTGCGACGCGGTGAACCCTGCGCCGGCACCCAACCACTTATTTGATTGGCGGGTGGAGAGGGTATCAGCAGGGAAATTGCAAAGGAATTTCAGGTATCTTTCGCTGGCAAACGTTTTGTCCTACAGTAGCGGGGCCTCAAGTTGGTGAGTCAATTGGGGACAGAACCTGAGACGAAAATAAAGGGAATTCAAATGAGTTTCGCCCCGAATGGCGGTATTCCGGCTGGTTCCGGCGGGAATCTGTTCGGCTCTCTGAGCGCGCTCGGCGGCCTTGCCGGGCCGGTTGCGTCCACGGTAGCAGGCCAGATTGGCCCGCTCGCCGGCGTCGCAAGTCATATCGACACCGTGCAACGCGCCGTCCAGCTCGCGCAGACCGGTTTCTCGCTGATGAACAAGACGCCGGCCGCGATTGCGGACGCGCTCAACAATGCGGCCGGCGGCGTTGCTCGACTGACTCAGCTAAATCGATACGTGACCATCGATTCGCCGCTCGGTCCGGACGTGCTGCTGGTCAGCACCGCGGTTATCGACGAACACGTCAATCGGTTGCCGGAGATCCACCTGGATTTGCTGTCACACCAGCATGATCTGGTGCCCGACCAACTGATCGGGCAACCGATCAAGATCCGATTCGACCAGAGCGCACGGCAGTCCACGCTTGAGCGCATCGTGTCGTCAGGCGCCACCGACAGCATCCGTTACTTCGACGGCTACGTCACGTCGTTCGATCGGGCGGGCAATCCGGGCAAGGTGACGCAATATCAAATGACGGTGGCGCCGTGGTTCTGGTTTCTGACGCGCTCGACCGACTGCCGGATTTTCCAGAACAAGACCGCGCAGGATATCCTCACCGAGATTTTCCAGGATCACGGGTTCACCGATTTCGAATTCGACATCCGGACTGCGCAGAAGCCGCTCGAATATATCGTGATGTATCAGGAGTCGTATTACAACTTCTGCGCGCGGCTGATGGAGCAGGAAGGCCTGATCTGGACGCACCGCTACGAAAAGGAAAAGCACTTCCTTGTCGTTGGCGATACGAATTTCGTTTTCCGTCCGATCGACGGGCTGGCCAATTTGCCGTATGCCGCCACTGCGGCGAGTGAAGACAACGGCATCGACCAGTTGCATGAAGGTCGGCGCTTCGGCGTCGGCAAGATCGCCTTTCGCGACTTCAATCACCAGAACCCATCGTCGCCGCTGATGCTGGTGCAGGCCGAGCCGGAGAATCTGCGGCATGCGGGGCTCGAGACAACGGAGCGTTTCGAACACCAGTCGTTGTTCGATCACGGCGATGATGGCGACCGTTACGCTCGCATTGCGATGCAAGCAGAAGAAGCAAGCGCGCATCGGTATACGGGCAGCGGCTATGCGTGGCGGATGACCACTGCAGGCAGCGTGACGGTGATGAACCATCCAGTCATGGCCAACAATCAGGAATACGCCATCCTGCATGTTCGTCACGAGGCCGTGAACGATTACACGGAACACAACGCAAAGCTGCCGTACCGCAATACATTTTCTCTGCTCCCGAAGAAGTTTCCGTATCGTTCACCCAGAAATACGCCGAAGCCCGTCATTCATGGCACGCAGTCGGCAATCGTGGTCGGCCCAAAGGGCGAAGAAATTCACACGAACGGCAGTGCCGTGAAGGTGCACTTCCTGTGGGATCGCCGCGGCAAGTTGGACGGCTCGGATTCGATGTGGATCCGCGTGTCCCAACCGTGGGCGGGTGACGGGTGGGGGGCGGCCGCCATCCCGCGGATCAATCAGGAGGTCTTGGTCGCGTTTAATCAAGGGGATCCCGACAATCCGGTCATTGTGGGCCGCGTCTACAACGGCCAGCAGGGCAACCCTTATCACGGTGCTGCCGGACAGACGATGGGGATCAAGAGCCAGACCCACAAGGGCGCGGGCTCAAACGAATTGCGATTCTCCGACGTGAACGGCGCACAAGAAGTCTTTCTGCACGCGCAGAAGGATATGAACACGGTCATCAAGGATTCGGAAACGCACACGGTCGAAGCCGGCGGTCGCACGGTGTCGCTGCTCAAGGGCAGCGAGACGAAGCAGATCGCGCAGGGCGGATTGAAGGAAACCATCGCGTTGACGCGCGACACCACGGCGAACGTGATCAATACGAAGGCCATCGCGAGCAAGGCCGGGCCCGGCATGCAAAGCCATCAGGCGAGCGACGGCATCGAGCATCGTGTCGGCGATGGCGTCGTGACAATGACGCCGGACAGCATCAAGCTGACCTTCGGTCCGTCAACGATCGTCATCAACGCGAACGGCATCTATCTCGACGGGCCTGTCATCCATCTGAATCGCGGCAGTGCGCAATCCGCGGAACAGGCGCTCGCGCTCGAGTGGGCGGCAGAGCAGGCGACGATCGCGAAGGGGCTGGCGAGCCCCGACCCGGCGACGCGCGCGGCGGCGGCCAAGCTGGCGAGCTCGCTGAAGGCGCAGCAACTGGCGAAACTCGCGGATCACGTGTATCACCCGAACGATCCGCCGCCGACCGGGTGGAAGATGGCGACCAACGATCCGGAAGCATTGAAGGCGTTCGGCCTCAAGCCGAGCGATTTCGAGAAAAGCGGTAGCAACTTCGGGTCGCAGATGTATATCCCGGATCCGAATGTCTTCGGCGACAGCATGAAGCCGACGATCGCGTTCAAGGGTACCCAGCAGCTCTTCGGCGAAGACATGAGCAACAACATGGCGCAAGGGCTCGGCGCCGATGCGCCGTACTACCGCAATGCGGTCACGATCGGCAAGAACATCGAGACCACGGGCGCGTCGGCCGGCGTCGATTTCACCGGGCATTCGCTCGGCGGTGGCCTGGCGTCCGCTGCAGCCGAGGCCAGCGGCGGTTCGGCTGTGACCTTCAATGCTGCAGGCCTCAATCCGGAGACGGTCGCGCAATACGGCGGAACAGCCCAGCCGGCCAACATCACGGCCTATCGCGTCGACGGCGATATCCTGACCGGCCTGCAGGAAGGCCGACTCGGGCCGATCAGCGACGGTACGGCGGCACTGATGCCCAAGGCGGTTGGCAGCCCCGTCACGCTCGACGGCGAAAGCGTGACCACGGTCGGCCGTCACCTGATGGGTGACGTGACGAACGGGATCAACCAGCAGGTCGCGAAGGATCAGCTCGACCTGGTCTCCCAACTGAATTCATCTCACTGATGCGATACAAGAAAGCGATAACCGCCGGCGCGATTGCCGCACTCGTTGGAGTGTCCTCGCCGCTGTGGTGGCCCACTCAAGCCCAAGGGACGAACATGACTGGCTTCAAGCGTTACGCACCGGAAGATTTCTTTTCGGGGCAGCAACTCACGTTGGCTCAGGCCATTCATGACGGCGATCTCACCCGCGTTCAGCAGCTCGCGCACAAGACCGATCTGAATGCGCCGGGCGCGAAGAATACGACGCTGCTGTCGTATGCAGTTCAGGAAATCGTTCCGGTCAAGAACGACGCGTCTAATCCGCGCTTCCAGATCATTTCGGTGCTCGTGAAGAACGGCGCGGACCCCAAGGCGCCGGTCGGTGCCAGCGGCGGATCGGTAGTCGACGTCGCATTGCGGGCCGATACGCCCAACCTCCTGCGCGTGTTGTTGAACAGCGGGCTCGATCCCAACTGGCAATACAACGGCGACACGCCGATGATTTTTGCAGTTGCAGAGAACCGGCTGCTGCCCCAGCTGAAGCTGCTGGTTGAGCACAAGGCGAACGTGAATGCTCGTGATTCGCTCGGAAAGACGGCACTCTTCGAGGCGACGATGATTCAGCAGTGGGATGTCGTCGATTACCTGCTCGCGCACGGCGCGGATCCGAAGATTGCCAGCCAGCTCGGCGTGTCGTACGGATGGGTGCTGCAGAACGAGTTGAAGAACCATACGTCTGCGGACTCGCCGGCGCGTACGCGTATCGAAGAGATTCGTCGCAAGATCGTTACGGCCGGCGCGCCCTGGCCGCCACTCGATCCGAAGGCGCAACGCTCAGCGATGCGCGCACGCGGCGAGAAGGTCGTGACACCTGCCGGCCAGACGGATTGAACGCATGCGCGACCGTTGAAGTGTCGTGCAATGGATTCGGGAAATGACGAACGTTCTTGATTCGACGCCGCGTGTCAGGCGAGAGGTGGTCCTCGGCGTATCCGGGGCGCTGTACGTGCTCTCGCTGACGATGCCGGCGATGCATTTCGAGAAAGAAGCGTCGCTTAGCGGGCTGTCGGTTCTCGCTCAGGGCTGGTGGGGACTGTTCATGCTCAATCCGGCATGGCTCGCCAATCCGCTCTACGTCGTTGCGGCTGTCCAGCTCGCCCGGAACCGATATACCCGCGCGAGTCAGCTTTCGGCCGCTGGGCTCGCGTGTGCGCTCTGTTCATTGTTCACGACAAAGTGGTACTTCAACGAAGCAGACGCGACGCCGATATCCGGCTACGGCGTCGCGTTTTACGTGTGGCTCGTCGCGCATATCGTATTGCTCGCGGGCAGTTTGCGCTTGCACCGGGAAAGCATCGTCGCGTTGCAGGGAAAATGAGCGTCGGCGCGTGTGCGCGTTGATTTCAACCCATTCCAACAACTACACATCACGAGAGAACTAGCATGACGGATTCCGAAAACCGTATTCGGATTCACGAAGGCAGCATCGTTCTGCCGGACGGTTTCGAGGATCGCACGACCAACCTCTTCGTGCCGGCCGATACGGCTGCGCAACCGAACCTCAGTGTCGCACGCGACTGGCTCAAGGACGGAGAGACCCTTGCGCCGTATATCGATCGGCAGATCGCGCTGCTCAAATCGAGGTTGCAGGGACACCGGGTGCTTTCGCGCCAGGCTGAACGGCTTGGACCTGAAACCGATGGAATGCCGGGGGAGCGCATCGACGCTGCCTATCGGAACGGCCCCAAGACCGTTTTTCAACGGCAAGGCGCATTCATTGTTGCCCCAGGACGCGTGCTGATCTTTACCGCTTCGAGCGCGAAGAGCTTCGGCGAAACGCTCGACGCATTGTGGCGCGACTGGCTCGACGGCTATCGTCCGGCAGAACAAGAGTCGGCATAACAACAGCAAAGGACCATCATCGTGTACGAAGCCGCACGAGTCACTGACCCGATCGATCACACCAGCGCGCTCGCGGGCTTTCTGGTCGGCGCCGTGCTGGGCATTGCCCTGATCGCCGCAGTCGCCTTCGCCACATTCACATGCGGATTCGGCGTGGCCTTGCTGGCCGGCATGATGGCCGGTATCGGAGCGCAGGCTCTCCTATCAATAGGGGAGTCGATCGGGAAGATGTTCAGCTCGCAATCCGGCAACATCATCACAGGTTCGCCGGACGTCTACGTCAATTCCCTTTCGGCGGCCTATGCGACGCTGAGCGGCGTGGCATGCAGCAAGCACAATCCCATTCCGCTTGTCGCGCAAGGATCGACGAACATCTTCATCAACGGGCGGCCAGCGGCGCGGAAGGACGACAAGATCAAGTGCGGCGCGACAATCTCCGGCGGTTCGCACGATACGTTCTTTCACGGCGGCACGCAGACTTACCTGCCGGTCGACGACGAAGTGCCGCCGTGGCTGCGAACGGCGACGGAATGGGCGTTCGTGCTGGCGGGGCTGGTCGGCGGCTTAGGTGGGTTGTTGAAGCAGGCTGGCGGGCTGTCGCGCGCGGTCCTTCCTTGCGCTGCGAAGTTCATCGGCGGGTACGTGCTCGGTGAGGCGTTCGGACGGTACGTCGCCGGGCCCGCGATCAACAAGGCGCTCGGCGGGATGTTCGGCAACCCAGTCGACGTCACGACCGGAAGAAAGATCCTGTTGGCCGAATCGGAAACAGACTTCGTGATCCCGAGCCCGATGCCGGTTGCGATCAAGCGGTTCTATTCGAGCAGCATTGACTATGCGGGGACGCTCGGGCGCGGCTGGGTCGCCCCGTGGGAGCTTCGTTTGCACGCTCGCGACGGACGCCTTTGGTACACCGACGCGCAAGGGCGCGAGAGCGGATTTCCGTTGCTGCGTGCCGGGCAAGCCGCATTCAGCGAGGCCGAGCAACGGTATCTGACCTGTACGCCCGACGGCCGCTACATCCTGCATGACATTGGCGAGACGTATTACGACTTCGGCCGATATGAGCCGGACTCCGGCCGCATTGCTTGGGTGCGCCGCATCGAGGATCAGGCGGGACAGTGGTGCCAGTTCGAGCGCGATAGCCGCGGCCGCGTCACCGAGATTCTGACGTGCGGCGGATTGAATGCCGTGCTCGATTACGAGCAGGAACACGGACGGCTTAGCGCGGTCACGCTCGTTCATGGCAATGAGCGCCGCCTGGCCGTCGCTTACGGATACGATGAGAACGGCCAGTTGGCGTCGGTGACGGATGCAAATGGAGCGGTTGTACGCCAGTTCGCATATACCAACGGCCTGATGGCGAGCCACGTGAACGCACTGGGTTTCACGTCCAGTTATGTGTGGTCGACGATCGAAGGACAGCCGCGGGTCGTCGCAACGCGCACCAGCGAGGGCGAGGACTGGTCGTTCGAATACGACGTCGATGGCCGGCAGACGCGCGTCCGGCACGCCGATGGTCGCACCGCGCACTGGCGCTTCGACGCACAGTTTCAGATTGTCGAGTACACCGACTTCGACGGGGGACTCTACCGGATCAAGTACAACGACGCCGGCATGCCGGTGATGCTGATGCTGCCGGGTGAGCGCACGGCCGAGTTCGAGTACGACGACGCGGGCCGGATCGTCGCCGAGACTGATCCGCTTGGCCGCACGACACGCACTCGCTATGACGGCAACAGCAGGCGGCCTGTGGAGATTGTCGGGCCTGACGGTGGTGCCTGGCGTGCAGAATACGATCCGCAGGGTCGGCTGCTGGTGAGTCAGGATCCGCTTGGCCGCGAAAACCGTTACGAGTATCCGAAAGGGCTGACCTCGCTCCCGCTCGCGCACATTGATGCACTGGGGGGACGTAAGACTCTGGAGTGGAATAGGCTTGGCGAGCTCGTCGCGCGCACTGACTGTTCCGGCAAAGTGACGCGAACCACTTTTGATCCGTTCGGTCTGCCGGTTATGCGTGAGAACGCGCTTGGTCAGCGCATCACGTACGATGTGCGTCCGACCGGCGAGCCGCGCCGCATCACATATCCCGACGGAAGTTCGGAGGCCTTCGAATACGATGCAGCCGGGCTTATGGTTCGGCACGTTGGCCTCGGCGGAAGGGTCCGACAGTCGCTGCGCAATGCGCGTGGCCAGGTCGTCGAGATAAGCGATCCAGCAGGGCGCCGGACCCGTTATCGGTACGATGCCGACGGGCGGCTTCGAGAGCTACTGCAGGACCGCGCATGCTATGCGTTCACGTACAGTGCCGGCGGTCGGCTCTTGACCGAGACGCGACCGGACGGCGTGGAACGGCGGTTCGGGTATGGGGACGCTGGCGAATTGCTCACACTTGATATCGTAGGGGCCCCGGTCAATGGCGCTAATGCGAATCGCCCGATTCGCACTATTCGCTTTGAGCGCGACCGGATGGGCAATCTGAAGGTTCAGCATACGCCGACCGAGGTAACCCGCTTTGAGCGCGACAAGGGCGACCGGACTGTGAAAGTTGAGCGTACGCCAACTCCAGCCGGTATTGCGCTTGGCATCACTCCGGACGTCGTGAGTTTCGAATACGACAAAGCGGGTCGCCTTATGGCCGAGCACGGCGTGAACGGCACAGTGGAATATGTGCTCGATGCGCTCGACAACGTGACAAAGCTAGCGCTGCCGCACGACCAGAGCTTGCAGATCCTGCGGTATGGTTCAGGCCACGTTCACCAGATCCGTTGTGGCGATCAGGTGGTGAGTGACTTCGAGCGTGACGATTTGCATCGTGAAGTGATGCGCACACAGGGGCGGTTGACTCAGCGTTCCGCATACGATCCGCTTGGTCGGAAAGTCTGGCAGTCGGCAGGATTCCAACCCGAAGCGCTGGGTCGTGGGCGCGGGCACTTGTGGCGGAATTACGGCTACGACGCCGCTGGCGAGCTCATCGAGATGAGCGACGGCCTCCGTGGCAGTACGCAGTACAACTACGATCCTGCCGGGCAGCTGACCCGGCGGGTGAACACGATGGATCGGCAAGTTGAAGAATTCGCGTGGGACGGTGCCGGCAACCTGCTTGACGATGCGCAGCGCAGTAGCCGGGGGTACGTCGAAGGCAATCGCCTGCTCATGTGGCAAGATCTCCGTTTCGAGTACGATCCGTTTGGCAATCTCACGACGAAGCTGCGCGGAGCGAACCAGACGCAGCGGTTCACCTACGACGGGCAGAACCGACTGATCGCAGTCCGAACGCACGACGCGCGTGGCACGGTCGAATCTCGGTTCGAATACGACCCGATCGGGAGGCGGATTGCGAAGACGGATACCAGTTACGACCTGCGTGGCGTAAAACTGCGCAGCGAGACGAAGCGGTTCGTATGGGAGGGGCTACGGCTCGCCCAAGAGGTGCGCGAGACTGGCGTGAGCAGTTACATATACAGTCCAGATGCGTCGTACTCTCCAGCGGCACGCGTTGATGCGGTTATCGCGAACGCACTGGCGGCGGCAGCGATCGACACGGCGAAGCTGGCGTCGCGGATATACCACTTCCATACGGATCTGGTGGGCGCCCCATTGGAAGTTACAGACGAAGCTGGAGAGCTAGCGTGGGCGGGGCAATATACGGCGTGGGGCAAGGTCAAGCCGAACAGTGGAGAACTGACTTCGGCACGCACGGATCAGCCGCTCCGCTATGCCGGACAATATGCCGATGAAAGCACGGGCCTTCACTATAATACTTTCAGGTTCTACGACCCTGATGTAGGCCGGTTCATTAACCACGATCCGATCGGGCTGCTGGGTGGCGACAATTTGTATGCGTATGCCCCCAATCCTACAGGATGGATCGATCCGTGGGGCTGGTTTGGGGAGAAGCCGTTGAACTCTCCGGATGTGACGAAATGGCTTGAAAAAGGTGGTACCGTTCACGTTGAGGTGGAGTCGGGGACGTGGGTATATACCAACGCAAAAGGTACGGTTGTCCGTTATCCAAATGGTTATCCTGATTTCAAGCCGTATGAGGTCAGATCTGTAGACGTTGAGGGGCTGAAAGGAAATCACAGTAGGGCGCCAGCAGGGGACTTTGGATTGGCGGATGCAAAGGCAGGAAGCCCCGCCGACTACACGAAAAATACTTGGCACCACCACGAGAACATGGTAACGATGCAGGAAATTCCGAAGGATATTCACAGTGAATTCACCCATAGGGGTGGCGTCTCTAATTTGAAGAATCAATCGTCGTGTTAAGGAGGTAAGGTGCCAGTTCTGTATGGAGCAAAACCTGCACAGCCGCTCCTCGGTAAATTGGAGGCGGAACTCGGATTCGTTCTTCCGACGGATTACAAGGATTTTTTGAAGAAGTGGAATGGCATATTCATTGGCGGCGCCGACTATCTCGATTTTGATTTTCTTGGTGTCGATAATGGAATGATTTCCTTTGCTTCGCTTTTTGGAGTCGGAACGAGTAACGAGAATTTTGATTTAATAGAGCAAAACGAGCGTGTCAGAGGTGAGGTCGATTTTCTAAACGATTTCTTTGTGATTGGAGATGACCCGGGGGGTAATTACTACGCGCTGGCGCGACTCGATAGCGTTGAAAAGGTCCTGTATTGGGATAGAACGCATCTGCATGCGAATGACACAGCGAAGCCGGATATTGCAGAGGTGTCAGAATGTGGCAACCTCTACAATATAGCCGATGGATTCTCGGCATTTCTGGATATGATCGTCGCCGGAACAAAACAGATGCAGTTTGTCGCGGTCGACGACTGGCCTGGCTAAAATATGGATGTCATCGTCGCTGAGGTCTCGCACTAGGGCGGTATTTTCAATGATTAAGGGTTGAAGGCGATGAATGACGATTTTGAGCAAGCGCGAACGGCATTGCGATCATTCATGTTGGAAATGAATCAATGGGAAAAGGATTTTTACGAGAAAAAGCATAGTGCTCTGAAAAGTGGTGGCGATGTTTCTGGTATTGATGACCGTGCACGGAAAGATCTTTCTGCTATTTTAGAGAAATGGGCGTTCCAAGAAAAAACAAACCAAGGTCGTTTAATTGACTTGGGTTGTTCGGAGCCACCGACATACGATCCTGAAACCGACGTTGAAGATAGCATCGAATCCGTGAACGGAGAGGTAGTTTTCGCCATTCGCCAGACATTGGGAATGTTGACGATATCCCGATTCACGATGAAGGAAAAGGCGGGTAAATGGATGGTGAAGAAAAAAGAGTTTCTTAATTTTAACGACAAATGGCAGCGTTCAGTTCTCTAACAACGTCGTTCGCCCCGTTTTTCTGATTGGGCGTTGTCAAGCCGGACGGAATGGCGCACCCTTTGGTTCCGTGCAGAAAGGTAAATAGTATCGGTCTGGATGTCGTGGGTGCTGAGAGTAACACGCCGACATTTTTTCTTGAGCCGTGTGAGGCCGGGATGCACGAGGAGTTGCACCGCGCCATAATAGCTGATGGATTCTCGGTATTTATGGAATTTGGATGTGGGGCGGTGCGTGAGTAACGTTTACGGTTTGAGGCAGGATGAAGCATTTCAGCCTCTCGTTCAAGTCGATGATGACGGTGAAATCGCATATGACAAGAGCGTAGCTATACGAGCAACCGCTCTATGTGGGCGAGGGTTTGGCCAAGACTATGACCCCGTTAAGCTTACGTGGGGTACTTCGCGCAGAAAAAAGACCAGCGACGTTCATACGATGCTATCTCCGTTTCTCCTGTTTAGTGAGAGGGCGCTTGATGTATTGGCGCCGGTACTTCGTGGCAGCGGGGAGATATTGCAGGTCGAGGCCCCGATAAAAGACATGCTCGGATTTCATGTAACCCGGGTGATCGAGAATGCCGTCGATATGGACGCATCAAAATTCAAAGTCTACCCTCAGGCGACGGTTTTTAATAAAATATTCCTTCTGAAGAGTCGCATTGAAGGGGTTGATATATTTCGCCTAAAAGAAAGTCCTGCTTCAGTATTTGTATCCGAGCGTTTTAGGGAGCTTGTAGAGCAAAATGAATTAAAAGGGTTCGATTTCGGAGGGGTCATTTCGCAATCTGAGAAGTAGGATTTCGCAACTCCCGGTGACTGGTCAGAGAATGGCCCGGGTGTCCTCGATTTCACGAGAGTAACGTGTGAGAATCATACATCGGGGTGGTGGACTTCTAGGCCTCTATGCGCGGGTACGCCAACGAAAGGAATTTAGCGGAGCAGCAACGTTGTCACTCGATCAGTTGAAGCGAATGCGAGAGGCACTTCGTCCATACGGACTGAAGTTGCTGGAATCAGAATGGAAAGGTTGGCACGCGCAATATCGATTTCGATGTCGCAAGGGACACGAATCCAGCCGATGCGGCTCCTATCTGTTCTACACGATGGTCCAGTGCCCGGCATGTCGCGTTGACGGGGTACTTCGTCAGATCCACCAACTCGCGCGGCAGGCCGGCGGGCGCTGTCTTTCGGAGCAGTATGCGGGCCGCGGCACACCACTCCAGTTTGTATGTAAGGCAGGGCACGTTTTCGAGAAGACCGCCGAGAATCTGCGAAAGGGCTCTTGGTGCGCGCTCTGCGCGAGGGCGCAACATTCGAAACGCATGGCCGATCCGGACGGGATGACACGCATGCGAGGGGCTGCAAACGCGAGAGGCGGCAAGTGTTTGTCGACCGGCTACACGAAACTGACAGCGCGCTATCGTTTCCGGTGTGCTGCAGGCCATGAATGGGAGACTTCAGGTAGTGGGATCGTGCGGGGCGCCTGGTGCCGCATTTGCGCGGACCGAGAGAAGGTACACGCATATCGTCACAAGGACGGCCTGGCAAGGTTACGTGAACGCGCGAGGAGCCATGGTGGAGTCTGTCTCTCGAAGGTCTACGAGGGCAGCAAGGCCTACTATAGGTTCCGATGTGGTGCAGACCACGAGTGGGAGACGCAAGGCGCGAGAATCTTTCGTGGCGCTTGGTGCCCGGAGTGTCAGCGGGAGGCAATGCGCTTTGGGATCGAGCGCATGCGCCTGTGGGCGAGGGAACTCGGCGGGCGGTGCTTGTCCGAAACATACCGAAACGCGGCG
>Ga0209370_1002138_pt1 | contig 14990 bp, 8 predicted proteins | sample AgamicAtPrz_FD_187164 | JGI IMG/M metagenome (GOLD analysis project Ga0209370, IMG submission 187164) | Agave microbial communities from Guanajuato, Mexico - At.P.rz (SPAdes) (version 2) | ecosystem: Host-associated > Plants > Phyllosphere > Phylloplane/Leaf | place: Guanajuato, Mexico... | reverse complement strand
AACGGTACTAACTACACCGTGACAGCAGCTGACCTTGCCAACGGCTTCATCACAGCAGCGATCCCTGTTACAGGCGAAGGCCCTGTAGCGATCCATGCAGAAGCAGTCGATCCACAAGGTAACGTGGATGTTGCAGATGCAGACGTGACAGTAACGGTTGATACCGTACCTGCAGACCTGATCGGTGCGATCACGATTCCTGAAGACTTAAATGGCGACGGTATCCTGAATGCAGACGAGCTAGGCACAGACGGTACCTTCAATGCACAAGTGGCGTTGGGACCAGATGCAATCGACGGCACAGTGGTGAATGTGAACGGTACCAACTACACCGTGACAGCAGCTGACCTTGCCAATGGCTTTATCACAGCAACTCTGGACGCAACAGCAGCAGATCCTGTGACTGGTCAGATTGTGATTCATGCTGAGGCTGTAGATGCTCAAGGTAACGTGGATGTTGCAGATGCAGATGTAACCTTAACTATTGATACAACTCCACAAGATCTGATTACAGCGATTACGGTTCCTGAAGACTTAAATGGCGACGGTATCTTAAATGCTGCAGAACTTGGCACAGACGGTACCTTCAATGCACAAGTGGCGTTAGGACCAGATGCAATCGACGGCACAGTGGTGAATGTGAACGGTACTAACTACACCGTAACAGCAACTGACCTTGCAAATGGCTTTATCACAGCAACTCTTGCTGCAACAGCAGCAGATCCTGTGACTGGTCAGATTGTGATTCATGCTGAGGCTGTGGATGCTCAAGGTAATGTAGATGCTGCTGATGCTGATGTAACGGTAACACTTGATGTTACTCCACCAGATATCACTACAACTGTGTTAGCAATTGACCCGGTTACTGCTGATAACATCCTGGATGCAACAGAGGCTGGTGGAACTGTGACCTTAACAGGTACGTTGACTAACGTTCCTACAGATGCTGTAACAACAGAGGTTGTGGTGACTGTAAATGGTGTTGATTATACTGCAACCGTGGATTCAGCAACGGGTCTTTGGACTGTTGATGTAGCTGGTAGTGGCCTTGCAGCGGATACAGACTTAACAGTTGATGCTAAAGCTACTTTCACAGACCTTGCTGGAAATAGTAGTACTCTTCAAGATACTCAAACTTATACTCTTGCAGGTTCTATCATTGCTTTCGATAATACTGATACAGCAGTACTTGCACCTCAACCATTGCTTGTACAAGATGATGCAGCACTAGGAAGCAACACTTATCTAGCACTTGTATCACTTGCTGGACTTGATTTGCAGTTAGGATCAGAGTCAATCGGCTTTACAGTAGCTGCTGGTCAAGAAGGCAACGCGACATTTACCTATAGTGCATTGCTTGGTGCAGATGTTTTATCTGATTACTCTCTAGTAGTTCAGAAATTTGATACAGCAACAGGCCAATGGACTTCGGTTTATGGTGGTGGTGAGGCTGATATTCTTGATCTTACTTTACTAGGTTCAACTCCTGGTGTGGTTCTTGAAGGTCTAGAAGAAGGTCAATACCGCGCATTCATGACTTACAATGGTCTTCTAGGTATAGGTTTACTGGGTACCTTAACTGGCACAATGGATGTTTATGACACAACACAAGTAGGTGGATACTACACCGAAGTTGCTGAAGGTAACGTCATTACAGAAATAAATGATGCTGGTCAAGTAGACGTTGTAACTCCAACAACAGTTATAAGTGAGGTTAACGGTCAACCTGTTGTAGCAGATGGCACAATCATCACTGGAACTTACGGTACATTGGTGATCAACCTTGATGGTTCATACACTTATACGCCTACTGCAAGTGCAGCTGGTGTAGGGCAAACAGATCAGTTTACATATACATTAATTGATCCTGTAACTGGAGATACGGCTCAAGCAAACCTTAATATTCAATTGAGCTCTGTGAAAGCAGTGGATAATGTTGTAACTGCAGAGATCAACCCAGAACCATTGCTAGTTGCGGATGATGTTGCTCTAGGTAGTTCAACTTACCTTGCAGCAGTATCGTTAGCAGGTATCGACTTACAATTACTTGGTAACGACGCAATTGAGTTTACTGTTGATCCAAACCGCGAAGGTACGGCAACGTTCACATTCGATGCGATAATCACAGCAGATTTACTCAGTGATTATGCGATTGTTGTTCAGAAATTTGATGAAGCAACAGGCCAATGGGTATCGATTGGTGGTACTAACCCAGAAGCATCACTCATTGATTTATCACTTATCGGTGGTACGCCAACAGCTGTACTTGAAGGATTGGATGCTGGTCAGTATCGCGCATTCATCGGATATGAAGGCTTGCTAGGTGTAGGTTTAGGCGGAACATTGACTGGTACAATGGATGTCTACAATCCATACATCGTGGCTGGTTACTCTGTTGAGCCGATTTCTGGTAATGTCATCAAAGATGCGAGCCTCACTGGTGAAGTCGATGCAGCAAGCAGCAGTGCTGTGATCTCTCAAGTGAATGGTGTCGCGGTCGATCCAGTTGCTGGTGCAACAATCACTGGTACATACGGTACATTGGTGATCGACCAAGATGGTAACTACACTTATACCCCAACTGTAGACGGAGCAAACCTAGGTCAGGTAGATCAATTTACCTACACCTTGCTTGATCCTGTAACAGGTAACACTTCTGAGGCAACACTTTACGTTCGTCTCGATAGTGACAGTGTAGATATGACTTGGAACGATGCAGATCCATCTCAACCAGCTGTAATTACTAGTCCGCTTCCAGTAGATGCGATGGATAACGTTGCTTCAGCTGAAATAGACATGGTTTATCCTGTAACGACTGAGGTACTTGATAACGCGATTAGCTATAACTGGTTACTCGGTGTGGGGGGTATTGTTATCGGAGCTAAAGAAGGTACAGCGACATTTACAGTTGATCCAGGTAATCTGACTGACGCCATTATTGCAGTGAACTTTGGTTCGGTTGCTACGGTTGTCGACGGTTTACATGTGGTATTAACACGAGTAAATCCAGATGGCACTCGTACTGTAGTTGCAGATAGTTCTGATACTGGCGTAATTGACTTGTTAGGTATCTTTGGTTCTGAAGTTCAATTCAAGATTGATAACTTAAGTGCTGGTACTTACGAGTTATTCATGGAAAGCAACACACTTCTTACAGCGCTAGGTAGTGTTACTGCGGATATCACGCTGAATCATGGTGATATCACTCAGCCGCCTGTACTAGTTGTTGACCCTGTAACTGGTAATGTACTCGCTGATGATAACTCTGCTGTTTACGGTACAAACTATGTGCCGGACTACATTACAACAACTTCAGTAGTAACTGCTGTTACAGCTGAGAATGGTAATACAACTACAGTTGTAGCGGGTTCTCCAGCAACGGTTATTGGTGCATACGGAACTCTGACTATTAATGCAGATGGTACTTATAGTTATCAGGCAACTGCGGATATGGCGAATGTAGGTAAAGTTGATAGCTTCACTTACACAGTGACAGATCCTGTAACTGGTAGAACTGATACCGCTACATTACATGTTCAAGTTGGTTCGCCAGATGTTGATGTAACTTGGAATACAGCAGATCCTTCGGCAGATGCTACACTTCCAACACCATCTGTAACAGCTGATATAGATGATGCAACAATCAGCATGGCACCAGTGGTAGACCCAGTTGTAGATGTTGTGAGCGGTAATGTGACTATCGGTAACCTAGCAGGCTTCCCACCACTACCTGTATTAAGCAGTACAGTAACCTCTAGCGAGTTTACAATAGCTGCAAATACAGTAAGTGATGTACATGTACAGTTGAACTACACTGCATCGTTAAGCTTGTCGGCTCTTCCAACGACTGGATATACAATTCAGCAATTGGTTGGCGGAACATGGGTAAATACCGCGTACTCTGGTTCTGCGACAGCATTAGCAGGTGTGTTGGGTGCTCCGGCATACTCAGCTGATGTACCTCATCTGTCAGAAGGTACTTACCGTGTTGTATTCAGTTTATCAAGTCTGATTTCTCTAGGTACTGTAACTCTAGATTCTGTAGTGACAACGACAGCGACTCATCTAGACCAATACACACCAGATGGTCAAACAGATTGGATTACTGGTAATGTACTTAATAATGATGTGGTAGAAGGTACTCAGCTCTATGTCATGAACTCAACCACTGGCACATATGAGTTAGCTGCTGGTCAAGGAGTGAATACAGGTGAAGGTACATTGTATCTATACAATGATGGTTCTTACTTCTACAAACCATTAGACAGCGCTGCGAATGCGACAGTTGATGTGGTTGATTACAAGTTGGTTTCAGTGATTGATGGCAGTGAATATGTGTCTTCATTGACGATTAACTTGAGTCAAGAGTTGAATAGCCTTGCAGTAAGTACTGCGGCAAATGATACATTTGCTCTTGGTAACGGCTCTGACACCTTGATCTACAACACATTAACAGCTGCAAGCGTAACTAATGCAACTGGTGGCAACACTACAGCTGGTGGTGTAGATGTATGGACTGACTTCCATGTAGGTAACACTGCAACAGATGATCAGGCTGATAAGATTGACCTAAGCAACTTGTTGATTGGTTCTCAATCTAACTTAACAATCGGTCAATATGTGACAGTAAGTTATGATGCTGGTACTCAAACTGCGACAATCAGCGTAGACCGTGATGGTGGATTACTTGTAGAAGGTACTTACACTGAAACACCATTGCTTCAATTGACTAACCTCACTGGTCCAGTAACATTGAATGACTTGATCAACAATGGTCAAATCATTTTCTAATCTGACAATCGACTTATAAAAAAAGAGCCTTCGGGCTCTTTTTTTACGTCTAAACAATACGTTAACTTAGCTTTTTATATGTTCATGTTATGATGCATTGAAAACTTTATAGAACAACAAATAACGGATAGGGACTGATTTCGAGTGACAGCATTTTTAAACTTCCAAAGACAACTGAACCTTTGGTTAGAACATATCGCTCCCCATGTTTCAGATCTTCAGAAAGAAACGATTTTATTCATATCATTTGGTCCCAAAGACCAAAGATGTAATGTATGGCATAGTAAAAAGACAAGCTTTTCACAAGCAAAGAAAGAATTATTAGATTTCATTAATGATCAGTTTGCACAGGAACCACTTCCAGACTATATAAAAATTGATGTTGCATATAATTTGACAAAACAAGCTTGGAAAGTAATAGAACAGCAGGTCCATCACCAATTTCATAACAACCACTATCGTCGAGGTATTGGATTTGATGAACCATGTTCGGTTGCATTTCTTGAGCAAGAGATTTATGGAAAAGCAATCATTCGAGGTTTGAGCTATGACAAACCCAATTTTTTTGATGAAACAAACCTAAATTACGCAGTTAAGCAAAAATATAATACGACTAAACCACAGATTAAATTACAAGAGTTACAAGACATTTGGACTTTTGATACTTATGCAGTATTTTATGAAAATGGGCAATTCATTAATTTAGCAAGCCGCTATGATGCGAATGGAATTAGAGCGATTTCGAACAATAAGAAACAGCATTTTCAGTCGCTAATTGAAAAAAATGCAGCTTTTTTGCATAGCCAGATTCAAGAAAATGGCAAATTTAACTATGGCTATTTTTCTGCTTATGATCGGAACATTCGTAACTATAATACGGTACGCCACTGTACCTCGGTGTATGCGTTGCTAGAAACATTTGAAGTGCAGAGTAAGCCAGAATATTGGCCCAAGATATATGCTGCTATTCAATATGCACTGACCAACTTTTATAAAGAAAAAGACCCTGAAACCAGTTTTATGATTGATGGTAAAGAAGGGGAGTTTGAAATTAAATTAGGTGCCAATGCAGCTGCTATTTTAATGTTAACTAAATATCAAGAAATTACCCAAAAAAATGATTATCAAAAATATGCAGAAAAACTCGCAAATGGTATTTTAAAATTAGTCGATTCAAATGGCTCAACCACTCATGTATTAAATTATCCAGATTATGATTTAAAAGAAAAATTCAGAATTATTTATTATGATGGTGAAGCTGCTTTAGCTTTATTAAGGTTATATCAAATTAATCAAAATTCTAGTTTATTAGAAACTGTTAAATTAATGTTTGAATATTTTATTAAAAATAGATATGAAAAATATCATGACCACTGGTTAAGTTATTGTACAAATGAACTCACTAAAATATGCCCTGAAGATAAATATTTTATTTTTGGTTTAAATAATTATTTAAAACATTTTATTTTTATTCGAAATCGAAAAACGACCTACGCAACTTTATTAGAAATGCTAATGGCTGCTTATAAAATGGTGAACCGTTTAAAAGAGCAGGGCCGAACGGTACTTTTTGAGCAGGCTTATATGTCTGAGCTTCAAAAGCTAATTGAGTTTAGAGCTGATTTCCAAACGACAGGCTTTTTTTATCCAGAAATGGCGATGTATATGGCGCGGCCAGATAAAATTTTACACGCATTCTATATCCGCCATGACCGCTTTCGAGTACGGATTGATGACCAGGAACATAACTTATCGGGCTACATCGCCTATGTAAAAGATTACAAAGGTGATGAGTCATGAACTATCAACCCGTTGAAATCAAATTATTAGCTCATATCAACACTACAAATTTTGATGAAGCTATATGGCAATTCGAATTTGATGAGGATGTTTCAACGCTCTTACTCATCGACTATGCACTAGAACAATTTCAACAAAAAAAAGTAAAGGCTCAAGACGTCTATGTTGTGCCACAAAAAATGAGTGAGCAAATTGGACAGCAAAATTTAGGTTTAAAAGCATCTGAAAGTTATACATTTACCGAGCTATTGCAGTTCTTAATTTTTACTCAAGCAGTAGATGTAAAAGATGCTTTAAGTAAGATGCTCTGCGGTACAAATGAGCAAGCATCTTTAATTTTCTCTAAAAGAGCTGCTACCTATAACTTAACCCTAAAAAATGCAGGTGTCCAAAATCAGTTAAAGCATTTGTTTTTATTGCTTAGAAAAATTTTTAGTTACCCCGTTGAAATAAAAAAACTTTTTTTTATTAAGGAACTTATTTTTAAAGGAAAGTCTTATCTTCCTCAGACCTCATTAATGGCACAGAACGTAGTAGAGGTCTTATATCTTACAAACTCATTTAGAAAAATTTATCTTACTTTCTTTGAAGAAAACCAAACGATTGGTTTCTTTTTATTTTTAGATGATATTCATCGCGCTGAGCACTTGATTCCTTACTATCATTATTTTCAAGCACAGAATGTAAAACCTAAAGTTTGCTCTGTTCCAAGTGGCATTATTAACATTTTGGGGGATACCTACTTTGGGGAAATCTACACCGAAAAACGTAAGGCGAGAGGACAAACGGATGCTCTGCAGCAATATGGATATGATTATTCATTCGATAAAATAAAAGCCTTTTTAGGCGAAAATGACCTAAATATTGCTAACTTTGAAGCGGTCTTTGCTGTAGAAACTCAATCACCTTTAGCACATAAAAAGCCATTCATTCTTAAAGCTGATGTTGAACAAACATTAGGTGCGTTCAAAAATATTCACCTTAACCATGTTGTACTGGCAAATAACCATCTAAAAGATTATGGGGATCGTGGATTAATTTATACATTACAACAATTTGATCAAGCTAATATTTCTTATATTGGGGCAGGCCTAAATCAAAAAGATGCTCATAACTACTTTGAAATCACTTTTAATAACAAGCATTACGCTATTTTTAACGGCTATTGGCACAGAGACACAGCCTATTTAGATTATGATTTTTATGCTTTAGGTCATAAAAATGGAGTTGCGTGTTTAAATGGAGTTTTACTTGATCAAATAGGCCGTTATAAGCAGATTAACCCTGAGCATAAAATTATTGTTATTTGTCATTGGGGCATCGATTTTAAACCCATTACAAAAGAGCAAAGTAAACTTGCTACGATTTTAACCCAAGCGGGTGCAGATCTTATAGTTGGTCATGGTGCTCATACTATTCAACCTATTCAGATGATCAACCACAAGCCAGTCGTGTTTGGTATTGGTAATGCTGTCTTTAATAGTAATGGTGAATATGATGCACACAATGCTTTACCTTATGGTTGTATAGCAAGGTTAGATTTGTCAAAAGATCAGCTGCGTTTATATCCGATCTACACTAATAATTTGAAAACATTTTGGCAATCGTATCCAGTGAATGCTGAAGATTTCTTAAAAGCCAGTAGTTACATGACAACTTTACTAGCCCAAGAAAATTATTACACGTCACAAGATGATTTAGGTTTTTACGTGGAAATGAGTTTTTAATAAAGTTTATGGATAGCGTTGATAGTTTTCTAAAATTGTTTGAAGTTGTACGGGCGTAAAACCTAAATTTCTAAGTCCACCACTACCAAGTTTACATTCTGCGCTTGTCATAATGTTGGTTGGCGTACGTTTAGTTGCGTTCGGTGCACATACATGTTTTAGTCCAAAAACATGGCCCATCTCATGTACGCTACCCGCCTGAATATTATAATTGAGACGGTTCCAGTCTAATAAAACAAAAGGTTTACCATTATTGCGAAACGCTCTACTCGTTACATCCTCAAATTTCCACTTCGTTGAGTAGGCATCATAAATGAAAACAATAACCTCTTTGCTCGCTGTCCGTTTAGGGAAACAGGTATTTACACTTGCAGGAATGGTTTCGATCGTAATTGGGTAAGGCTGATTAATCTGTTGTTTTAAATCACAGCGTAATTTTGAAAACTCTTCATAAGGGATATAACGATGTAATTTAAACTTGAAAATTTTATTATTTTTATCATCAACATAATATCTATTTAGTATTTTAATTTCCTTACGCATCTGTTGATAATTATCAAACTTCGTCGCTTCTGGTGTATTGGTTGTAAAAACAAAAGTGACTGGAACAATAGGGCGACCATCTATAGCTACTTTAGGGGGTTCTCCTGACTTAAAAGGAGGACGTGTAGTACAAGAAACGCATAGTAAAGTTCCAGTAACCACCAGTAATATTTTTTTCATGCAGATCTCCCTCAAGCCCACCTTGGATTGCATTTAGTTTTGGTCAAAAATTTTTATATGATATGAATTATGTCAATTTTTATGGAGTCCATTTTGACAACTCAGTATGAACTACATCGACAGATTTTAGAAGTCATTGCTTTGATTCCTTACGGAAAAGTTGCGACTTATGGGCAAGTTGCTCGTATGGCAGGATTACCTAAACATGCAAGGTTAGTGGGCTATGTTTTAAAACATCTTGAAGCTGATCATCAAGTTCCTTGGTATCGTGTAATTAATTCTCAAGGCAAAATTAGCCTAAGTAAATTTAATGAAAAGGGTGAAAATATTCAGCAATTAAAGTTGGAAGCTGAAGGCGTCTATTTGTTAAATGGTAAAGTTAACTTAAAGCAGTTTGCTTGGCAGCCTTAATGTTCAGATTAGCGCCTAATTACACATGAAAAAGAATGATAAACGGTTTAGTGGAGCAATATGATTTTTCAGTTTGATGGCACAGATGAGTTATGCTGAAAAAGGGGAGTTTTAACTCAACCTTTTAAGAAATAAAAGCCTATCTTGCTCAATTTAGCCAGACAGGCAATTTCACTTTAGCGCACAATTAAAACAGGAATATGGCTTTCACCTAAGACTTTTTGTGCCACACTTCCTAATACAAGTTTTCGAACCCCTGTGCGACCATGTGAGCCCATAACAATTAGATCTGCATTTAAATCTTGGGCAGCCTGAATAATTTCTTCATGAACGACAAAACCTTCCAGTAATTTAGTTTCAACAGTAAGGCCTTCATTAGAAAATTGTTGTTTTGCTTGTTCTAAAATATCAAGTAAATAAGTTCGTGTGCGTTCAATCAGCTCATTGGTTTCACCAGTTTTTACATAGGCATCAGCAATAAATGGATCAAGTGCCATCACCTGTACAACTGTAATTTTGCTATTTAGCGCTTTTCCCAGTTTGATTGCCTCTTTCATGGCAACCATAGACGTTTCAGAACCATCAATTGGTACAAGAATATGTTGATATAACATGAGTATTTTCCTTATTGTAATGATGCTTATTTATTAATACTTTAAACTTATTTTTTGACGATTTAAATTCAAGCGCGTAATCATTTGTGGCTTTATAACAACAAATTTTTGTAGATATATTTTTTATAAAATACGCAAATTTTCTACATGTGCAGATAAAGCATCTATATCATCAGATTGTAAATATTCGCGTATTTTTAAAAATTGCTTCTCATCTAAGTCATAAAGTTTTAAAGCAAGTAATTTGTCTATTAGTTCTTGAGGAAAGCGATATTTAATAATTTTCGCGGGCACCCCACCGACAATTGCATAAGGAGGAACATCCTTAGTTACCACAGCTCCCGTTGCGATCACCGCACCTTCACCCAGTTTGACACCTTGCATGATCATCGCACGGCTACCAATCCAGCATCCGTCAGCAATTACAGTATCACCAGCTGCCAAAAAACTTCGAGTATCAAAAGGAAAAGTTGAAATCCAGTCTGGTCTGTGAAGTTGGTTACCACCCATCATGATCACACACTCAGCCCCAAAACAAACAAAATTACCAATATAAAGCTGGTCAATTGGCTTGTCTGGGGTAGAAGGCTTGTCATGTAAATAGCGCACAACACAACGTTCAAAACCCTGATCCCAATAGGCCGAATAATAAGAATAATTTCCTTTAATATGGATATTTGGATTTCTTACAGTTTTGGAAATAAACTCAAATTCGCACCAATGGCGGACTGGTGTGTTAATTAGAGGAGTATCCATAATTTATTATCCAAACAAAAATGAGCTAAACCATATTAAATAAAAAACCCCTCATGAAGAGGGGTCCAAGTGTATTACCTTAGAGATATTCTACACTTACGATTTCATATTCCACTTCGCCTTGAGGAGTAACGATTTTTACTTCATCACCCTCACTCTTGCTCAAAAGGCCACGTGCAATTGGTGAGTTCACTGAGATTTTATTGATTTTAAAATCTGCTTCATCATCACCAACAATTTTATAAGTCTTGCGTTCTTCAGTATCAAGGTTCTCAATCGTTACCGTAACACCGAATACAACACGACCGTTTTGTTCTAAGTCTTTAACATCGATGACTTGTGAAGCACCCAATTTACCTTCAATATCTTGGATGCGTCCTTCACAGAAACCTTGCTGTTCACGAGCAGCATGGTATTCTGCATTTTCTTTTAAGTCCCCATGTTCACGTGCCTCGGCAATCGCTTGAGTAATACGTGGACGTTCAACAGATTTCAGATGTTGTAATTCTTTCTCTAAGGCGATTTTACCTTCAGGGGTCATTGGATAACGTTGCATTTCGGTCCCTCTTAAGTTGAGAAAACACAGTTAAAAAAATGAAAAAATCCCGCCACCGATAAGGTGACGGGACTTATCGGTAAAAAAATTAACCTACAGTTAAATCTTGCAAGCGGTATACATCCATTGGCAATTTCACAGCAAAGGCTTGGCAAACAGCTTCTGCACCATTGATTGTCGTTGTGTAATACACTTTGCCTTGTAGGGCAGCACGACGGATCATTGCAGAGTCATATTGAGCCTGTTTACCTTCAGTGGTATTGACAATAAGGTGTATTTCACCATTTTTCAAGCGGTCAACAATATGTGGACGACCTTCAGTAACTTTATTTACAGATTCACATTCTAAACCTGCTTCTTTAAGCACTTGGTAAGTACCACCTGTTGCAACAAGCTTGAAGCCATACGCAACTAATTTCTTAGCGATATCAGCGATGTATTTCTTGTCAGATTCACGAACTGATAAGAAAGCATGTTTTACTTCGCCTTCAGTTGGTAAACCTGGTAAGCGTTCATTTGAGCCTAAAACAGCTTTATAGAATGCTTCACCAAATGTTTTACCTACACCCATCACTTCACCTGTAGATTTCATCTCAGGTCCAAGCATTGGATCAACGCCTTGGAATTTAGCGAATGGGAAAACTGCTTCTTTCACAGCAAAGTGAGCTGGAATGATTTCTTTAGTAAATCCTTGAGATTCAAGAGATTGACCTGCCATACAACGTGCAGCAACTTTAGCTAAAGAATCACCAATACATTTCGATACGAATGGAACTGTACGTGAAGCACGTGGGTTAACTTCTAGAACGTAAATATCGTCACCTTTTACAGCGAACTGAACGTTCATCAAGCCAACAACACCAAGTTCTTTTGCCATTGCAATCGTTTGACGACGCATTTCATCCTGAATTTCTTTTGATAAAGAATAAGGAGGAATTGAACATGCAGAGTCACCTGAGTGAATACCAGCTTGTTCGATATGCTGCATGATGCCGCCGATCACAACGTCTTTACCGTCAGATACACAGTCAACATCAACTTCAGTTGCGTCATCTAGGAAACGGTCAAGAAGAACAGGGGCTTCATTAGATGCCTGAACTGCTTCACGAAGGTAGCGTTTAAGTTCTTCTTCGTTATATACGATTTCCATTGCACGACCACCTAATACATAAGATGGGCGAACAACAAGCGGATAACCTACTTTTGCAGCTTCAGAGATACCTTCTTCAGCAGATTTTACAATGCTGTTGTTTGGTTGACGAAGCTGTAAACGTTGGATCATTTGCTGGAAACGTTCACGGTCTTCAGCACGGTCAATCGCATCTGGTGATGTACCGATAATTGGAGTACCTGCTTCTTCTAAAGCACGTGCCAATTTAAGTGGAGTTTGACCACCATACTGTACGATTACGCCTTTAGGCTTCTCGGTACGTACGATTTCAAGTACATCTTCAAGTGTTACAGGCTCGAAGTATAGACGGTCAGATGTGTCATAGTCGGTAGAAACAGTTTCAGGGTTACAGTTCACCATGATTGTTTCATAACCGTCTTCACGCATCGCTAATGCAGCGTGTACACAGCAGTAGTCAAATTCGATACCTTGACCAATACGGTTTGGACCGCCACCAATCACCATGATTTTGTCACGGTTTGATGGATTTGCTTCACATTCTTCATCGTAAGTTGAATACATGTATGCAGTACCAGACTCAAACTCTGCTGCACATGTATCAACACGTTTGTAAACTGGATAAACACCCAAGTTCCAACGTTGTTTACGGAATTGCTTTTGTGAAATGCCCATGAGGTGAGCAATACGAAGGTCAGATAAACCTTTACGCTTGAACGAACGGATGTTGTCAGCGTTTAAGTCACCAAAACCTAAAGTTTTCACTTGAGCTTCAGTTTTAACGATGTCTTGAATCTGGATGAGGAACCAACGGTCAATTTTAGTTGCTTCAAAAACTTCATCTAAAGAGAAACCATGACGGAATGCATCCGCTACGTACCAAATTCGCTCAGGACCCGGAACTTTAAGCTCTTTTAAAATAGTTTCTTTTGCATTTGTTGCACCAGCTTCGATTTTTTCATCAAAACCGCTTACACCAACTTCAAGACCACGTAATGCTTTTTGTACAGATTCTTGGAAGTTACGGCCAATTGCCATGACTTCACCAACAGATTTCATCTGAGTGGTAAGAACTGGTTCTGCTTGTGGGAATTTCTCGAAGTTAAAACGAGGAATCTTCGTTACAACATAGTCAATTGATGGTTCGAAGCTTGCAGGAGTGATGCCGCCAGTGATGTCATTTTTCAATTCATCAAGGGTATAACCAACAGCAAGTTTTGCTGCGATTTTAGCAATTGGGAAACCTGTTGCTTTAGAAGCAAGCGCAGATGAACGAGATACACGAGGGTTCATCTCGATCACAACCATACGTCCGTCTTTCGGGTTAATACCGAACTGAACGTTAGAGCCACCTGTCTCAACACCAATTTCACGAAGAACTGCAACTGAAGCATTACGCATCAATTGATATTCTTTGTCAGTTAATGTTTGAGCTGGTGCTACAGTAATAGAGTCACCAGTGTGTACGCCCATTGGGTCGAAGTTTTCGATCGCACATACGATAATACAGTTGTCGTTTTTGTCACGAACAACTTCCATTTCATATTCTTTCCAGCCAATTAATGATTCATCAATCAATAACTGGTGAGTAGGAGAGAGGTCGAAACCACGTTCACAGATCTCAAGGAATTCTTCACGGTTATATGCAATACCGCCGCCCGAACCACCCATTGTGAATGATGGACGGATAATTACTGGGAAACCAAAGCGTGATTGGATTTCTAAAGCTTCTTCCATTGTTTCAGCAATGGCAGCTTTTGGACATTCCAAGCCAATTTTACGCATAGCGATATCGAAGAGTTTACGATCTTCGGCTTTCTCAATTGCGTCTTTAGTTGCACCAATTAATTCAACATTATATTTTTCAAGAACGCCGTGCTCATCAAGTGCAAGAGCACAGTTCAATGCAGTTTGGCCACCCATAGTTGGCAATACTGCATCTGGACGTTCTTTTTCAATGATTTGAGCAACTGTTTGCCAAGTAATCGGCTCAATATACGTTGCATCAGCCATTGATGGGTCTGTCATAATGGTTGCTGGGTTAGAGTTAACCAAAATAACACGGTAACCTTCTTCACGAAGAGCTTTACACGCTTGAGCACCTGAGTAGTCAAACTCACATGCCTGACCAATCACAATCGGGCCAGCACCAATAATTAAGATGCTTTTAATATCCGTACGTTTAGGCATTATTCGCTCCGTAATTACTGTTTAGATGCTTCAATAAGTTCGATGAAGTGATCGAACAATGGGGCACAATCATGTGGACCTGGGCTTGCTTCAGGGTGACCTTGGAAGCTGAAAGCTGGTTTGTCTGTACGGTGAATACCTTGTAAGGTGCCATCGAACAATGATTCATGCGTTGCTTTTAAGTTAGCCGGTAAAGTTTCTGCATCTACAGCGAAACCATGGTTCTGTGAAGTAATCATCACTGTACCATCTTCAAGATTTTGTACAGGGTGGTTAGCACCGTGGTGACCATG
>Ga0209370_1002137_pt1 | contig 14990 bp, 12 predicted proteins | sample AgamicAtPrz_FD_187164 | JGI IMG/M metagenome (GOLD analysis project Ga0209370, IMG submission 187164) | Agave microbial communities from Guanajuato, Mexico - At.P.rz (SPAdes) (version 2) | ecosystem: Host-associated > Plants > Phyllosphere > Phylloplane/Leaf | place: Guanajuato, Mexico... | reverse complement strand
CTCGCGGACGTCGCGTACTTCATCGAGCTGCGCGCGAAGGAGGCCGGCGTGACGGTCGCGATCGTGCAGGCCGACGCGCCGCTGCCGATCCGCTGCGAGCGCGTGCTGATCGGGCAGGTGATCCTGAATCTCGCGTTCAATGCGATCGAGGCGTTCGCCAGTTGCGAGCGCCTGCCGCGCACGCTGACGCTCGGCACCGCGAACGTGGCCGGTCATGCGGAGTTGCGTGCGATCGACAATGGGCCGGGCATCGAGGCCGGCGCGCACGACCGGCTGTTCGACGGCTTCTCGTCGTCGAAGGCCGGCGGCAACGGGATCGGGTTGTCGCTGTGCAAGAGCATCGTCACGCGCCACGGCGGCCGGATCGCCGCGAGCCCGGCCGCGGGCGGCGGGCTCGACTGCCGCGTGACGCTGCCGCTCGCCGACGGGTGAGCGCAACCGCGGCGGCGCGTCATGGCGGGGCAGCGACGCGCGGCGCATCGTCAGCGGCCCAGCGCCCGCGCGGTCTGGCCGCCGATGCCGAAGTCCGTGTTCGGAATGTCCTTGATGATCACGCGCGTCGCCTGCAGCGGCGCGTCGAGCACGTTCGCGCCCGCGTCGGACAGCGCGGCGATCAGCGCGCGTTTCTGCTCGTCGGTGCGGCCGGCGATCAGGATCGCGACGATCACCGGCAGCGACGGCGGCGCGCCGTCCGCGGCGCTACGGCCGCCGAGGCCGATATGCGTCGCGGGCAGTTCGGTGAGCAGCACGCGCACCGATTCGATCGGTGCGCCGATCGCGTCGACGGTCGCGTTGCTGAGCCGAGCGATCAGCTCGGCCTTGCGTGCGTCGTCGTGGCCGGCCGGCAGGAAAACTTCGAGTGTGGGCATGGTCGTCCGGAAAGGTGAAGGTGACCGGCTCACCGTTGCGTTGGCGACGGCGAACCGGCAGCCGCTCACAGGTGAAGGTGCCCGGCTCACCATTGCGTTGACGACGGTGAACCGGCTACGGCTTACAGCAGGAAGCCGATCGCGCTGAGCGCTTCGGTCGAGTCGATCAGGCGCACGACTTTCTCGGCGATCCGCATCTCGCCTTCTGCATCGACGTGCAGCTTGTGCGTGACGTCGGCCGCGAACAGCGTCGCGACGCCGCGCTTGTACGCGACCACGACCTGCGCCGATTTCAGCTCGACGGTATCGGCGCTGCCGCTTTCCAGCGTGAAGCGCGATACGGTGCGCACGGTGCGCGCCGCGTCGGTCGCCGACGCCGAATAGCCGGACACCATCCGCTGCACGCGCTTCTCGCGCATGTCCTGGTCGTCGAATACGTAGTTCAGCGTCGCCGCGAAATCGGTCGTGTCGGGATCGATCGGCACCACGTAGTGGCCGGCCGGGTCCCACAGGTCGAGCCATGCGCGGTAGTCGCGGCGGTCGAGCATCTCGGCTTCGCGCCACACGAATTCGACCGCGCGGGCGAAGGTCTGCTCGGAAAAGAGGGCGTTGCGGTCGTCCATCACTGTTGCTCCATCATCTTGCGCCATTGCTGGTAGGCCTCGCGCATGCCGGTTTCGTCGGTCGCGTGCGCGGTCTTTTCGCCGTTCGCGGCGGTAATTTCACGGTTCAGCCCGCGATTCACGAGGATCGGCACGTCGGGCCCCGCATGTGCGCCGCGCTGCACGCGCTCCCATGCTTCCGCATCGTCGGGGCTGCCGAAGCCGAACGGACCCTGGAAATGCTCGTGAATGCGAAGCCGCTCGCGGTTCGCTTCGTCGGGGCCGCCGTCCATCGCGAGCGCGACGTGGCGGATCTCGGTTTCGTTCGCGGAGATCGGCCGCAGCACGCGGAAGAACGCCATCGACAGCGCGAGGTTCGGGAACAGGTTCAGGTTGAAGCCGACGCCCATCAGCGAGCGCACGATGCGGCGCACTTCGTTCGGCGCATGGCGCTCGGCGAGTTTCGCCGCGAGCGGCGCGAAGCGTTCGGGCAGCGGTGCGCCGTCGTCCTCGTCGAGATCGATCAGTTCGGGCATCAACACCGCGAGGCTGTGGCCGTTGCCGAGCGCGCGGCAGAACGCGTCCTCGCTCGTCATGAAGCTCGTGATCGCGGCGGCCGTCTCGTCGTCGATCGACTTCATCCACGACTTGTGCACGACCGGGAAGTGATAGAGGTCGGTGGTGTTCTCGAGCTGGATCTTCCAGTTGCCCTTGAACTTGAACTTGTGCTCGCCGTTCGCCTTGATCGGGTAGCCGGCGCCCTGTTTCATGAACAGGTCGATCCACGGCTTCGCGCCGCCGAGAAAATCCTCGAGCGGCTCGATCGCGTCGTTGAAGCTCGCGAACACCAGCCCCTGGTATACGCCGACGCGCAGCTTCACGAGCGGCAGGTCGCCCTTGTCGCACACGCCTTCGTAGCCGTCGCCGTACGGCAGCGCGCGCAGCGTGCCGTCGAGCGCGTACGACCAGCTGTGATACGGGCAGGTGAAGCCCTTCGCGTTGCCCTTGTGCGCTTCGCACACGGTCGCGCCGCGATGGCGGCAGCGGTTCTGCAGCACGTTGATCTCGCCGGTCTTGTCGCGCACGACGATCACCGGCTGGCGGCCGATCGTCGTCGTGACGAAGTCGCCCGGGTTCGGCAGTTCGCTGTCGTGCGCGACCCAGATCCAGGTGCGGTAGAAGATGCGGTCGAGCTCGGCTTCGAACACCGCGGGGTCGTGATACATCGCGGGCGCGATGCGGTCGGGCTGCGCGAGACCCTGCAAGGCGCGGGTGTCGATCGTCTGGTAGGCAATGTCGCTCATCGTCGTCGTGGGGAAAGAGTCGCGAAAATCGGGCCGCGCTGGGCGCAGCGTCCGGAGACCAGTCTCGTCTTCTGCCGCATATCGGTCAAATTGATCTAAAATCGATAATCAAATAAATGTGGCAAATGATGGAGGTCACGATGACATCGGTCGATCATCTCGATCTGAACCTGCTGCGCGTATTCCAGGCGATCGTCGAGGAGCGCAGCCTGACGAAGGCCGGCGAGCGGCTCGCGCTGTCGCAGCCGGCCGTCAGCTATTCGCTCGGCCGGCTGCGCACGCTGTTCGACGATCCGCTGTTCGTGCGGACGCGTTCGGGCATGCAGCCGACGCCGGTCGCGCTGGAACTCGCGGGCATCGTCGGCAAGGCGCTCGACATGGTGCGCGTCGCGCTGCGCTACGCGGAGCGCTTCGATCCGGCCACCAGCACGCGCACGTTCCGGCTGTCGCTGTCGGATGCCGGCGAGATGGCGTACCTGCCGGCGATCTGCCAGGCGCTGCGCGAGCGCGCGCCGCGCGTGACGCTGAGCGTGCAGCCGCTGCCGGTGGAGGAGATCGAGGAAGCGCTGCGCGCGAGCCGGCTCGATTTCGCGATCGGCAACCTGCCGGAGCTGATGCCGCGTACGCGTCACCAGGTGCTGTTCGAGGAAACCTACGTGTGCATGACGGGGCGCAGGCGCGGGCTGCCGACGGCCGCCGCGCTGAGCCTCGAGCAGTTCGTGCGCGCCGCGCACGTCAACGTGAAATCGGTCGAGCACAGCCACCACGCGCTCGACGACGCGTTGCGCGTGCAGGGCGTGGGCCGCAACATCGCGCTCGAGGTGCCGCACTTCGTCGCCCTGCCGAGCGTGCTGTCGGTCACCGATCTGTATGCGACGCTGCCGAGGCGGCTCGCGCAGATTCTCAACCGCGACAACGCATTCCGCCTGTACGACCTGCCGGTCACGCTGCCGCCCGCGCCGGTGACGATGCACTGGCACGAGCACTTCCACGAGGACGAGGGCAACGCGTGGATGCGCGCGCTGCTCGCCGAGATCGTCGAGCATTTCGACGAATGACGGTCGGGTGGGGCGCGACGGGCGGCTCGCGTGTGACGCCACCGCCGTGGCCGAGCGTCCGTCGGCTGCACACCTTCACATCAGTCGATCAGTCGGTCGGTGCGGCAATACGTCGGCCGCTCGGCGTATCAGAGATCGAGCACGAGCACCGCCGAGCGTGCACGCGACACGCAGCAGCAGATCACCGTGTTGCTCGCGCGCTCGGCCTTGCTCAGGCAGTGATCGCGATGATCGGGTTCGCCGTCGAGCACCGGCACCATGCAGGTGCCGCATACGCCTTCGCCGCATGACGTATCGACCTCGATGCCGATCTTCGCGAGTGCGTCGACGATCGACGTGTCGGGCGCGACGCGCACCGATTGGCCGCTGCGTTGCAGGCGCACTTCGAAGCCTTCCGCCGGAGCGGCATCCGCGGCGCTGGCTGCGGACGGTTCCGCCGCGAAGCGTTCGAGATGAATCGCGTCTTCCGGGATGCGCGTGGCCGCGGCCGCGACGACTGCATCCATGAATGGCCCCGGCCCGCACGTATAGACATGCGCTGTCAGGTCGATCGACTCGATGCAGCGGCCGAGTTCGGCGGCGAGCGCATCGGGCTCGACGCCGTAGTGGAAGGTCACGTGCGACGCGAACGGTTCGGCGGACAGTTCGTCGACGAACGCGGCATGCGCGCGGCTGCGCGCGAAGTAATGCAACCGGTAGCGTGCGCCGCGCTTGTGCAGCGCGTATGCCATCGACAGCAGCGGCGTGATGCCGATGCCGGCCGCGATCAGCACGTGCTCGCTCGCGTCATCGGTCAGACGAAACAGGTTGCGCGGCGTGCCGATCGACAATTCGGCGCCGACGCTCACGTCGTCGTGCAGCGAACGCGAGCCGCCGCGCGACTGCGCTTCCCTCTTCACCGCGAACAGATAGCTGCCGCGCTCGTCCGGGTTGCCGCACAGCGAATATTGCCGCGTGATGCCGGACGGCGCGGTGACGTCGACATGGGCGCCCGGTTCGTACGCGTCGAACGGCTGGCCGTCGACGCGCGAGACCCGGAAACAGCGGATGTCCTGCGCCGCGTCGATCAGCGCGTCGATCCGGACCTGGTGGCGGTTCGCTTGCATGGGAAATTCCGTGGGGTAGAAGAAAGCGGCGCGGCAGAGCCCCGCACCGTCATGCAATCGAGAATAGGGACGGGCATCGCATAAATCAAATCGATTAAAAACCGATGCCTGAATAAGCGGCATGGATAGTGGTGGGCGTACCGCTTGTCGCCGGTCAGCGTTGCGGCGATCGCGCGGCCGGTGCGCCGACCACGCGATCGGTGAACCGCGCGACCTCAGCGAGCGGCAATGGCGTTGCCGCCGTCGACGGCCGCCTCGGCCGAAGCCGATGCCGCCGCATGACCGCGTTCGCGCTCGAGGCTACGGCGATAGTGGCGGCAGCCGGCGACGAGCAGCAGCGCCGCGAGCGTGGCCGCCGCGACGTTGACGATCGACATCGAATGGCCGACCGCGGCCGGCACGCCGAACACGCGATCGGTGAACAGCGCGACGACGGTCGTGCCGATCCCGAGCGCGATCAGGTTCGACACGAGCAGGAACAGCGCGGAAATCTGCGCGCGCATCTGGTTCGGGGCGAGCGTCTGCATCGCGGCGGTCGACGTCGGCATCGGAAACGACGCGAAGAACATCGCGACGACCAGCATCGCGAGCGACGCCGGCAGGCTGTCGAGCTGCGTGAACAGCGTCGCGGGAATCACCATGCACGCGGCGCCGATCGCGCCGGCACGTATCGGCGCGTCGCCGCGGCCGCGCCGCAGCAGCCAGTCGTTGAGCCAGCCGCCGCAGAACACGCCGGCCGTGTTCGCGACCAGCAGCACGATGCCGAGCGTGTAGCCGGCTTCGACGGCCGTCATCCCGAAGTGGCGGATATAGAACGCGGGCGTCCAGCTCAGCAGGCAGTACAGCGTCATCGCGTAGAACGAGAAACCGAGGTAGTGGCACGCGAAGGTCGCGCGGTGCGTACCGACGAAGCGCAGCGAATCGCGCATCGACACGCGCCGCACCGAGCCTGAGCGATCCTGCGCGAGCCCCTTGCGCTGCGGGTCGCGCACGGTCGCGGCGAACAGCAGCGCGACGAGGATCCCCGGCAGCCCGACGATCAGGAACGTGACCTGCCACGCATGCACCTGCCCGACCACCGGCAGCGTGAACGCGCTCGCATGCTTGAGCAACGCGATCACGTAGCCGCCGATCAGGAACGCGATGCCGCCGCCGATGAACGAGCCGAGCGAATACACGGCGATCGCGCGCCCGAGCTTCTCCTTCGGGAAGTAGTCGGCGAGCATCGAATACGCGCCGGGCGACAGCGCGGCTTCGCCGACGCCGACGCCCATCCGTGCGATGAACATCTGCACGAAGTGCTGGCTCAGCCCGCACGCGGCGGTCGCGACGCTCCACAGCGCGATGCCGAGCGAGATGATGCGCGGGCGCGCATAGCGGTCGGCGAGATACGCGACGGGCAGCCCCATCACCGCGTAGAACAGCGAAAACGCGAAGCCGTTGAGCAGGCTGAACTGCGTATCGGACAGGTGCAGGTCGCGCTTGATCGGTTCGATCATCAGCACGAGGACCTGGCGGTCGACGAACGAAAAGATGTACGCGAGCATGCAGATGACGACGACATACCATTCGTACGTATAGCGCTTGCCGTCGGCAGCGCGGGCCGTGGATGCGGACATGCGGGTTCTCCAGGAGCGGGCGGTGGAAAAGCGCGGCATCGGCCTCGCGGGCCGGGCGCCGTCGCGGCGCGAAAGCGTGCGGGTGACACGATCGGTGACGCAGCGTAGTCGGCCAAATTCGGCCGCCATAGCCGGAGTGACAGCCGCGCCACACGGACATTTACCGACCCGGATAAAGAAAACACCGAGGCCGTGCGCGCGGGCCGCCGCGCGGCGCGCGTGCGGCGGGGCCCGCGTGCGTCATGCGGCGCGTCTATAAGCGTTATAGAGCGCATTGCGTCGACGTCCGAAATTGTCGTTCCTAGACTCGGCCCGGTTTTGATCGGCAGCGTTCGCATCTGAAAGCGAACGCGCTTCACATCAGGCGGCGCGATGCCGACAGGCGCCGCAACTTCTACGGGACGACGCAGATGAACCATCCGAACGGGCGGGCCGACCGGCTTGCCGTACCGCTTGCCGCGCTGCTCGCGTGCATGACGCTGCCTGCCGTCGCGCAATCGAGCGTGACGCTCTACGGCCGCATCGACACCGCGATCGAATATGCGAACGCCGGGCCGAACCATGTGACGCGCATGGGCAGCGGCAACCTGTGGGCGTCGCAGTGGGGGCTGAAGGGCGTCGAGGATCTCGGCGGCGGCTACGCGACGATCTTCAAGCTCGAGGACGGCTTCAACGCGGCGAGCGGCGCGTTGTCGAACAGCAGCGCGCTGTTCGGCCGCGAAGCGTGGGTCGGCGTCACGGGGCCGTTCGGCGGCGTGCAGTTCGGCGAGCTCTACACGATCCTGCATACGACGCTCGTCACATACAGCCTGCCGGGGCTCGGCGCCGGGCTCGCGTGGGGCAACGCGACGAACAACTTCGTGGGGCCCGCGTTCCTGCGCGTGCGCAACTCGATGCGCTACACGTCGCCGCGCTACGCGGGCTTCCTGCTGCGCGCGATGGCCGCGCGTGGCGCCAACGGCGCGGCCGGGCAACCGGCGACGCTCGGCGATACGTATGGCGCGGGCATCAACTACGTGCACGGCGGGCTGTCGGTCGACGTCGACTATATGCAGCAGAAGTTCAGCCCGGTGGCCGCATCGACGCTGGGCGCCACCAGCACAGCCGCGAACGGCAACTACACGCTCGGCGCGATCTCGTACGACTTCAGCGTCGTGAAGGTGGCCGCGCTGTACATGCGCCACCGCGGCGGCCCGGATGTGGCGACCGCGATCGACGGTCAGAGCGCGTATCCGCACAGCGACATCATGGAGCTCAGCGCGACGGTGCCGATCGGTCGCGCGTCGCTGCTGCTGAGCGTCGGCCATTACCGGAAGGTGGCCGACAGCGACGGTAACGCCGATTCGTACGGTATCCGCTTCGACTATCCGCTGTCGAAGCGCACGGTGCTGTACACGGGCGCCGCGATGGTGCGCAACGGCGCGCATGCGCGCTTCGTCGTCAACGGTGCGGCAGGCGGCGGCGTCGCGGTCGCGAAGCCGGGCGCGACTGCGAGCTCGCTCGTCGCGGGCATTCTCACGTCGTTCTGACCGCTTCGGCGGACCCGCGCCCGCGCCCTTGAGCGGGCCTGCTCGCGCCGCTACGCGCGGGCGGGCGGCTGCGGCGCGAGCCATGCGTCGAACGGCGCCTGCTCGCCGATATTGAACAGTTCGAGCAGCAGCGCACGCAGCCAGCGATGGCCGGGGTCCGCGTCGAAGCGGCGGTGCCAGTACGCGTTGACGGCCCATTCGCCGGCGCCGGCGATTTCGTACAGCACGCACGGCTGGCGCGCCGCGAACGTGATCGCGATCGTCTCCGGCAGGATCAGCGCGTAATCGCCATCCTGCAGCAACGCCGGCACCACCATGAAATCGGGCAGCGCGGCGCGCACGCGCGGCATCAGTTCGTGCCGTTCGAGCAGTTGCATCGACTGCGGATGCGATGTGACCGCGACGAAACGCAGCGCGTCGGGCGCCGCGCCGTCGAGCACGAAATCGTCGGCCAGCCCGACGCGCTGCGCGGTGCGGCGCGGCATCAGCAGCACGCAACGCTCGTGCAGCAGCGCGGTGCGCTGGAAATGGCTCGACGCATCGGCGAAATGCCCGAGCGCGAAGTCGATGCGCCCCGATTCGAGCGCGACGTTGAGCTGGCATTCGTCGACGTGCAGCGTCTCGATCACGGCGCCCGGCGCGCGCCGGTCGAGCGCGGCAAGCAGCGTCGGCAGGAACGCGCTCGCCGCGAAATCGCTCATGTGCAGGCGGAACACGCGCTGCGTGCTGTCGGGCGTGAAGCGTGAGCCCTCGTCGAGCACGTCCTGCAGGATCGCGAGCGCCTTGTCGACCGAGATCGCTAGCCGTTGCGCGCGCGGCGTCGGCTCGACGCCGGTGCCGGTGCGCACGAACAGCGCGTCGCGGAACATCAGCCGCAGCCGGCCGAGCGCGTAGCTGACGGACGGCTGCGTGACGCCGAGCCGCAGCGCCGCGCGGCCGACGTGCCGCTCTTCATACACCGCACGAAACGTCTTCAACAGATTGAGATCGAGATCCTGCACGCGCAGGCCGTCGGGCGAGTCGCTGTCGTGCGGGGCGGGTTCGGGGCGGGCCGGGGCCGCCGGGCGGCCGGGAGCGGAGAGCGTCAACGTGTTTGCCTCGCGGTAACGGAAGGCGCGTGGCCGTAACGCCGCGCATACGCCTTCGCGAAATGGCCGAAGCCATGGATGCCGTGCGCGATCAGCACGTCGGTCACGCTGCGCGCGTCGCCGCGTTGCAGCGCCGCGTGCACGGCGGCGAGCCGGCGCTCGCGCACGTACGCGGCAGGCGTGGTGTGCAGGAACGCGCGGAACGCATGCTGCAGCGTGCGCGGCGCGACGCCCGCGACGGCCGCCAGCGTGGCGAGCGCGAGCGGTTCGTCGAGGTGTGCATCGACGTGAGCGCACGTGCGCCGCACGTGTGCGGGCAGCAGTGGCGTGCCGCGCAGCAGCGCGTCGCTGTAAGCGTGCGGCAGGTGCGTGAGCAGCAGCGACATCAGCCACGCGGTGAGGTCCGCGCCGAACACCGGCGACGCCGTGCCGATGCCCGGCTGCGCGCCTAGCCGGCACAGGTACTCGAAGGTCGGCAGCACGAGTGCGGCGCCCGTGCCGGCGCCGCCGGCCGAGAGGTCGAATTGCAGCGGCCGCGCGAGCGGCGCGTGAAGCATGTCCTGCAGCTTGCGTTCGAGCGCGCCGCGTTCGAGCCGCAGCACGAGGTTGCGGCAATCGGGGCTCGTGCGCAGGCGGCTCGCGAGCGCGGGCGACGACACGGTCAGCTCGCCGGGGCCGGCGCGCGCGACGACGCTGCCGGACTGCAGCTCGCACGCACCCGCGAGCGTCAGCCGGAACAGGAAGTGATCGGCGTCGTCGCCGAAATCGATGCGCGTTTCGCGTCCGTAGCTGAGTTCGAGCAGCGCGCCGTGATGCAGCGGCACCTCGTACAGCTCCGCGCGAAAAGGATCGCGGCCGGACGCGGCCATCCGGTGCGGCCCCAGCCGATGCGCGACCGCGCGTTCGACATCGTCGGGCGCATGCAGCATGCCGAGCCGGTTCGGTGCATGGCGGGAAAGGGCGATGTCCATTCGTAGACCTCGTGGCGGATGCAGGGGCGCGTCGGCTTGCGCAGCCTCGCGAATGCGTTGCGCGAACGGGCGCGTCGTTGCGTGTTTTGAAGCGACGCGGCGCAGGCGGCCGCGTAGTCTCGGACAGACTCGATCAACAGGAGAAAACGATGAAGATATGTGTTCTGGGCGGCGGCCACGGCTGCCATGCGGCGGCCATCGACCTGCTCGAAAAAGGCCACGACGTGACGTGGTGGCGGCGCGATCGCGCGCCGCATGCGCGGTTGCGCGAGCTTGGCGTGCTGAACGTCACCGACTATCGCGGCAAGCGCACGGTGCCGCTCGGCGACGCGCCGGGCGCGATCCGCCTGACCGACGATCTGGCCGCCGCGCTGCGCGGCGCGCAGCTCGTCGTGGTGCCGCTGCCGGCCACGTCGCACGACGCGCTCGCCGCGCAGGTCGCGCCGCTGCTGGAGGACGGCCAGGTCGTGTTCCTGCCGCCCGGCACGTTCGGCAGCGTCGTGTTCGCCCGCGCGGCGGCCGACGCCGGCAACCGTGCGCGCGTCGCGTTCGCCGAAACGGGCACGCTGCCGTACCTGGTGCGCAAGCATGGCGACAACGATGTCGTGATCAGCGCATACGCGACGCGCCTGCCGACCGGCCTGTGGCCGGCGAACGCGGCCGGCTGGGCGTTCGACGTGCTGCGCGCGGGCTATCCGTCGGTCGAGCCGGTCGAGGATGCGTTGTCCGGCGCGCTGATGAACGCGGGCCCCGTGATTCACCCGCCGCTGATCCTGATGAACGCCGGGCCGCTCGAACACTTCGACGCATGGGACATCCACAACGAAGGCACGCAGCCGTCGATCCGCCGCGTGACGAATGCGCTCGACGCCGAACGCATCGCGGTGCGAGAGGCGCTCGGCTACCGCGCGCCGCATTTTCCGCTCGCCGATCACTACGCGGCCGAAGGCGACGAGTGGATGTACGGGCGCGGCGCGCACGGCAAGCTGACCGATAGCGGCGACTGGCGCGAGAAGATCGATCTGCGCACGCATCGCTACATGCTCGAGGACACCCGGCTCGGGCTGTCGTTCGTCGTGTCGTGCGGGCGCTGGGCCGGCGTGCCGACGCCCGTCGCGCAGGGGCTGCTGAGCATCGCGAGCGCGGTCGCGGTGCGCGACCTGTATGCGGAAGGCCGCACGCTGGAGCGGCTCGGGCTCGCGGCGCTGTCGAAGGACGCGCTGCGCACGCTGCTCGACGCGGGGTACGCGAAATGAAGGCGGCTGGTGATGTGACGCGCATCCACGTGCTCGGCGCGGGACGCATGGGGCAGGGCATCGCGCTCGTGTTCGCGTTCGCGGGCCTCGACGTGACGCTGATCGACTTCAAGCCGCGCGATGCGGCCGGCTGGCGCGTGTTCGACGATCGCACGCGCGACGAGATCGCGCGGCCGCTGCATGCGCAGGTCGTGCTGGGCCGCATCGATGCCGCGCAGGCCGATGCTGTCGTCGCACGCATCGCGCTCGTGGCGCGGGACGGCGCGGCCGATGCGGTGCGCGATGCCGATATCGTGTTCGAGGCGCTGCCCGAAGTGCTCGACGCGAAGGCCGACGCGCTGCGATGGCTCGGCGAACACGTCGATGCGCACGCAACGATCGCGTCGACCACGTCGACGTTCGTCGTCACCGAACTGCAGCGCCACGTTGCGCACCCGGCGCGGCTGCTGAATGCGCACTGGCTGAACCCCGCGCTGCTGATGCCGCTCGTCGAGGTCAGCCGCAGCGATGTAACGGATCAGTCCGTCGTCGACGCCCTCGCGGCGCTGCTCGAACGTGTGGGCAAGAAGCCGGTGATCTGCGGGCCGGCGCCCGGCTATATCGTGCCGCGCATCCAGGCGCTCGCGATGAACGAGGCCGCGCGGATGGTCGAGGAAGGCGTGGCCAGCGCCGAGGACATCGACACCGCGATCCGCACCGGCTTCGGCCCGCGTTTCGCCGTGCTCGGCCTGCTCGAATTCATCGACTGGGGCGGCTGCGACATCCTGTACTACGCATCGACGTACCTGGCCGGCGAGATCGGCCCGCGCTTCGCGCCGGCCGCGAGCGTCGTGCGCAACATGGAGGCCGGGCGCGACGGCGTGCGCACGGGCGCCGGCTTCCACGACTATGCGAACGTGGACGTGCCCGCGTACATGCGCCAGCGGCTCGGCGAATTCGCGCGGCTGCTCGACCATCTCGGGCTGGCGCCGGCGTTCGACAGCGCGCGGCACAGCCGGGACGCGTAGCCTGGGTGTTGCGGCTGCGTGCGCTTGCGGTGCCGTGCAAGCATGCACGTGGCGCCGTGAACCGGTGCGCCAATCGCCCACTGGCAACGCGGGTGCGGCGGCCGGCGCGGGCCGCGCGCTCATGCCGTGTCGCCGCGCGTGCCGGCCGCCGGTACGGCACGTGTCTCGCGCATCACGCACAGGGTCGCGACCGTGACGAGGCCGAGCGCAATGAGGAACAGCGACACCGGCCACGACGCGTGATAACGCGCGAGCAGCGCGGTCGCGATCAGCGGCGACATGCCGCCCGCGAAGATCGATGCGACTTCGTGGCCGAGCGCGACGCCCGAGTAGCGCACCTCCGTGCTGAACAGCTCGCCGACGAGCGCCGGCAGCGTGCCGATCATCGCGCCGTGGCTCACCGCCGTGCCAACCGTCAACGCGAGCCACACGAGCGGCGTCACGCGCGTGTCGAGCAGCCAGAAGAACGGAAACGCGCACGCGACGAGGCTCAGCGCGCCGATCAGGTACACGGGCTTGCGGCCGATCCGGTCGGACAGCCGGCCCCATGCGAGCATCGCGCCCATCTCGACGATCATCGCGATCATCACGCCGGTCAGCATCGTGCCGTTCGGAATCCCGACGTACTTGCCGTAGACGAGCGAGAACGCGAGGAAGATGTACGCGCCGCCGTTCTCGGCCACGCGCAACCCCATCGCGAGCAGGATTTCCTTCGGATGGCGGCGGATGCACTCGACGATCGGCAAGTGCGTGTGCGCGCCGCGCTTGCCGGCTTGCTCGAAGTCGCGGCTTTCCGGCAAATGGCGGCGAATATAGATGCCGATCGCGAAGATCGCGATGCTCGCGAGAAACGGCAGTCGCCAGCCCCACGTGCGGAACGCGTCGTCCGGCAGCGCCTGCGCGGCGAGAAACGCGGCCGACGACAGCACGAAGCCGCCGCCCACGCCGAGCTGGCTCCACGCCGCGTAATAGCCGCGCTGCTCGGGCGGCGCGTTCTCGCTGATCATCAGCACGCCGCCGCCCCATTCGCCGCCGGACGCGATGCCTTGCAGCAGGCGCAGCACGACGAGCGCGGCCGGCGCCCACAGGCCGACCTGCGCATAGGTCGGCAGCAGGCCGATCGCGAACGTCGACGCGCCCATGATCAGCAGCGTCCACACGAGCGACGCCTTGCGCCCGTAGCGATCGCCGACGTGGCCGAACACGATGCCGCCGAGCGGCCGCGCGACGAAGCCGAGTGCGAATGCCGCGAACGCGGCGAGGCTGCCGGCGAGCGGCGATGCGCCGGGCGGAAAGAACACGTGCCCGAACACCAGCGCCGCGGCCGTGCCGTAGACGAAAAAGTCATACCATTCCATCGCGTTGCCGGCGACGGAGGCGATGACGATCCGGCGCAGTTGCCGGTCGGCGAGCGGCCGGACGGCGCTCGGGGATTGCACGGTGTCGGTCGGGTACATGGCGGACTCTGAAGGGGAGCAGGCGCGTGCCGTCTTTTGCAGCACTGCGGGCTAGTGTTGTCGGCCCCGCCGGCCCCGGTCAAATCCGCAGAAAAAGGGGAGTGTCATCACTCCGGCTGATGATGGTCGACGCGCTATACGGCGCTTTCCCGCAGCAGCGCGATCATCCGCTGCGCGAGCGGCGGTACGCGTGCGCACCGGGCTCGGCGGCGCGCGCGGCTGCGGTAACGCCACCGCGCCCCGTGCGCGATTACCGCTCGATCTGCCGGTTCCAGCGCGTATCCCACTGCGCGCGGCGCGCGTTGATCGCGGTCCAGTCGACCACCGTCACCTTGCGCACCAGATCGTCGACGTTGCCGAGGCTTTGCTGCATCGGGGCAGGCATCTTCGCGAGACGGTTGATCGGAATCTGCTTGCCGGCCTCGGCTGCCTTCGTTTGCGCGGGCGCGGACAGCAGGAACTGCGCGAGCTTCTGCGCCAGTTGCGGATCGGGATTGTTCGCGACCACGCATAGATCGACGAGCAGCAGCACCGGGCCTTCCTTCGGGTTCGCATACGCGACGGGGATGCCCTTGTCCTGCAGGTCGCCGACGCCGGTCGGTGTGAGCGGAAACAGGCCGGCTTCGCCGGTCTGCACCATCTCCGAGATTTTCGCCGAGTTCGGGATGTATTCGACCACGTTCGGCCCGACCGTGCTCGCCCACTTGCTGAAGCCGGGCTCGACGTTCTGTTCGTTGCCGCCGAGCAGCCGGTTGATCGCGAGGAAGCCGTGCAGCCCGAACGTGCTGCTCGACGCCGACTGGAACACGACCTTGCCCTTGTATTTCGGATCGGCGAAATCCATCCATGACGTCGGCGGCGCCCAGCCTTTCTCGGTGAACAGCTTTTTGTTGTAGGCGATGCCGGTCATCCCGAGCTGCACGCCCGCGCCGACGTCGTCCTTCATTCGCGCGAACGGATACAACTCCTTCAATACCGGCGAATCGTCGAGCTTCTGGCACACGCCGAGGCTCACCGCGCGCGCCATCACGCCGTCGTCGAGGAACGCGACGTGGATCTGCGGCTTGTTGCGGTTCGCGAGCAGCTTCGCGAGCACGTCCGACGACGTGCCGGGCACGATCACC